>Ga0315276_10000640_pt1 | contig 30197 bp, 27 predicted proteins | sample YL17G05_0_MG_FD_204542 | JGI IMG/M metagenome (GOLD analysis project Ga0315276, IMG submission 204542) | Sediment microbial communities from Yellowstone Lake, YNP, Wyoming, USA - YL17G05_0 | ecosystem: Environmental > Aquatic > Freshwater > Lake > Sediment | place: USA: Wyoming | collected... | reverse complement strand
TTTAAACTTATCGCCGCTATTTTCGTCCACGCCATCGATCCGGACGTTACCCTCGGCGATGACTTTGCGTACTTGGTGCGATGCTTCGTCAAAAAGCACCTGCGCTCTTTCGCTTGCTAGCTTCATGTCGCCCTGGGTCACCACGACGTTATGGAGTAGCTCAACGGAGCCTTTCTCGCGCAGGCCCTTGAGACCCTCGCTCTTGAAAAAAACTGGAAGCTGCTGCGCAGACTTGCCTTTGGGACTCTTTACCCGGCTTGGCTTACCCGGGTTCTTAGGGGCAATAACCGTCGTCGCGCCACCTGAGGGCGTGGACTTCGGATGTGCAGCTGGCTCTTTAAATCCTGAAGTTGCGTCGGTATCAGAGGTGGTCTCGATGCGCGGCACTGGACTAGGTTTAGCGACCTGATCTAATTTGGTGGCGGCTGGTGCTTGGTCACCAGAGGGCTGGCCACTCTCTTCTCTGTGGCCTTGTGGCGGCGCAACCGTATCCTCCTCTTGCTCGGAATCAAGGAAGTCCGCGCGCACAGGGTGTGCCCCAAGCAATAAGCACAGGGGCAGCATCCACAGCCCCAAGCAGTCGTGTCTAGTTGTGTTCCTCGACAAGGACTTCTCCCTTGATCTGGCCAATCATATTAAGCACCTGGGTCGCCAATTCGTAAGTAAAGCCCTCTTCACCCATGAAGACGCGACCTGGCCCTTCCACTCGAACTGGACGTACCGACCTTACAACCTTTTCGCTGTTGACGTATTCGGCATAATCCGTTGTCAGGAGGTGCTCTTTCATACCTACTTCAACAAAACCAGTTAGTTCTGCCCGATCCAGCTCGCTCGATTGATCCAGCATCTTGGTTAAACTTGTGGATTTAAAGTAGGCGGTCACCGACTCAGCACCCAATGTCTCACGCTCGCCCGCTGGCGTCAGTCGCTCCCCACGGATCTCGCCGTCTAGCTGCACGACATTTGGTTCGTAAAAGTCGCCCACCCGAGCCTTCAACTTTGCCTTGAGTAGATCGCCTTCGTAGCGATAAACGACGAAATCCTCCAGACGGGCCCGCGGATCCCGGATCGAGCCCTTGCTCAAATTTTCCTTCAGGGATTTGGTATCGCGCGTGACAAAGACGTACAAGCCAAGCGCCAAGCTCAGGAGAAACCCGACGATCACCAGCCTCTTGCCCAATGAGTCCTAGCCTCCAAATCCAAAACAAGCGCCCCGTGGTCGAGGCACTCGTAGTTTTAGTTTATCGGATCATCACAGGATTTTCGCCGCCAAAAGATCCTGAAGTCGCAGAAGCCCAAGTGGCTGCAGGTCACCGGCCTGACTGACGACGAAGATCCTGCTGATGCCCAGCCCGTTCATCACGGATACCGCGTCGATAGCCAGAGTCCCCGCAGCGATGGTCCTAGGCTTGCAGGACATCAAGTCTCCAGCTTGGCAAGCCAGCGCTTGAGCGCCAAGCTTAAGCAAAGCCCGCCGCAAATCACCGTCTGAAATGGCGCCAATGAGGTCGCCATCTGCATCGGTGACCGCCGCAATTCCGATGTTATCGACCGTGACCGCCTCCAAGACACTATGGAAGTCCGCAGAGGCCAGAAGACGCGGAAGTTTGTCAGTGGGGTGCATATGATCGCGCACCAAAGACAGGCGACGACCGAGTCGACCACCTGGATGCAGACTGGCGAAGTCGGCAGGACTGAACCCCCGGGCGCGCATCAGCGCCGCAGCAAAGGCATCACCCAGCGCCATGGAGACGGTCGACGAAGATGTTGGCGCCAAATTGAGCGGATCGGCTTCTCGCTCGACACTAGCATCAAAGACCAGATGGGCAAGTTGCGCCAAGCTGGAGCTTAGTCCACCGGTGATCGCGATCACCGGCGCTCCGATCCGCCGGGCAAAGCGCGCCACCTCAAGGACCTCTGCGGTCTCTCCGCCATATGCCACGGCGACTAACGTGTCGCTGGCCTGGAGCAGGCCGAAATCCCCATGCAGCGCTTCCGAGGGATGTAAAAAACAAGCGGCCGTGCCTGTCGATGACAAAGTCGAAGCGATTTTGCGAGCGACATGTCCAGACTTGCCAAGCCCACTCACCACCACCTTACCTGGGCGGCTCAGAACGGTACGCACCGCCTCGGCAAAGCTCGGCCCGACTCGTGACGCTGCCGTCGACAAGGCTACTGCCTCGGATTGCAAGACCTCCTGCCCCCATGACGCTACCTCTTGGTCGCTTGGACCACCCAGCGGAGCCATCAGGAGTGCTTCTGCTGGTGAACCAACGACGCCGCCACCAAATCGCGAAATAGGGGATGAGGGCTCATCGGCTTGCTTTTAAGTTCGGGATGGAACTGACAGGAGACAAACCACGGATGGTCCGTCAGCTCCATCATTTCGACCAGCTTGCCATCTGGCGAAAGGCCGCTAAACACGACGCCATGCTCGGTAAATGCCTCGCGGTAGTCATTGTTAAACTCGAAGCGATGGCGGTGGCGTTCAGAGACGGTCATCGCACCGTAGGCCGCCTGCGCCTTTGAACCCGCTTTCAGAACACAGGGATAAGCGCCAAGGCGCATCGTACCGCCCTTTTGCGTCACCGTCTTTTGGTTCTCCATGATGTGGATAATCAGGTCTTTGCCGCTAGCATCAAATTCCTGGCTATTCGCCAAACTCATCCCGAGCTTATTGCGTGCAAACTCAATTGCCGCAAGCTGCATGCCCAAACAGATGCCCAGAAATGGCTTCTGGCTACGCCGCAAGTAGTGAATGGTCACCATTTTCCCATCGACGCCACGCTCGCCAAACCCGCCCGGTACAATCACCCCATCGCATGATCCAAGCAACTCGGCGACGTTGCCTTCGTTGACTTCGGACGCATCAAAGAGCGCAATCTCGACCTTAGCCTGATGATGAATGCCGGCGTGCACAAGGGCTTCAGCGATCGACTTATATGAATCCCAAACATTAACATATTTGCCGACGACGCCGATTTTGACACTGCGTCGCGGATGATCGAGGTTCTCTACAATGGTGCGCCACTGGGACAGGTTCGGGGCACCCGTCCAAATATTAAGCAGATCGACGACGACCTGGTCGAAGCCTTGGTTGTGCAGCACTAGCGGCAAACGATAGATATTATCAACGTCTTGCGCCTCGAAGACGCACTCCGGCTTGACGTTGCAAAAGAGGGCGATCTTCCGTTTCAGTTCTTGGGAGATCGCCTGATCCGAACGGCAAACCAGGATATTCGGTTGAATACCGATTTGTCTCAGCTCCTTGACCGAATGCTGCGTCGGCTTGGTTTTCAGTTCACGCGCGGCACGAATATAGGGAACTAGGGTCAAGTGAACATACAAGACGTTCTCATCGCCGAGGTCATAGCGTATTTGCCTAATCGCCTCGAGAAAGGGCAGGCCCTCAATATCACCGACGGTGCCGCCTATCTCGACGATTGCAATGTCGGCATCGGCCGCGACCTTATAGATATTGTCCTTGATCTGATCGGTAATATGCGGAATGACCTGAACCGTTCCACCAAGATAGTCCCCACGCCTCTCCTTGCTAAGTACGGCGTCATAGACTTGGCCTGCGGAAAAGCTATTTTGCCGCGTCAAAGTCGCCGAAGTGAAGCGCTCGTAGTGCCCGATATCGAGATCGGTTTCCGCGCCATCATCGGTGACGAACACCTCACCATGCTGGAAGGGGTTCATTGTTCCGGGATCGACGTTGATGTAGGGGTCACACTTCATAAGGGTCACTTTAAGACCCCGGGTCTCAAGCAAAGCACCGCAGCTTGCAGCTACGATTCCTTTGCCTAGGGATGAGACTACGCCACCCGTCACAAATATAAACTTAGTGCGATTACGGCTTCTCATCGACGGCCCCAAAAAATGCTTTTGTCTAGAGATATTAGGTCGTTGCAGCAGCTACTAACGAATGATGTCTGGTCGGGACTTCATCCTAGTGACCCGCCCGTCGTTGGTCAAGAAGGAATGCGCAAGACTGCTCCCCAGGTCCTACCGAAGCCGGCTTGACCTGTGATAAACTAGCTAGACACCAAGTAAACCCAGGACCATTCATGCCCTCATGCGCTGCCTTGCAACCGACATGCAGACGAGTCGCTTTGACCCTATGCTTGATCCTCGGGGCACCAGGCTGCTTCTTGATGTCGAAAACCTCTAGCCACCGGTCTGGAGCGAGCACTCTGATCGTTGCCAACAGCGTCTTCATCGATCGCCTGGGCGCCGGAGACTCGGCTAGGGTGCAGTTCAAGACGACGACGAATGCCGTCTGCGAGCTGGCTTTTTACGCTCAGGACGCGAAATCTTCCCCCACGCAAGATCAGCCCACCGTCATGCCCTGCTCCAATCAGACCCAGGCCCGCACTGATTTTGTCGAAAAGCTGTCGGTCTTGCGCGCTGACACACTCTATTACCTGACGATTAGCGCATGGGTCCCGCCAGCGACAAAGGCTCAAGCAGAACGGCTCACCGTTCGTGAGACCCCTGACAACCCGGCCATCATCAACAATGGGAATGAGAATGGAAATGGCAACGGGAGCGGGAGCGGGACAGGTTCAGCAACCGCGTTCAAAGAGCTTCTAGTGGCGCGCCTTGATATCCCCTTGATGAGCGCCGAGGTCCATCGCCATGTCCCAGCCAATCCGGTCGACACACCAACGATCAAGGCAAACCTGACCCGCAAGCTTGGCTGCCAACAAGGCTTCCCCCCAAACGACGCGCCCTTTCGCGATGCTGCGGCCGACGTCGGCATCAAAAATCTTGTGACCCGTGATTTTGCCGCGGCCACGGCCCTGCCGAGTCCAGATCACCCAGAGCGACTACAACTTAGCTACACCGCAACCAACAATGGCATGAATCAATGGTCCCTTCTGTACAAGGCTAGCAACAGCCGAGACATCCTGGTCCCCGTGCAGCCGATGAGCCAAATCGTCAACGTCGAGATGGAGTCGGCCAACATCACCAACTTCGACCCACCCCAACTGGCAAAGGCCGCCGACCTATTCAAAATCGACGTGACCAAGCCACTAAAGTTTTCATGGACCACCGGCAACAACTTGCTCGACCTGTCTTATATGACGGTGCAAATCGGACGGCCTGACTACGACAAAGCAATTTACTGTGTGTTCGCGGCAAACAAAGGCGGGGGCAGCGTCGATCCTGCTTTATTGCAAAACCTCGATGATGGCGATCAAGTGGTCATGGTTGAACTAGCTTCCAATCAACTTTGGGTCAAAGACGGCTGGATACTCACCGTCTATGACTGGCGATCAGGGCGGATCGAAAAATGAGCTTTCAAAGACCAGCAAGTGTCACGGTTATTCTACTATTCACCTGGCTGCTGACCACGCCGGCTCAAGCCGCTATGGTACGCGCGACAAGTCCAGCCAAAAACATGGTTGCTCTTGATGTCGAGGACGGTGAAACCGTTGCAAAAGGCGACACCTACTGCATTATTGGCCCAAAGAAAAAGCCGGTCGACTGCGGCAAAGTGGTTAAAATTAAAGGTAAAGTTGCCGTCATCGCCCTTGCAAGTGGAGCTAAAATCGGCAAGATTAAGAAGGGGATGGTGGCGAAAAACAGCGGAGGCGGCTCGAGCGTTGCTGGCGCAGGCGCCCCGGACGATGTTGGCGACAGCGCCGCAGCCCCGACTGCGAAATCCAAAGCAAAAAATGACGTGCGCAGTAGCGGCAGCAGCCCCAAGGGGGCACCCCTTCGGCTCTGGCTTCTTGCAGATCCAGCACCTGCCAGCCCGTTTACCTATAAGCAGATCACCTATAAGGCCCCGGATGGTACTGCTACGCCGTCAACCCTCTGGGCTCCGGGCAAGGCACCTGGCCTCGCGATATTTAGCTTCGGCGGGCAAATTGGGATACCCATCGGCAGTTCAGCCATTAACTTAGGCGCTCGCATGCGGACTTTTTCACCACCGTCATCGGTTGATACTGACTACACGGTAGGAGTGGCAAATCCCTATGCGAATACCGCCGTCTCGGCCAAATCATTTGGTGGCTGGATGGACTACCAGCTGATGCACAAGGCCATATCACCTACCTTATTTTTCAATTTCCTCCCAGGTCTTGATCTCGACTATTCAACGGTCTCGGTGACCGCGACGAAAAAGAACGACAACGCTCCCGATTCCGGATCCATCGTGACAGCCACGTCAAAGCTCATGGTCGTGTCGTTACGCCTTGGCGCCAACGTCGACGTCTTCTTTGGCAAATCCTTTGGGCTGACTATTGGCGGGACAGCACTCATTCCTCTAGCACCGCTGTCCCCAGCCCTCACTGCGAGCTTTCCGACCGGCGAAGAGCGCGGCCTTGCAGACCCGGTGACCGATCTTAAAACAGCCCTTGGCCACAAGAAAAACAGCATAGGACTGGAAGCGCTTGCCGCAGTATTCTTCGCGTTTTAATACCCACGCGCCGATAAACAGGCAAACCTAAGCGCTGCCAACCCTGGGCTAGATAGCTGACCAGGAAGTATCGCCACGACGCTTCTCTTAGAGGGCTAAGAAGCGACAGGAAAAGTTTCTGTCGCCCTACTTCCGCGCCTCTGCGGTCAAACTCATGCGTCCAATTTTAACCACTGAGGCGCGGATTTAGTGAGAGGGCAGCCCCTAAGAGGGTGCCATATGCCTTTGAGACGTCCGCATGTAGCAAAGCCACCCGAGCAAGCCGACACAAGAAACCGGACCGACTAGTCCAAAGAGTCTAAGCGCCCGGTGAACGTGTGCATAGCAAACGCACAAAAAGACGTAGGAAGAAGCCGCGTCATAGAAGCGCTTGCAAGCTCGCACGGCGCCACAAAAAAGCGCAAAAAGCCGCTTGTGGAAAAGCTGTGGAAAAGCACCCCAAGCAGTCATCAACCACCCGAAACTCAAGACAAAATAGACGACATAGGCTGAGGAAAAGCTGTGGATATAGCTGTGGATAAACTGGGGGTAACCAGCATCAAATCGGCGAGCTTCTCGGCAAACAGAGGTGCCAGCTGCAAGCCATTCTTGTAAAAACCGGTCGCCAGCCAAAGGGGCTGTGCAAAATTTGCCCATTTAAGCGAACCAATCGCTGGACAATGATCTTTAAACCGGCCGCGAATGCCCCACGCACTCGAAAAAACCGGGGAAGCCCCAACGAGAGTGGCGGCAAGGTCCGCTAACTCCTGGGCCGCAGGCCCAGAAGCCTGACAATGCAGCAAATCCGCCTGACGTCGCGAAGATGAGCCGACCCTGACGACCCCGGCGTGAACGACGAGGTTCATTTTACCCAGCTTAAGAACCATGTCATTAAGCTGTGGAGCGTCCATAATCACCGTTTCGCCCTCGACAGCCTCTTGCCGAATCCCTGAAAACCCCGAAGCGGCAAGGATTTCATCACTAAAGACACCCGCAGCCAGTACCGTTTGCTGTGCCTCATAGCAACCCGCATCGGTTTGGATCAACTGACCGCCCATTGGGTTCGGCTTGATGTTCACTACCTGCCCACTAAGAAAATCAGCTCCACCACGCTTTAGGGCTTCTTCCAGCGCCGCCAAACACGTCAGCGGATCGTACCAACCATCACGAAAATAATGAAATGCGCCAAGAGCTTGCCGCGGAAACAATCCGCCCGAAGAAAATCTCCCCGACAACGCCTTTTGATCCAAAATTTTAAGAGCAAAGCAACCGGTGAACTGCCGATGAAAGACCCGCTTCCTTTGATAAACATATTCTTTTTGATTATAGAAGGGTTCGAATGCGCCGCTAAAATCCCGCGAAACCGCTCGATCAGACGCCTTTTCAATCGAATCCAACCAGTCAACTAGACCGGCATGTCCACGCATTTTAAGAGTAAACAACGGGGATGTTGCAAGTATGTTGCCCTTGAGAGTCGAGGTCCCAACTGCAGCAACAGTAGCACTGCCCAACTTAGCTGCCGGCCCGACAATCCGAACTCGAACTCCTCGCCGCTGCAACGCAAAGGCTATCGATAGTCCGACAATGCCTCGACCAATGACGTGAACATGGGCATGAGCTTGGGAGGAATGAACAGGCAAAACCACTCTTTTCTCGGGCCGCGCCACTACAGCGCCGCTAAAACCGTAAACACTTCTCGACGCATCGCGCTGATTTCCGGGCTAGTCCTGCCGCTTATCACGCGATTGGTCAGCAATGTGACATACTCCCCCGTCTCCGGCCAGACCCAAAATGCGCAGCCAGTAAATCCCAGATGGCCCATTGCTGCGCCATTTCCAAAGGGTAAAGAATTCACCGTGGCCGCTTGACGCCAACCAAGAAGTCCTTCATTGACTGGGATTTGCAGCGGCAACTGGCGTGCCGCTGCATTTTCGGCGAGCAAACATCGACCAACACTCGACTGAGCCAACGCGCTGATATAGGCGCACACGGACTCACCTGAACCAAAAAGTCCCGCGTGCCCGGTAACGCCGCCGAGAGCCGCGCAATTTTCGTCGTGAACCTCTCCCCGCAGTTGTCGCCCCCTAATCAAACACATTCCTGTTGATATAAAGGCCCGCATCTCCGGATGTGATCTGGGGAACCCTAAAACATAGCCCCTGCTCGCTAGATTCAAGTCATTGACACAAAAATCATCGAACAGTTTGTCTAGCGACTCTCCAGCAACAGCCTCCATCAGAAGTCCCAAGACGACAAACCCAATATCGCTATAATTTTGACCTGATGTTCCAGAAATGTCCGCAGCAGCTCGACTAAGAACTTCGAGCTCGTGCTTCAACAAATCATTTTTATTTGTGGAAGGTGACGCACGATCAAGCCAACACATCCAGAAATTTCGCCAGGCGGGTAAGCCGGACGTGTGTGCCAAAAGCCGCCGTACTGACAGGTCTTTTATTCGTTGGTCGAGAGCCAACGACACTCTACCAAGCCAATCGCCTACAGTTTGGTCGAACCTAAGTCCAGACCTATCGCGCCAGCGAAACAATAGCGGAGTCATCACCAGAGCCTTGGTTAAACTCGCTAGATCGAAGATATCATCGCTGTCTGCGTAGTCTTTATATATAAAAAATGGTTTTGCATCAGCCAGCCTTCCACGCGCAACGAAAGCATGAGTGAATAGACCCTTATTTTTATAATGTCCAACCACTCCGGCAATGTCACGTTTGTCAGTCAAGGCGACCTCGGCGCTCAGCAAGACGCGCATGCAGGATCTTGTTTACAAGCTCTGGGTTCATCTTGCCCTGACTAGCTTGCATGATCTGACCAATGAAAAAACCAAAGAGTTTGTCTTTGCCGCCGAGATACTGTGCTAGTTGGCCGGGGTTGTGCATTAGGATGCGCTCAACAAGCTCGGTAATGGCGCCTTCATCGCTGATTTGTACCAGTCCGAGACGCTGGACGATGGATGTGGGTGCTTCGTCGCTACCTAGCATCACGTCAAACACGGTTTTCGCGATCTTGCCAGAGATAGTACCTGCGGCAATCAGCTGCAATAGCGCCGCCACACGCTGCGGTGGAATAGGTGACTCCGCCAAATTCCATTGCCGCTCTTCAGCGACCGGCAAATACTCGGCAATCAGCCAATTGGCGACTGCTGGAGCCGGGTAAGAAGCCCCGACCGCTTCGCAGGTTAAGTCAAAAAACTTGGTCGTACCCTGATCTTGGGCGATCAACTCAGCATTTGCGTCGGCTAACCCGCAAGCCTGAACGAGCCGGGACTTTGCCGCATCAGGCAATTCGGGAAGCGATGCGCGGATACCTTCAATGCGATCCGTGGAGATAACCAGGGCGGGCAGATCTGGATCTGGTAGATAGCGGTAGTCGTGACTGTCTTCCTTGGAGCGCATGGGCTGGGTTCGTCCGCTATTGGCATCAAACAGCAAGGTCTCCTGGGTAATCGTGCCGCCTCCATCCAGGACTTCCGCTTGTCTTAGGATTTCGTAGGTGATAGCCCGCTCAACATTGCGAAACGAATTTAGATTTTTAATTTCGCAGCGTGTGCCTAAGACCGTTGCACCCGGGCGACGTATGGACACATTCGCATCGCAACGAAAAGATCCCTCCTCGAGGTTGCCGTCGCTAGCGCCGATACACCGAACGATCGCTCGCAAGCGACGCAGATATTCGGCCGCGTCAGCGGCCGACTTAAGCTCCGGCTCGCTGACGATCTCCATGAGCGGAGTCCCGGCACGGTTGCAGTCAACTAAACTAGCGTGCTCGGCGTGGATATTCTTGCCGGCATCCTCCTCTAGATGGATCCGAGTCATGCGTATGCGCTGGCCACTGGACAGGGTCACACCGCCACCTAGGCAGTAAGGCCGGTCATACTGCGTGATCTGATATCCCTTAGGTAGATCGGGATAGAAATACTGCTTGCGCGAGAACACACTGACCTGCTGCACGCTGCCACCGATAGCCAAAGCCATCTTGACCGCGAGATCGACAGCAGTCCTATTTAACACCGGCAACACCCCAGGCATGCCAAGGCAGATCGGACACACCTGATGATTTGGCGCAGCGCCAAACTTCGTCGCGCAACCACAAAACAATTTGCTCGCCGTCGCCAATTGACAATGAACTTCGAGGCCGATGACAGGTTCGTAGGCCATATAGTCCCTTTACAGCGGCGGCTGCGCCTGCTTTGTCCATGGACAAAGCTGTTCGTATGCATGCGCTGCGCGAAGGAGAAGGGCGTCTTCCCAAGCAGGCGCAATGAGTTGTAAACCAATCGGCAACCCAGTCGGATCAAAGCCGCAGGGTACTGAAAGCGCTGGTAAACCCGCCAAATTTACACCGAGTGTACAAATATCTCCGAGGTACATCGAAAGCGGGTCCTGGCTTTTCTCACCCAAGCGAAACGCCACACTCGGCGCATTAGGAGCGACTAGTACGTCCACTTGTCCAAAGGCTTTGGCAAAGTCAGCCGCGATCAAGCTACGACCTGCCTTAGCTTTGGCGTAATAGGCATCATAGTATCCTGCAGACAGCGCAAAAGTTCCGAGCATGATCCGCTGCTTGACCTCGCGGCCAAAGCCTTCACTGCGACTAGCTTTGACCAGCTGCTTGAGCGACAAACCGTTTCTAGCCGTACGATGCCCATACCGTATTCCATCAAAACGTGCCAGGTTGGCCGAAGCTTCTGCGGCTGCGATCAGGTAATAGGACGAAATGCTATGAGATAAGGTCGGCAAGCTGACCTCCTCAACCAAAGCTCCATGCTCCTGCATGAGCTTGACTGCAGCCAGCAGCGCCGCCCTCGTGCCGTCAGCCAAACCTGGGCCAAAAAACTCGCGCACTAGACCAAGTCGCAATCCTTTAAGGGCCACCGGGCCACCGAGCGAGGACGCGACATTAGGGTAGGGGTCGACGCGACTGGTCGCGTCCATGGGGTCATGACCGGATAAAACATCGAGCAGCAGGGCTAAGTCTTCCGTTGAACGAGCCATTGGACCGATTTGATCAAGCGACGAACTATAGGCCACCAATCCGTACCGGCTGACTCGCCCATAGGTCGGCTTAAGCCCAGCAATCCCACAAAACGACGCTGGCTGTCTGATCGACCCTCCGGTATCAGAGCCCAGCGCTACCGGGACTAAATCCGCCGCCACGGCCGCGGCAGACCCGCCCGAAGAGCCACCAGGGACATAGGCGCGGTTCCACGGATTGAGCACCGGACCAAAGGCCGAGTGCTCATTGGAACTGCCCATGGCAAATTCGTCGCAATTGCTCTTACCAAATACAATCGCTCCGGCTTGCCGCAGCCTTGCAATCACGGTCGCGTCGTAGGGAGGGCGAAATCCGGCAAGCATCTTCGAAGCACAAGTCGTCGGGATAGAGCGGGTGCATATATTGTCTTTAATCAGGACCGGTACCCCTGCAAGGGGCAGATCCTCTTTGGCCTTAAGGCGAGCTTCCTGCACTTTGGCTTGGGCCAAGACATCGGCTGGATCCCAAAACAAATGCGTGTTTAAGTCGCGGCTGTAGCGTTCAGTACGCTCGATATAAAAGTTGGCGACGTCGCGCACCGACCATTCACCGCCGCGAACCTTTTGACTGATCGTCGTGGCTGTCAGCTTAAACGGCTGTAGATCCGACATGGGCGCATTCCTCTAATCGATGATCCGTGGCACTTGAAATGCGGTTCCCTCTCGCGCCGGTGCATTGGCCATGGCCGTTTCAGGTTCCAACGACGGTTGCGCTAGATCGTCTCTTTCTAGCCGCGAAAAACCGCCTATACCTTCGTCCGCCGCAGATGGTGCAGGCTCGGGTAAGCTCTCGAGCTCCGCGACGAAGTCCAGGATTCGCGCCAAATTTTTAACGGCATAGGTCGCCTCGGCTTCGCTTAGTTCTAAACTAGCTAGTCCAGCGACCTTCTGTACCAATGCCGCATCGATCATCACCACGCCTAGACCTCTTCGCCCTCAAGCTTCTGCACTTTGCACAGGCTGATGACCTTCTCTCCCTGCTCTACCGCCATCAAACGCACTCCCTGCGTCAGACGACCGATCACGCCAACCTCATTGACATTAAAGCGAGTGATTTTACCCGAGGAGGTCATAACCATAAGATCGTCGTTCTCGTCGACCTGCATGATCCCGACCACAGGCCCATTGCGTTCTGTCACTTTGATGGTAAAGATGCCTTTACCACCCCGCGACTGGGTCCGATATTCTTCAAGAGGGGTCCGTTTGCCGTAGCCACCTTCGCACACCGAAAGGATCGTGGAACGGCCTTGAATGATTTCCATACCGATGACACGGTCCGGCTCATTAGCCAATGCTGCATCCACTTCCTCCGAGCCAGCGCCGTCGTCGACAGCCTCCGGAGTATCGGCTTCGCCAAAGCGAATTCCGGTGACCCCTCGCGAGGCGCGACCTGTCGGTCGGATCTCGTCTTCATTGAAACGAATGGCTTTGCCCCACCGCGTCGCAATCAGGACTTCGCTTTTACCGTCCGTGATAGAACACGATACCAGTGAATCGCCATCATCCACCTTTAGGCCGATAATGCCCGACGACCGGACGTTTGAGTACGCCATAAGATCAGTCTTTTTGACGTAGCCATGCGCTGTGACAGAGACGATGAAGTGGCCTTCTTTGAATTCTTTAAGTGGCAAAACGGAAACAATTTTCTCGCCTTCCGTTAACTTGACCAAACTAGCAAAATGTTTGCCCCGCGAGCGTAGCGGTAGTTCAGGAAGCTGATATACACGCAGCTCGAAGACCCGGCCAAGATTTGAAAAACACAGCAGTGTCTGGTGGTTACTCGTCATAAAGACACTGCTGACAACGTCCTCTTCGCGCGTCAACATCCCAGCTTTACCTTTACCGCCACGGCGCTGAGCTCGAATATCGTCAAGAGGCGTACGCTTAACATAGCCGGTATGGGAGATGGTGACGGCAACCTCGTCGTCGGCAACCAAACTCTCCATGGTGAACTCGTCGGCAGCAGAGACCACGATCTCGGTGCGCCGGCCGTCGCCGTGGTTTTCTTGCAGCGCAGTAATCTCGCCGCGAATCAATGTGGTCACCCGCTCAGGCTTGTCCAAAATGTCTTTGAGATCGGCAATAACGCCCATGACCTCGTTATATTCGGCAACGATTTTGTCGCGCTCTAACCCGGTCAAACGGGCCAGGCGCATCTCGAGGATCGCCTTGGTCTGAATGTCGGTTAGCTCAAACTTGGCGGTCAACTCAGCCGCCGCCGTGGCCGGATCCTTCGCCTTACGGATGATGGCGACAACGGCGTCAATACTCTCAACAGCGATCTTTAAACCAGCCAAGATATGGCCGCGTTCTTCGGCACGGCGCAGCTCGTAGGCCGTCCGCCGCAGGATGACTTCCCTGCGGTGCAGGTAGAAGACTTCGAGCAACTGCTTTAAGTTCAAGATGCGCGGAGCACCGTTGACCAAAGCCACGGTATTGACGCCAAACGTCGACTGCATCGGCGTTAACTTGTAGAGATTATTGAGTATGATATCGCCATTTTCGCCCTTTTTCAGGTCGATGACGACGCGGATACCATCCTTGTTGGATTCGTCCCGGATATCGGAGATGCCTTCAATCCGTTTTGCGTGCACCAACTCGACGATCTTTTCGATCAAGCGCGATTTATTGACTTGGTACGGCAGCTCAGTGATGACGATGCGCTCCCGCCCGCTTTTGGCGGCACCTTCAATACCTGCTCGAGCGCGCATGACCACGGAGCCATGTCCAGTGAGGTAAGCGGAACGAATTCCAGCGACGCCGTAGATTAAACCCCGGGTCGGAAAATCTGGGCCTCTGACAAACTCCATCAATCCTTCGATCGTAATCGCAGGATTATCGATGAGAGCTTCCAGAGCCTGAGCGATCTCTCGCACATTGTGCGGGGGAATGTTCGTTGCCATACCGACGGCGATGCCGCTGGCACCGTTGATGAGCAGCTGGGGCAAACGCGACGGCATGACGACCGGCTCGAGCTCTTTGCCGTCGTAGTTAGGAATAAAATTGACGGTTTCTTTATCAATATCGGCAATGAGCAGATCGGCGATCTTTTCCAGGCGGGCTTCCGTATAACGCATGGCAGCCGCGCTATCACCGTCGATCGAGCCGAAGTTTCCTTGGCCTTCAACCAAGGGATAGCGGAGGCTGAATTCCTGCGCCATGCGGACTAAGGCTTCGTAAACTGATGAATCACCATGGGGATGGAAGCGTCCAAGGACGTCACCAACAATCCTGGCGCACTTAAGATGTGGCCGATTGTGAAAGTTGCGCATTTGGTACATGGCGTAAAGAATCCGACGCTGCACCGGTTTCAATCCGTCACGTGCATCGGGAAGGGCGCGCGAAACAATCACGCTCATCGAGTAGTCGAGAAACGCCGACCGCATTTCTTCTTCGATCTTAATGGGGACCGCTGGCCTTATTGCTGATTCCATTAAAAAGCTTCCTTAGATGTCCAGGTTGCGCACGTTTAAAGCATTCTTCTGAATGAACTCGCGGCGTGGCTCGACGTCGTCACCCATGAGAGTGGCGAAAAGATGGTCGGCCTCGATGGCATCGTCGACTTCAATATTAAGGAGCGTGCGTTTAGTCGCGTCCATCGTCGTTTCTTCAAGCTGGTCGGCGTTCATTTCCCCCAGTCCCTTATAGCGCTGGATGTACGCACCCTTACGACCTTCTTCCTCGATGAACACCTTAAGATCGTAGAGGCTAGAAAGGTAACCCGAATCCGCGTCAAACGCCGTCGACTGCTGTGGTGAAGTCGCATCGACTGGACTGTCCGACTTTTCAACCTCTTCGGTCTCTTTGGTCGAACCTTTGCTCTTTTTCATTCGAGTATATTTGAAGGGTGCGACGGCCACTTCATGCATCTGCCGATTGATCCGTCGCAGTTCAACGATTTCGCCAGCCACGAACAGCGAGGCATCGATGACGCTGATCTGTGGCAAATCTCGGATACGCGTTTCGAGGTGGATTTGATAGCGACTGTGCTCGGAGTCAAAGACGATCTTTTCTTGCGCAAACTGCTTCTTGCCCGGGATCGAGCGATTGAGGTGCTCACCGATTTGCTGAACCAAGCGTCGACACGCCGCTTCGTCGCTCAGGGCAGCGGGGCCGATGTCCTCATTTTGAATGAAAAAATCGAGAACCTCCCGCGGCTTGCGCCTGGTGCTTAAGTCCATCAATTCGTTGTAACGCGACAGCTTGGCAATCAAACTGGAGATCACATTCTTATTGATGTCCTTGCCGTTCGCATCGCTCACCTGAAGGTTGGCGATCCCGGCATCAATCAAATAGGACAGCAAGGCCGGACCGTCTTTGAGATAACGCTCCATTTTGCCTTTGCGGTATTTGTACAGAGGTGGCTGCGCGATATAGAGGTAGCCACGTTCGATGATCTCCGGCATTTGCCTAAAGAAGAAGGTCAGTAGCAGAGTCCTGATATGCGCCCCGTCAACGTCGGCGTCGGTCATCAGAATGATCTTGTGATAGCGCAGCTTGGTGATGTCAAAGTCATCTTTACCGATGCCGGTACCCATGGCCTGAATCAGGAGCTTGATTTCTTGCGACGAGAGCATCTTGTCATAGCGAGCTTTTTCAACATTGAGAATCTTGCCGCGCAGCGGCAGTACGGCCTGGGTTCTTTTGTCCCGACCTTGCTTGGCGGAGCCGCCGGCGGAATCGCCCTCGACTAAAAACAGTTCGCACAAGGCCGGGTCTTTCTCCTGACAGTCGGCCATCTTCCCTGGCAAACCGGCAAAATCAAGCGCCCCTTTACGCCGCGTTAGCTCTCTTGCCTTCATAGCTGCAAGACGCGCTCGGGCCGCATCGATAATCTTGTTGACGACGCGCTTAACGACTTCCGGATTTTGCTCGAAATAGGCTCCAAGCTTTTCGCCGATAAGCTTCTCGACCCAGCCCTTGACCTCGGTATTACCGAGCTTGTTCTTGGTCTGCCCCTGAAACTCTGGATTTTTAATCCGTACGGCGATGACCCCGGTCAGACCCTCGCGGATGTCATCCCCATTGATTCCTTCTTTGAAGGACTTAAGTAGACCTGTCGACTCGGCGAACTGATTGACCACCCTGGTCAACGCCGAGCGCAAGCCGGTGACGTGGGTGCCGCCTTCGTTGGTGTGGATATTATTAACGTAGGAGTAAAAACTCTCGCTGTAGGCATCAGTCCATTGGAGTGAACACTCCATCATCGCCTCGACTTTACCGTCGGGGGATACCTGGGTACCAGCAATGTAAACGGGCTGATTGTGAAGGGGTGTACGCCCTTTAGAGAGGTACTCCACAAAGGAGACCAGGCCGCCCTCGTAAAGAAACTCGGCTTCTTGGTCGCTGGTCTCGTCCTTCAAAGTAATCTTTAGGCCCTTATTCAGGAAGGCCAACTCACGCAAGCGTTTGCTAAGGACCTCGAAGACAAACTTCGTATCCGGAAAGATCTCTGGGTCCGGTTTGAAAAAGGTCTGAGTCCCGCGGGTGGTGGTCGAGCCGATCGCCTTGACGTCCCCGTCAGGTTTGCCCCGCTGATATCCTTGCATCCAGACTTTGCTGTCCTTGCGGACTTCAACCCGGCACCACTCGGACAAGGCATTGACTACGGAGGCACCGACCCCGTGCAAGCCGCCGGAAAAGGCGAAGGCCTTGTCATCAAACTTTCCACCGGCGTGGAGCACCGTCATGATGACTTCCAGTGCCGATTTGCCGCCTTTGTGTTTGTCTACTGGGATACCGCGGCCGTTGTCGAGGACGCTGCAGCTGCCATCAATATGAAGCAACACGTTGATTTCATTGCAATGTCCTCCCATAGCCTCGTCGATTGAATTGTCGACGATTTCGTAGACTAGGTGGTGCAATCCATCCACTGATGTTGAGCCGATATACATCCCAGGCCGCTTACGTACCGCTTCAAGCCCTTCGAGCACCTGAATGTTGTCTGCAGAATACTCGCCACCAGCAACGTCTGTCGTCATATACAGCCTTCCTAGCATCAATCGTTCTGTTTAATCGGTACCAGCACGTGCTTTGAGCGGCACTCGAGAGGTTCTTGGCAGGGTACGATTACTATTGGATCTTCATTGCTCTCTTGATTGAAATGCAGAGTGAGATCCTTGCTTTCGGTCGTTGCAAAGATATCAGTTAGAAACTTACCATTAACCGCGATGTCGTAGCGTGGCCCGTGATAGTCCACCAATGGCACGGTCTCCCGCCCCTCTGAGCTGCCCATTGTCTTTGAGTTCAACGTAAGGGAGGAGTCTGAAAAGCACAACTGCAAAGCGCGACTCTTATCGGCCGCCAGAAGTACCCGCTTGGTGACGCTCTGGAAGTGGTTGCGCGAAACGACGACACTAGCCAGGTTGCGCTCTGGTAGGACGCCCATGTAGTTGGGATACTTGACAGCAGACAGGCGAACGAAAATCTGGTAGCCGGGCACCTCGGCCAGCAAGGTGGTCTCGTCGTCTGATATGGCTAAGCGAATTTTGCCAAAGCCCTCATGGCACATCCGCTGGAGCTCAGCCATGGTCCGCTTTGACAAGCATACACCGTTGCTTAGAAAGCTATCGGGAAGACTCGCATCGATCTCGCAGTAGGACAAACGAAAGCCATCCGTACCAACAAGGCGGCACGCCCCCTTGTTTGGCCGATGCAGAAAGCCCACGGTACCATAATTACGCGGCGACTCTGGCAGCACACAGAACTGCACCTGCTCGATCATATATGCCACTTTGGCAGCAGGAAGCTCGGCAGTGTTGATCGAGGTAAGCTGTGGCGCTTGTTGCCAACTAAGATCATCAATGACCGGCAACTTCATGACGAACTCGTCACCAGTGCCAGCCGTAATGATCAGATAAGAACCCATGAGCTCTAATTTAACTAGCCCATCCGGTAGTTCCTTGACGACATCCGAGAACAAACGTGCTGGTACAAAGACCAGTCCAGGCGTGTGAACTTCGCATTCGAGGCTGCTGTAGACAGCGAGGACACGGTCAGTCGCGGCGACTTGAAGAACCCCTGGGTGGGCGTTCAGTCCGATCTGGGCCAAGCTTCGATCGATGATAGCGCCTTGCACACGCTGGGTGGCTAGGGCCAATAGCTGTTTGGGGATTTGAACTTTCATCGACGAGTCCTCTCCAATCCGGGTTCTACTTCTGTATTAGGAAGATATATTTATACTTAATTAGTAGTCGTAGTAGTGCCCCCCACCAACCGGGGGATAAGTCATTAAGTCTCTGTTATCAAACGTCTATTTAAGCAAATAGGTTGTTCATTGGAGGTGGATAACTTTGTGCACTCCGTGTTGATAGAGCTGGGGATAACTGAAGCCCTCCATGACCCGCCTAAAGTGTCCCCAAGTTATCCACGGCTTTCACCAGCCTTTATTCACAAGTTACCCACAGGCACCATGCAGCACCAACCTCATTCCAACTGTTCGAGTTGGCGTTCCAGTGCTTCGAGGTTGGCTTTTAAATCGAGATCTTTGTCGAGGGTCTGCTCAATCTTTTTCACGTTATGCATGACGGTCGTGTGATCCTTGCCGCCAAAGCGCTCGCCAATTTCAGGATAGGATGCATTAGTTAGTTTTCGGGCAAGATACATGGCTACCTGACGGGGTAAAGCGATGGCTTGCTGGCGACGTTTGGACTTGAGATCGGCAACTCGCAATTTAAAATGCTCAGCGACGATCTTTTGGATGGTTTCGATGGTCAAGCGCTTGGGTGGTTCACCCATGACGTCGCGAAACGTCCTAAGCGCCAAGTCCATCGTAATCTCCTCGCCCTGAAGCGCGGCATAGGCATGAAGTCGGTGCAGCGCACCTTCTAATTCACGGACGTTACGTTTGGCGTGTCGGGCTATATATTCTGCCACATCCTTACCTAAGCGAATCTTCAGCGTGTCGGCTTTGCTGTTGAGAATCGCAATCCGGTGCTCGACGCTCGGTGGCTGAATATCGGCGATCAGACCCCACTGGAAGCGGTTGCGTAAACGCTCCTCAATATCCGGGATGTCCTTTGGAAACATATCCGAGGTGATGACAATCTGCTTTTTTGCCGCGTAAAGCGTATTGAATGTATGGAAGAACTCTTCTTGGGTGACCTTCTTACCGGAAATGAACTGGATGTCATCGACCAGCAAGACGTCGCAATTACGGTATTTTTGGCGAAAGTCCCACATTTTCTGGAAGCGCAGACAGTAGATCATTTCGTTCATGAATCGCTCACTGGCGATGTAGGTCACCACGGCGTTGGGATTTTGCCGCAGTACGAGGTTACCCACTGCATGCAGCAAATGCGTTTTACCTAGGCCTGTGCTGCCGTAGATAAATAACGGGTTGTACGCTTTGCCTGGGTTTTCCCCGGCGCTTAAACATGTCGCGACGGCAAATTGGTTGGACTCGCCCTTGATAAAATTGTCGAAGGTATAATTGGGGTTGAGATGACCTTCATGACTGAGTGAGCGGGAGAATGCATGATTCGCTTCGCCCCCTTCATCTATCGAAGTGAAAGCTAAGCCGCCGCCAGTAGCACCGTCGATATCGTGGCCATGGTCGACTCCCGGGGCCATTTCAAGTCCTAGTCCCATGGCGTCGGTGCCGGCAACCTCAAGCCGAAGGCGAAAGTGCTCAAGTCCCAGTTCCTTTTGGCAGCGCTCGATCGGATCGATGTAACTATTGTGTATTCCTTGATAAAAAACCAGATTTGGCAGGGCTACAACAATCTCATCAGCGCCGCCGGCCATAGCGACAAGCGGATCGATCCATGTCAAATAGGCATCGGCATCAAGGCAATCCTTGAGCTTCTTTTTGATTGCGAGCCATAAATTTTTAGCGACGTGGCCCTGGTCAGCGGAGACGTCGCTACTGGCGGAGTCGTCAGCGGGGAACAAGGTCTTCATTCCGGTCATACCCATTTGATTACTGGCGTAGCTGCGGCAACAGATCTAAAAGGATGCTCAGACACTGGACGTAGCTTCTGGAAACAGCTTGCGAAGCTACCACAGAGGGGGGGGCATGATCAAGTCTTTTAAAGTTTATTTAGAGTCATATTATCAGTGTGTTACACGAAAAACCCAGGCGTGTAGGGAGACATTATCCACAGCCTCGGAAGAGGACTTTCATGCTGCTTATGGCTAATTTTGGTAGAGCGTTCAGCTATCTTATCGCTGCACAGGTTCAGGCCGTTAGCCTCATTTTATTCGGCTACTGGGGCGGTAAATGGCTGAATGAGAATCATCCGGTAGACTTCAGCTGGTATCTCGTCACCTTTACCGTCGCTATATTAGGGGTTGCTCAGACCTTCTATGTAGTAATAAAAGCGGCGCTTTCACCGTCCAAGTCGGATACCTGAAAGATGTCCTCGATCTGCAAACTTTGGCTTTTACTCGGCGCTGTGGCGCTTGGTCTTTGGGCTATGCCGCTGTCCGGCAAGGCCTTGGTGGCCTTTGTCTCGGGAGAGGCCCTGTTTGCGATCAACCTTGTTGCGCTGATGTTCGCCAGCCGCAAGCTGCTCGCCGCTGCAAGTCCCAACATAGGCTCCGGAGGCTTTCTGCTCTTCGGTGGCAAGTTCATTCTGTTGGGTGCGGGCGCTTACGTAGCCCTTGTCACTTACGGTTTGCGGGTCGATTTTTTTGTAGGTGGACTGTGTGTCGGCTTAGGATTGTTCTCAGCCCTGATATATGCTGATGTTGCAAAAAGGGCGACGACCACTCATTAGGCTGAATACTTATCGCTTAGCGAATACGGTTGAACCAGTCTGCATTTTTGACTATCAACAGAAACCAAGCTGAGTTATTAGATCCGTCCGTTTCCGGACCTCACTGATTTTTTGTCGGGCTCCACCGAGAGCAATAGGTCGCTTTGATGACGCTGGCGTTTAAAAATTATCTAGGCCTGATGGTTGCGGTATGGTCCCCGCTGGCGCTTGCAGCTGAAGAGGCGCACGAGGGCGGCGGTGGCGTTGCGGCGACGATTAACTTTTACGACATAGCACTACATTCCCTGCACCTGAATCCTATGTGGGAACCCACGCTTGGGAGTTTGGCCTGCCTGGCCTTGATTATTGTGCTGGGCCTAGGGTTTCGCCGCTCGGTACTTCGCGATACGGCAAATGTGGTGCCTTCCGGGCGCTTTTCTCTGCGCTTCATTTTTGAGGAAATACTTGAGTTTGTTGTCGGTATCGCCAAGGACAACACCGGCTCAGAGTTTCGCAAATATATGCCCTTTCTGTCCGCTCTGTTCCTTTACATCTTGATCTGCAATCTATCTGGGTTGATCCCAGGGTTTCCGCCTCCGACTGAGACGATGGATAACAATGTCGCCATTGGTTTGATGGTCTTTTTGGTATACAACTACGCCGGCATCAAAGAGCACGGCGCTAGTTACATTAAACACTTTCTCGGCCCAGTGGTTTTTATCGCTCCTTTGTTTTTCTGTATCGAGCTGGTTAGCCACTTTTCCAGGCCTCTGTCTCTTGGCTTGCGCTTGGCAGGCAACATTTATGGTGATCACACTCTACTCGGGGTGTTTACGAGCATTAGCTACTTGGTGTTTCCGGCTTTTCTCTTGTTTTTCGGGCTCCTCGTGGCGGTGGTACAGAGTTTTGTGTTCACGCTACTTTCGGGAATTTATATATCGATGGCGATTTCGCACGACCATTGATGCAACAAAGAACGGTGCGTTTGCATAGCGGCACTTTTGAGTGGGGTAAGGGTGATGAAGCGTTTCTTAGGCAGATCAGCGGTGGCGTTTAGTGGCTTGTTCTTGAGCTCGTTGGCGTTCGCGCAAGATGCGGCCGCAGCGCACTCTGGGACTAATTTAATTCCAATTGGCGCGGGCATCACCATGGGCCTCGCCTCATTCGGTGCGGCGACTGCCCAGGGTCGGACGGCATCGACTGCGCTAGAGGGGATTGCTCGCAATCCAAGCGCAAAAGATGCGTTGTTTCAGCCCTTTATTTTGGGCCTCGTGTTCATGGAGTTCCAAGCGCTCTTGGGTTTCGTGATCGCGATTATCTGGACCTTCAAATGATTTTTTAGCCGCGACCTCTGGTCTCGGTGAGAATTGGCTGCCACTTCATTGGAAGTGGTGGCTTTTTTTTGTTATTGCGGCCCGGCCTGGTAATCAAGTTAGGTCTGTAACTCGCAGGTATATTGCGATAAATCGTCATTTTTTGCGGTCTTCCCAATTGTTCTGCCAGGAAGTTGGTAGGCGAAAATCCATGGCCTCCGGCTTATACCGGTTGGAAGGCGGCACTGTTAGGAGGATTCCTTTTCTACCTAACTTTGTTTTTCCTATGGTCAACGTGGTCCGTCGGGCCTTGAGCTCCGAGTATCGGAATTGGGTGAATAGGAAGTTGGAGCCTTAAACGCTTTGACAACCAGGGCATTGGTGTATGGGCAACACCGCCTTGATATGGTTGTAACATACCAATAATACTGAGCTCATAAGGGTCTATTGAGAGTGTTCCACGTGGAACATTCTGATGACGTGTCTGGATTGTCTTCGTCCACTAGTTGCGCTTACTAAAGGTATAATGCCATTGACCTTTGGGGCACTCGATCCTTCCTGAAGAGAAAGCCGTCGCCGTTAGGTGTCTGCTGGGCAGTTTCATCCTTGCTTTCCCTGCTCAATGTAGTCCTTGGGCTCACGGAAAATAGTGCAAACAGAATTGTTACAGCTCTAGCCTGCAGCTCTAGCCTTGAAGGAAGCTGTATTGGCTGGGTGAGCGCATCAAGAAATTTGGATTTATAGTTTTTCAGCGCTTCCGCTCCTCAGCGCCTTCCGCGGCCAATCGGCGGTGCGCCGCGGGTTGGCTACAATGGAGAATTATTATCGCGGAAACGCCGAAGAGCGGGAGCGCTGAAATTTTAATGCGGCTGCCAATTCTGTGTTGGTTGGCGGTAGCTAGAATGTACGCCAGTTCGACTGGCGGCATTACCAATGCGAATGGGTCTAGTTGGCGAAAAAAAAGGCTAATTAGCGAAAAAAATGACTAATTAGTGAAAAAAAAGGCTAATTAGTGAAAAGAAAAGCTAATTAGCGAAAAAAAAGGCTAATTAGCGAAAAAAAAGGCTAATTAGCGAAAAAAAAGGCTAATTAGTGAAAAAAGGAGCCAATTTGTCAAAAATGAAGACCAATTGGCCCTTTTTTGGTCCAAATTGTTGCCAGATCTCCCAATTATCTCTTTTCAAGCTTGGCAGCACCTACTTGAATCCCAAATTGCGCGTTCAGGATTGAGCTTCGCCTCCTAGTAACTGCAAGGCTAGGCAAGTCATTCGAGATTCTTTGTGATTGTTCCACGTGGAACACTAGGGCGGCAAATGATTAAAAAATAGGCAGACGATCAAACTATCATTGTTCCACGTGGAACACTTTTGATTGCTGGCTAACGAAGGCCACACTCAGCAGACTGTGAACGCCATAAATATTGGTAGGAGCGTTGCTATGCATATCTGCATGTCTTGATTAGCCAGGCCCTGGCTGCAGTTAACTTCCCGTTCTCCCGACTTCTGCGCCTCCTTGTTCTGAGGCGCTGCTGCACAAATAGCCCATTGAGAACCAAATGTTAGGTGTCCTTCAAATCCGGCTCCGTAGGCAAGTGCATTGGCGTCACTTTATGCAGATTGCGCCGACCCAGAGGCCATGCCGTTGGCGTAGCCCTCGCCATAGCCCTAGGCTTTGCCATCGCCGTGATCCTGATCATGGCTACGGCGATGGCTACGGCAATGGCTACGGCAATGGCAACGGGCCCATTCGCCCTGCATCATTTGAAAGCAGGAGATCTCGCCGTGCGGCGAATTTAAAACTTTCACTCAACGTCGAGCACTTGCAACACCATGGCCGCTTTACCATTCGACTATTGACAGGTAGAGTCTCGATACCAAGACCTAGACAGTGGAGACCGCTTATGGCGCGTGTAATAGCCCTTTCAAACCAAAAAGGTGGAGTGGGCAAGACCACGTCGGCTGTCAACATCGCCGCATGTTTGGCCGCAGCGGAAAAGCGAGTGCTGGTGATTGACCTGGATCCACAGGCCAATGCAGGCAGTGGTTTAGGCATTTATGCCCGCGACTTTGAGACCAGCATGTACGATGTTTTGGTCGATGAGGTGCCGCTGACCAGTGCCATCCTGCACACCGAGCTAAAATGCTTGGATATTGCGCCGTCCGTGCCGGACTTAGTCGGCGCTGAAGTCGAATTGGTTGCCGCTATTGGGCGCGAATCACGCTTGAAAGAGGCCCTAGAACCAGTTCAAGGGTTATATGATTTTGTCATCATAGACTGCCCTCCAGCCCTGGGGATCCTCACCGTTAATGCCCTTACTGCGGCGAACTCTGTGCTGATTCCGCTGCAGTGCGAGTACTATGCGATGGAGGGCCTGTCGCAGCTGATCAAGACTATTTCATTGATTAAAAAGCGGTTGAATCCCGAGCTTGAGCGGGAAGGCATCCTTTTGACGATGTATGATCGGCGCAACAATCTGTCGCACCAAGTTGAGCAAGATATACGCGCGCATTTTGGTAACGAGGTGTTTCCGGTCGTCATTCCACGTAACGTGAAGTTGTCGGAGGCACCGTCTCACGGCAAGCCGGTCATTTTATATGACATCAATAGCACGGGAGCGACGGCCTATATGGAGACGGCGCGCCTACTTATCCGTCGTCATAGCGTGATTGCACCGCCTCCCAAAACTTCAAAGAAGACCCAGGCGACTACGCAAGGCCGGACTGGTCAACAGTAAGGACTAAACAAACATATGAGTACTCATGATAAAACGCCCCCAGGACGCAGAGGCGCACTAGGCAAAGGTATTTCATCGCTACTGGGCGATGCCGAGATTAGTCAGGATCAGAGCGCAAGCGTCGCTAAAGGTCTGGCGACCCTCAAGCAGCAGCAAGCAGAGTCCCAGGTCTTGAAGCTTGACGTCAGCACCATCGACCCAAATCCCCACCAGCCGCGTAAGCTCTTTGACGACAAGGCCTTAAAAGAACTCGCGGCGAGTCTGAAAATCGATGGCGTACTGCAGCCAGTGATCGTCACTAAAGGGGCAAAGCCCGGGCGCTTTATGGTTATTGCGGGGGAACGCCGCTTGCGCGCCTCCAAGCTTGCTGGTCTGGCCACGATTCCAGCGATTATCAAGGAGGGGGCCTCTGACGATCTTCTGCGGATCGCTCTGATCGAAAATATTCAGCGAGCCGATCTCAACATCATGGAGGAGGCCCAAGCATACTCCGCGTTGATCAAAGACTACGGACTAACGCAAGAGCAGTGCGCTGACAAGGTCGGGAAGGAACGCTCCACCGTTGCTAACACCCTACGCCTGTTGCTACTGCCTAGGGAGGTCCAAGACGACATACTGGACGGGCGACTGACGATGGGCCACGGCCGCGCCATGCTCTCTCTCGAAGAAAAGAAGCTCATCCTTCGCTGCCGGGACATAGTGGTCAAAAAGGGCCTTAGCGTTCGCCAGACCGAGCAGCTGTGTAAGACGTTTAAGTCGACCGGTGGCGCCACTGAGCCCAAGACCCCGCCAATCCGCGATGAGGCTGATCTACAGTACATCACCGAAAGCTTGCGTACTTACCTTCATACCAAGGTACGCCTTGCTGGCAGTACCAACCGAGGAAAAATTGAAATTTCGTATTTTTCCGGCGCGGAACTGGAGCGGATTTTAACTATGATGGGACACCGCTTGTAGTCGCCGTTGGTGACAAAACGCCCATGTATCAGTTGCTACCTAGGCCCCCAAGTTGCGGGGCCGCAACATACCCAAACCAACAGCCGAAATCGTCTTGTTCAGCGGCCTTAAGTGCGCTATGACGAGGCCCCCAGCTATTTTCTGGAACCCATGGTGGTGCAGCTGCACCGAGCACAGGTGATATAGATGGCAACGTTTGTTCTGGTCCCTAATCCTAAAGTTCTCGCCGTTCAGGTCGTCGTGTTCGTGGCTGGCTACTATGCCATCAAGAAGCTCTTTGTTGAGCCTTACATGATCATTCGTGATAAGCGCGAGGCCTTGACCGTTGGTAATAAGGATGAGGCTTTGCGTGCTCTGGAGGAAGGCGCTGGCATCGCCACGCGCATCGAAGCACGCCTTGCTGCTGTTGGCGCAGAGGCTAAGCAAAGCCGAGAAAAAAAGCGCGACGAGGCACTTGCTCGTCGCGATAGTTTGATCAACTCGGCTCAGGAGGCCGCGCGCGCCGAGGTGGCCAAAGTCGAAGGGCTGATCGCAGCGGACTTGGCGACCGAGAGATCTAAAATACCTAATATTATTAGTACGTTAACCGACGAAGTGTACGCTTTAGCCCTGGCCTAGCAGGAGCGGAGGAAAGACTCAGTGGAAGAGCACATTGATACCCTAAAGGGAATCATTTTACCGTTCGCCAATTTCTTCATCTTTTTAAGTTTGGCGATCTATTTTTTCCGTAAGCCGGCGCGGGCGGCAGCTGCGGCTAGGCGTGCTGGCTTTGAGAAGTTAATGGCTGAAGCTCGGGCGGCAAAGGAAGAGGCCTTAGCGAAGTTGGCCGATCTAAAAAAGCGTGAGCTTGCGCTCGAGACCGAGCTAGCTGAAATTCGCGAAATAGCCCGCAGCACGGCACAGATGGAGTCCGACAAAATACTTGCTGATGCTGAGCGAATGGCCAAACATCTCCAAGCTGAAGCCAAGCGTATTGCAGAGGCTGAAGTCAACAATGCCAGGCAGAAACTTCGCCGAGAGATCGTCGATGCCGTTCATTCTGGTGTGAGCCAAAAGTTGAAGGTCGAGCTTAGTGTGGAAGCTCAGCGCCAACTTGTCCGCAGCAAGACTAACGAGATGAAGCAACTCCACGCTGATAATTGAGGCCTCCTGCATGTCACGCATTGCGAAACGTTATGCTAAAGCGCTCTTTGAGTTGACCGGAGGAGATTTGGTCAAAGCCAAACGAGAGCGCGATGCCCTTTCTGGACTTAATGAGTTGTTCAAACTAGATGAGTCCGCACGTGTTCTGCTTAGTCCAGTCATGCCAAAGGATCTGAAGAAAAGCCTCCTCAGCTACGGTACGAAGGAATTCGACGCCGATGATGATGTAAAGCAATTGGTTGAGGCTGTGGTTGAGGCTGGTCGCGTTAGCTTTTTGCCCGAGATTTCCCAGGTCTTCTCCGCGTTTATCGATGACGCGGAAGGCATCGTTCAAGCCCAGGTTGAGTCCGCCGTGGCTCTATCGGCCCAGGAAGATCAGGACATCGTTGCGACCCTGGCGCAGATGTTACATAAGAAAATCGTTCTCAAATCGGCTGTCAATACTGCACTACTCGGTGGGTTTGTGGTGCGGGTAGGTAACTACCTGATCGATTTGAGCCTTAAATCAAAGCTCGACGGCCTGGCTAAAAGTGCGGTCCAAGATTCATTCGTTAAGGGAATTCCGTCATGACCACTGAAAAGATTCGGGTAGAAGAAGTCAGCAGAATCATCAGCGAGCGAATCAAAAGCTACGGCAAAGCCGCTGAGCTCCAGGAAACTGGCACCGTGTTGGCCGTCGGTGACGGGATCGCCCGGGTTTATGGCCTTGAAGGCGCCATGGCTGGGGAAATGGTCCAGTTTCAAAACGGCACCAAGGGCGTCGTTTTAAACCTCGAGGAAGACAACGTTGGTATCGCTGTCTTCGGCGGAGTTAGTGGGATCGCCGAGGGCGAGACCGTCAAACGCTTGCGTGAGATCAACTCAGTGCCAATCGGTGAGGCTCTGCTTGGACGCGTGGTGAACGCGCTCGGCGAGCCAATCGACGGTCAAGGACCTGTGGCGACGACTGAGACTGGCTTAGTCGAAATCAAGGCCCCAGGCATCATCGACCGAAAGTCGGTCCATGAGCCGCTGCAGACAGGCATCAAAGCGATTGACGCCATGGTGCCGATTGGCCGTGGTCAGCGCGAATTGATTATCGGTGATCGTCAAACCGGCAAAACCGCACTTTGTGTTGATACGATTATCAATCAAAGGGGTAAGGATGTCGTTTGTATTTACGTCGCCATCGGTCAGAAGGCGTCGACGGTGGCGCAGGTTGTTGAGCGCTTAAAGCGCTACGGCGCAATGGAATACACGATCATCGTCGCCGCGACGGCGATGGATCCGGCACCAATGCAGTTTGTCGCGCCATATTCCGGCTGTCGTATGGCCGAATTCTTCCTGCAAAAGGGCAAGCACGCGGTTATCTTCTACGATGACTTGTCGAAGCAAGCGGCCGCCTACCGTGAGCTGTCATTGCTGCTTCGTCGTCCTCCTGGTCGCGAGGCTTATCCTGGTGACGTGTTCTATCTTCACAGCCGCTTGCTTGAGCGTGCGTGCAAGGTCAGCGATAAGTTAGGCGCTGGTTCCATCACTGCATTTCCTGTCGTAGAGACCCAGGCGGGAGACATTTCCGCCTATATCCCTACCAACGTGATCTCCATCACCGATGGGCAGATCTTTTTGGAAAGCGACTTGTTCTTTTCCGGCGTTCGCCCTGCTATCAACGCGGGGTTGTCGGTGTCGCGAGTCGGCGGCTCAGCTCAGGTTCCGGCCATGCGTAAAGTCGCTGGTAGCTTGCGCTTAGAGTTGGCCCAGTATCGCGAATTGGCGGCATTCTCCCAGTTTGGTTCCGATCTTGACCAAGCGACCCAGCGGACACTGCGCCGTGGTGAGCGCTTGGTCGAGATTTTGAAACAAGGCCAGTATGTTCCTATGCAGGTTGGTCTCGAAGTTGCCTCGATCTTCGCAGTGACCAAGGGCTACGTGGACAAACGGGATATCTCTGAAGTTTTGGGCTGGGAAAAGGGCTTGCACGAGCATTTGACGGCCCGGTACCCACAGATCCTGCAAAAGATTGAAGCGCGCTGCAAACTGGAAGAAGTTCAGGCCGATTTGGTCAAGGCGATCGAAGAGTTCGACAAGGGATTTAAGTAATGCCAAGTCTGAAGGATATCCGGCGCCGGATCGGTAGCGTGAAGAACACGCAAAAGATCACGCGCGCCATGAAGCTGGTCGCGGCAGCGAAGTTTGCCCGCGCAAGTGCCTCTGTCGTAGCGTCAAGGCCTTATGGTGAAGCCTTTGACGCTATGGTGGGCCATCTGGTAGCCGCTGCGGGTGAGGACGTGAGTTCGCCGCTTTTGGTCGAAAACCCAGAAGCACGCGCATTGGTCGTTGTCTTGTCGACTGATCGGGGCTTCTGCGGGGGTTTAAATACGAACCTATTCAAGCAGACCGTTCAGTTCATCAATAAGAAGAAGGCCGCTGGGGTCGCAGTGGAGGTGCTGCCGTGGGGTCGGCGGGCGCGGCAGTTCGGCGCTAAAAACGCCTACACCTTGCAAGGCGGCCGCGAGAAAGTGCTGGAAAAGCCGAACTACGAGCAGGCTAAAGAGCTGGCTGGCGAGTTGGTGAAGCACTTCGCAGGAAGTGGTTATGACCGGGTCTACCTTGGCTTCGTTGAATTCAAATCAGCTATGTCGCAGGCGCCTAAATTCATCCAGGTCCTACCCGTGGGCAATCTTAAGAAGGCAACTTCCGGCGCTGAGCTGGCAGATGCAAATATCCTGGTTGAGCCTGGAATCAAGCAGATTCTTGACGGTGTGCTTAAGCGCGAAGTAGCGAGCTTAGTATTCCGCTCCATGTTGGAAGGGGCGGCCTCAGAACATGGCGCGCGGATGACGGCGATGGATTCAGCGACGAACAACGCCAATGAAGTGCTGCGGCGCATGAAGATCCAATATAACCGTGCGCGGCAGG
>Ga0315276_10000638_pt1 | contig 30221 bp, 20 predicted proteins | sample YL17G05_0_MG_FD_204542 | JGI IMG/M metagenome (GOLD analysis project Ga0315276, IMG submission 204542) | Sediment microbial communities from Yellowstone Lake, YNP, Wyoming, USA - YL17G05_0 | ecosystem: Environmental > Aquatic > Freshwater > Lake > Sediment | place: USA: Wyoming | collected... | reverse complement strand
CGATCACTCGCCAGCGCCGCGGAAAAGAGCGCCAAGCTCCTGGGCAACGTCATCTCCCGCCAGGCTGCGTCGGGCAAGTCGATGCTGACCGACGAATTCGGCATCGCCAAGGCCTTTCACGAGCTGACCGCGAAGATGATGGCCAACCCGTACAAGCTCGCCGAGGCGCAGATGAACCTGTGGCGGGATTACATGAACCTGTGGCAAAGCTCCACGCTGAAGCTGCTCGGCGCGCCGATGGCGGCGATCGCCGAACCGGCGAAGGGCGACAAGCGGTTCAAGCACGAGGACTGGCAAGAACATGCCCTCTTCGACTACATCAAGCAGTCCTACCTGATCGCGGCGCGCTGGCTGCAGAAGGCAGTGGCCGACGTCGAAGGGCTGACGCCCGACTCGCAGAAGAAGGTCGCGTTCTTCACGCGGCAGTACATCGATGCGCTGGCGCCGTCGAATTTCGCGCTGACCAACCCGGAAGTCTTCCGCGAGATCGTCGCGACGGGCGGGCAGAACCTGGTCAAGGGTCTGCACAACCTGCTCGACGACATCGAGCGCGGCAACGGCCAGCTCAAGATCTCGATGACCGACCCGAAGGCCTTCGAGCTCGGCGTCAACATCGGGACCACACCCGGCAAGGTCATCTACCAGAACGACCTGATGCAGCTGATCCAGTACGAACCGGCGACGCCGAAGGTCGGGAAACGCCCGCTGCTGGTGATCCCGCCGTGGATCAACAAGTACTACATCCTCGATCTGCGCGAGAACAACTCGTTCATCAAGTGGATGGTGGACCAGGGACTCACGGTGTTCGTGATCTCATGGATCAACCCGGACGCGCGCCACGCCGACAAGGACTTCACGAGCTACCTCGACGAAGGTCCGCTGGCGGCGCTCGACGCCATCGAGAAGGCGACCGGCGAGAAGGAAGTCAACGCCCTCGGCTATTGCCTCGGCGGGACGCTGCTCGCGACGCTGCTCGCCTACATGGCGGCGAAGAAGGACAAGCGCATCGTCAGCGCCACGTTCATGACGGCCCTCACCGACTTCTCCAACCCGGGCGAGCTCGGCGTATTCATCGACGAAGGCCAGCTCGACAATCTCGAGTTGCGCATGATCGAGCGCGGCTTCCTCGAGGGCTCGGAGATGGCCGAGACCTTCAACATGCTGCGCGGCAACGATCTCATCTGGTCGTTCGTCATCAACAACTACCTGATGGGCCGCGACCCGTTCCCGTTCGACCTCCTGCACTGGAACACCGATGCGACGCGGATGCCGGCGCGGATGCACAGCTATTACCTGCGCAATATGTACCTCAACAACCGGCTGCGCGAGCCGGGAGGCATCACGCTGGGCGGCGTGCCGATCGACCTGTCGAAGGTGACGCTGCCGACCTACTTCGCCGCGTCGATGGAGGACCACATCGCGCCGTGGAAGACCACGTACGCCGGGCCGCTGCTGATGCGCGGCAAGGGCCGCTTCACGCTGTCGGGCTCGGGGCACATCGCCGGCATGATCAACCCGCCGTCGGCCAACAAATACGGCTACTGGATCAACGACGCGCTTCCGGAGAACCCGGACGACTGGCTGGCCGGCGCCAAGCAGCACGAAGGCTCGTGGTGGAACGACTGGCGGGAATGGCTCGGCCATTTCACGGGCCCGCAGGTCGCCGCGCGCGTGCCCGGCAAGGGCAAGCTCAAGGTCATCGAGGCGGCCCCGGGAAGCTACGTCAGGATGCGCGCGGACGCGCCGGCTCCGGCTGCGTGACCGACAGCGAACGGCGATGAAGGAAGGCGAACGCGTCAGGATCGCCGACGGCAAACGGCTCGCGCTTCTGCAAGACTGAAGCGCCGGTTCGGCACCGGCAGCACCACAGACGCCGGGATGTGTTCCCGGCGTTTTTCATTCGCCGATTCGTCGGAACGACCGAGCCCGTTCGCGGTGCGGCATGGGCCGCTCCTCATGGGCTTCGGGTGCCGCCGGTCGGGTCGGGCAGCGCGGGGCTACTTGATCACCGGTCCGGTCGCAGGTGCGGGTGGAACGGGGACCGCCACGGTTCCGGCTGTCGGGGCGGGTTCGGGCGCGCCGCCGCCTCGCCCGGGAGGCCGGACGAGGTTGGTTTGCGGCGCAGCGCCGGCGGGCACCGCGTACGCAGGAGGTACGGCGACCGTCGCGGGTCGTGCCGGGACCGCCGGTGCCGCGGGCATCGCCACGCCTCGATCGACGCGTGGCGGGGGAGCCGCGGGTGTCGCCGGCACCGCCATCGACCGCTCGACCCGCTGCACCGGCGCCTGCCGTACCGGCGGCGCAGCCGCGCCCGTGGTCCCGCCGTAGGTCTGTTGCGGGGCTGCCTGCGGCGTCGCGCCAGAGGCTGCCTGAGTCGCAGGCACCGGCGCCGGCCGTTGCGGGGTGGACTGCGGGCCTGGACGCACGTACGGTGTTTCAACGACCCGGCCGGAGGCATCGAACGCCGGCGGCGTCACGACGCGGTACGGCGGCGGCGCACGCGCAGACGTCGGTGCCGTGCCGGCATCGATGGCGGCGGGGCCGGCCGCGCCGCGCCCGGTGGGTTGAACGCCGCTCCCCTGTCCGGTCGACATCGTGGCGCCCTGCGGACCCGACGCGGGCGCCTGCGGACCCGTCCCTCCGCGATTCCCCGGCGCCGGCGGCGAGGCGGGCCGTCCGCCGGACGGCGCAGCGATCGCGCCCGGTGCCGTGCCTCCCGCGGGAGCTGCCGGACCCTTGGGCGCCGTGGTCCCGGCGTTCGCTTCCGGATCGACCGTCCGCGGCCGTTGCGGGTGGAGCAGCACCGCCGGCTGAGGCAGGCTCCCGGCATTCCCGGCCGGCGTTTGCGGCCGCACCGGCAGCATGGGCGGCGCGGCGGCGAGCACCGGCGCTGCCGCGGCCGTTTGCGGGGGCAGCCGCACGCGGTTCGCGGCGACCGTGCGCGCGCCGAGCGTCGGTCCCGACACCGCGGTCACCGCCCCTGGGACCGCCATGTTGACGTAGCTTGCCGGTGGCCTGCGCGGCCGCTCGCGCACGTCGACCGCGTAAGGCTGGTTGTATTGCGTCCAGCACCGCGTCGAGCATCCGCGCCAGTGCGGCAGGTAGGGTTCGCGCCACCCAAGCGGCACCCAGCCGTAGACGGGCGCGCCGTAGCTCGCCGAAACGGCCCATCCGGGGCCGCCGTGCCAGGCCACCAGCGCCGGCGCCCAGACGGGGCGCGGGACGTAGCTGCCCGGACACCAGCCCCACCGCCCCCCGATCGACGCCCAGCGGCCGTAGTGGAACGGCGCGTAACCCCAAGGCGCGGCATCGACCCAGGTCGCGCCCCAGCCGCCGACGTTGGTCCAGTAACCATCGCGATAAGGGGCCCAATCCACCGCAACGGCGTTCGGGAACCACACCGGCCCGTAGTCGGCATGCGTCTGCCAGGCACCGTACGCATCGAGGTCGGCGGCGCCGACCATCTGTCCCGACACGTACGCCGTCGCGCGGCTGCGCTCGTAGTAGCGGTCGCGGTCCGCGCTCCAGGTATCGAAACCGTCGACGCCGATGCCGTTGGAGAGCTCCGCGACGGCGGGATCCTGCCCGACGATCGTCACGGTCTGCCCGGGAAGCGCCTGCCGGACACCGGACGGCAGCGCGACCAGCGCTTCGCCTTCGCGGATCGTCACAACGGTCGTCTGCCGTTCGGGCAGCACGTCGATCCGATAGAGGCCGCTCCGCGTCAACTGCACCTGCGCGGTGGGCGCGTCGATGCGCACCGCCTCGCCCGGGTCGAGCACGCGGATGCGCACGATCAGCCGACCCTGTGCGACAAACAGCGCGAGCTGGCGGTCGTCGAGCCGCGAGACGTGGAGGTTGGTGGCCCCCGCGAGCCGGAACTGACCGCCGCCGTAATCCACTTCGGCGCGACCGCCGTCCGAGGCCCAGAGATTGTCGCCCGAGGTGATCGGGTAATTGACGCCGATCCCGGTCCACTCCGTGGCCTGGCCCTCCGGCGACAGGTACAGGCCACCCGCGGCGTCGGCGACGCGGCCGACGCGGCCGGGCAGGTCGTCATCGGCGATTGCGGCGGAGGACAGCATCGCAACGCAGCACGCCGCCGCGATTCGCCATGCGATTCCCCGACGCAAGGCGGCAGGGTCGGCGCAAACCGTGGCAATCCGGGTGAACATCATCGCTGCTCCTTCCATTAAACCCAGAACGGCCGGCACCGACACTTCGTTGACCTCTGGCTCCGACTGCAGCCGCCGCCATTGGCTGCCCTGTGCGGTTGACACAGAACGTTGGACGCTTTCCCGGTTGCGGCAGCCGCTGACCGCCCCAACGGCATTTCCGGAACATCAATGAGGAGGTTCCGCATGTCCACTTTCAGGCAAACGCTGCTTGCCGCCGCAATCACCGTCGCCCTCGGCGCGTCCGGTGCCGCATCGGCACAGTTCTCCAACGCGTACATCCTGGGCGACAGCCTCAGCGACGCCGGCACCTGCGGCGGCGCCCGCTTCACGGTCAACCCGGGACTGGTCTGGGCGCAGGACCTCGGCAAGGCCTGCGGCTTCCCCATCACGCCGTGGAACCAGGGCGGCACCGATTACGCGCAGGGAGGTGTACGCGTCACCCAGCCGTCGGCCGCGACGCCGCGGGGGTTCCCGCAACGCCCGCTCTCGACCCAGGTCTCCGAATTGCTCCAGAAGATCCCGAATCTCGATCCCAACGCGCTGTATGCCGTCTGGATCGGGGGCAACGACCTCCTGCAGAACGTTTAGCTGGCCGCTCTCGGCCTGATCACTCCGGCTCAGCTGCAGGCCAATGTCCCGCTCGCCGCGGTTTCGGCGCTCTACGATGGAACGCTCAATGCCGCGGTCGGCAAGCTGCCGTTCGCGGTGATTCCGGTCAACGTCGGGTCGCTGCTGGCGGAAGTGGTCTCGAAACCGGGCGCGCACGGATGCGTCAACGCCACCCAGCCGGCGTGCACAACCGCGAGGTCCATCTCCTGCACCCCGGCGACCCTGGTGAGCCCCAACGCCGCGCAGACCTACGTTTGGGCCGACGACGTTCATCCGTCGCCGGCGATGCACGCGATCGTCGGCCAGTACGCGGCGTCGATCCTGCAGGCGCCGCAGCAGATGGCCGTGCTCGCCGAAGCGCCACTCGCCGTCGAGCAGGCGAACTGGCGCACGCTCGACGGCTGGATGGTCTCGGGCATCAACGCGCCGCGAAGCACCGGCAAGTTGGAGGCCTGGCCCGCATACGACTACAGCGCGCCCGACTACTCGACCAACTACTTCTCCGGCAACGGCGACTACTACGCGATCACGGTCGGGATCCGCGTGCCGCTGTAACGCCTCGCGCGGCCGCGCGCCGCGAAGGCAACGAGATTCGAGGCCCGCCCGCGGGCGGCCTCGTGCATTCTCACGTGGGGTTCGTCGCCGCGCCTGCCGCTGGCCCAAGCTCCTGTCGCAGGCGCGCGAGATGGCGCATCCCGTCGATCGCACGCGACCCGTACCACGACGTCATCTCGCCGTCGACGAGGTGCACCGGCTTGCCGCGACGCAGCGCCTGCTCGCGCACGTCGCTGGTGCGGAATGCATACGGTTCGGACGACAGCAGGATGCGCTCGGCCGCCATCCATGCGGGATCGTCGTCGGACAGCTCGGGATAGCGCGCGGCGGCCGTGCCCGGCACGACATCCCAGCCCGCGCGCGAGAGCGTGGCCGCGATGTAGGTGCCGCGCGCGACGGCCATCCACGGCTTCCTCCAGATCGCGTACAGCACGCGCTCGCGGGCCAGCCCGGCGATGGCCGCATCGAGCTCGGAGAGCGCCGCCGCGAATTCCGCAGCGAGTGCCGCAGCCTCCCGTTCGCGGCCGAAAAGGGCGCCGAGCAGCGCGTAGAGCCGCAGGTTGTCGTCGGGCACGCACGGGTGGGTGACGATCACATGCGGGACGAACTCGCGCGCGGCGTCGACCGCGTCGCGGCGGTTCTCGTCGACGTTGACGACGAGATGCGTCGGCCGCAGCGCACGCAGGTCGTCCAGCCGGAAATCCTTGGTCCCGCCGATCTTCGGCACGCGCTTCACCTCGCCGCGCGGATGCACGCAGAATCCCGTGCGCGCGACGACGCGATCGCCGAGGCCGAGCGCGAACAGCAGCTCGGTCAGGCTCGGCACCACGCACGCGATCCGCGGCGCTGCGCCGGCACGCGGATGCGCGACGCCGTCCCAATCGGCGGGGACGCTCACCGTGGCTGCCGCGACTTGCGCGGCGCGCGCGCGAACGCCGCGTCGTAGAGCGGCCGCGGCAGGAGGCGCAGCGCGCGCCCGACCAGCGCCATCTGCCAGGGAAGCACGTAGAAGCGCTTGCGCCGGTCGACCGCCCGCGCGATCAGCTGCGCCGCCTTGTCCGCGCCGATCAGGAACGGCATCGGATACCTGTTTTCCGCGGTCATCGGCGTCGCGATGTAGCCGGGGCAGATCGTGACGACCGCCACCCCGCTCCCCGCCTGTTCGACGCGCAGGCTTTCGAGATAGGTGATCGCTGCCGCTTTCGATGCCGAGTACGCGCCGGAGCCCGGCAGGCCGCGGAAACCGGCGACGCTGGCGATGCCGACCAGCGTTCCGTGTCCGCGGTCGCGCATCGCCGCGAGAAACGGATGGAAGGTGTGGACGAGGCCCAGCACGTTGGTCTCGAACGCCGCCTGAAACACCGCCAGGTCGGCGGCCTTTTCGGTGAGCGCGCCGCGCGAGACGCCGGCGTTGCCAATGACCACGTCGGGCACGCCGTAGCGCCCGATGAAATCGGCGGCGGCATGCTGGAGCGCGGCGGCGTCGCGGACATCGCCGGCATAGGTGGCGACGGTGCCGGCGGGAAGACCCGCGGCGAGCGCGGCGAGTTCCTCCTGCCGCCGGGCGAAGAGCCCGAGGGTCGCGCCGCGGGCGGAATAATGGCGCGCGAGCGCGGCGCCGAGGCCGCTGCTCGCACCGGTCAGAAAGACGGTCAGGATTTCGGCCGCTCGGCGCGCGCCTTGACGACCAGCGCATTGATCGCCGGGGGAAGCGCCGCGTGCGTGCCCACCTTGTCGGTGGCCGTCATGAACTTGCCGTCGACGACGATCATCGGCACCGATTGGACGTTGTACTGCTGCGCCTCGGTCTTCGCCTTGTTGATCTTGCCGGCGATCGCGAACGAGTTGTACATGTCCTCGACCTTCTTGCGATCGAGTCCCTTGCTCGCCGCCCAGTCGAAGAAGGCCTTGTCCGAGGCGAGGTTCGTTCCGCCCTTGTGGATGGCGGTGAAGACTTCCGGCGACAGGCGCTGTTCCTCGCCGAGCGCCTCGAGCGTGTAGTACACCTTGGCAAGGATGACCCAGCGATCCTGGAATATCACCGGCACCCGCCGGAACTGGACGTCGGGCGGCAGCGTCTTCATCCACGCCTGCATCTCGGGCTCGAGGTCGGCGCAGTGCGGGCACCCGTACGAGAAGAATTCGAGCACCTCGATCTTCTTGCCGGCAGTGGCCGGCGCCGGGTTCTTGAAACGGACGTACTGCTTGCCTTCCTGCATTTCCTGCGCCGGCGCCACGGCGGCGAACGCCAGCGCGGCGAAAAAGGCTGCCACGAGCAGCGTGCCGCGGCGCGCCAGGGTTTGTGTCGCTTCCATCGTCGTCATCTCCATGCTGGCCGGCGCGGGTGCGCCAGCGTCATCAACGTTCGTTGGTCCTGTCCGGCCGACCGGAGTTCCGGTGCGGCTCAGTTCTTGATCGCGGTGACCTCGAAGCCGCGCTTGGCGAGGTCGGCGCGGACGCGATTCATCGCGTCGACGCTGTCGTAAGGGCCCAGCCGGACGCGATAGCGGACGTTCCGGTCGGGCAACGTAGCCTGCTGCAGCGACGCCTCCCAGCCGGACAACGCCAGCTGCGCCTTCAGGTTTTCCGCGTCGCCTTCATTCGCGAACGACCCGGCCTGCAGCCAGAACCGCTCAGCGGATTTCGGCGCCCGCTCCGCCGATTTGTCGGCCGGCTTCTCCGCCGCCGCGACGGGACGCTCCTCCGCCCGCGCCGTGGCCTTGTCCGGCGCCAGCGCCCGCTCCGCGGTCGCCTTGTCCCCCGCGCCCGCCGACCGTTCCGCGGCCTTCTGCGGCGCCTTGGGCTCTTCGATCCCGGGCAGGATCTTGTAGAAATCGAAGCGCGGCTTCTCCGCCGCCGGTGCCTCCGCCTTGCCCGGCCGCGCCGGGTCTATCGCCGGCGCCCGGGCAATGGTCGCCACCGACGATTGATACGGGTTGCCGGACTTCAGCAGATAGTACGCGACGCTGGCGGCGAGTCCCAGACCCAGCGCGAGGCCGATGAAAAGGCCGAGGAGCGTGCCGCCCACGCCCGACCTGCGCGACGCGCGCGGGGCGCCGCGGCGGGATGGCGGGGGGCGCGCAGGCCGGACGGAGAGGGCGCGATTCATGGCGTGGCCGATGGCTTTGGTAGCGCGATTGCGGGCGTCACATCTGTTCGGGCGCGCCGATGCCGAGCACCGCGAGGCCGCTCTTCACCACCTGGCCCGCAGCCGCGGCGAGCAGCAGCCGCGCGCGCCGGCGCGGCACATCGTCGATCAGGAAACGCTCCGCATTATAGTAACTGTGGAAATCGGCGGCCAAGTCCTTGAGATAGAACGTCACCGCGTGCGGCGCGAGGTCGCGGGTCGCCGCCGCGATCTCCTCCGGGAAATCGGCAAGCCGGCGCAACAGCGCCTCCTCGTACGGGCTCGTCAGCAGCGCGCAGTCAGCATCGGCGAGCGCGGCGAGCGCACCGGCCGGGGAAATCGCGGCCTGCCGCATCACGCTGCAGACGCGCGCGTGCGCGTACTGCACGTAATAGACCGGATTCTCCTCGGTCTGCGAGCGCGCGAGGTCGATGTCGAAGGTGAATTCGCTGTCGGCCTTGCGCGAGACCAGGAAAAAGCGGACCGCGTCGCGCCCCGCCTCGTCGATCAGGTCGCGCAGCGTCACGTAGCTGCCGGCGCGCTTGGAGATCTTCACCTCCTCGCCGCCGCGCATCACCCGGACCATCTTGTGCAGCACGTAGTCCGGATAGCCCTCCGGGATGCCGAGGCCGAGCGCCTGCAGCCCCGCGCGAACGCGCACGACGGTGCTGTGGTGATCGGACCCCTGGACGTTGACGGCCTTGTCGAAGCCGCGCTCCCACTTCGTCACGTGGTAGGCGACGTCGGGCAGGAAGTAGGTGTAGCCGCCGTCGGACTTGCGCATCACGCGGTCCTTGTCGTCGCCGTAATCGGTGGTCTTCAGCCACAGCGCGCCGTCCAGCGCGTACGTCTTGCCCGACGCGGCCAGGTGCCCGACCGTCGCATCGACGCGGCCCGTCTCGTAGAGCGAACTCTCGAGGTAGTAATGGTCGAATGCCACGCCGAAGGCCGCGAGATCGGCATCCTGCTCCTTGCGCAATTCGGCGACCGCGAAGCGGCGGATCGTTTCGATGTCACCGAGGTCATGGCCGATTTCATCGAGGTAACGCTGCGCCAGCTCGCGGATGTACTCGCCGCGGTAGCCGTCCTCGGGGAACGTCGCGTGCTCGCCCAGCAGTTCCTGCGCCCGCGCGCGCACCGAGATCGCCAGATTCTGGATCTGCTGGCCGGCGTCGTTGTAGTAGAACTCGCGCGTGACCTCCGCCCCCTGCCATTGCAGCAGGTTGGCGATCGCGTCGCCCAGCGCCGCCTGCCGGCCGTGGCCGACGTGCAGCGGACCGGTGGGGTTGGCCGACACGAACTCGACCATCACCCGCCGGCCCTGCCACGCCGTGGCGCGCCCGAAGGCATCGCGCTCGGCGAGTATCCTCGCGACGACCGACTGGCGCGCCGCCGGCGACACGAACACGTTGATGAATCCGGCGCCCGCGATCTCGGTTTTCGCGACCCAGCGCGAGGGGGGCAGCGCCGCGACGAGCGCCTGCGCCACCTCGCGCGGCTTGCGCTGCAGCCGCTTGGCCAGCTGCAGCGCGGCGTTCGACGCGTAGTCACCGTGCTGCGCCTGTTTCGGCCGCTCGAGAACGATCGCGGGGGGGGCGTGTTCCGGCGCGACCGCGGCAACGGCGGCGGCAATCCAGGCTTCGAGTTCGGTTTTGACGTCGGTCACGGGGTGTCGCCGAAAGCGGGCGTCGCGCGGACAAAAGCAGAGGATTATAGCCGCTCGCGGCGCTAGCCGAGGCTCGAAGGATCGACGTCCAGCGCCCAGCGCACGCTGCGGCCGGGGAGCGCCTCGATCGCTTCGCGCCAGTGCGGCAGCAGTCGCTGCAGCGCACCGCGCTCCGCGCTGTGGGCGAGCACCTGTCCGCGCTCGAGGCCGGCGCGGCGGGCGAGCCCGGAGGGCACCGGTGGAAAGATCTCGACCCCCGTCTCCTCGCCGCGAGCCAGGGCGTCGCCCGCCTCGCGCGCGGCGGCGAGAAAGGCGTCGACATCGGGACGCCGCGGCGACTCGGCGGTCAGCAGCGCGAGATGCCCGAACGGCGGCAGGCCGGTGACGCGCCGCTCCGCGAGGAGCGTCACGGCGAAGCCATCGTAGTCGTTGCGGGCGAGCGCGCGGTAGAGCGCGTGCGCCGGGAAGTCGGTCTGCACGATCACTTCGCCCGGCAAGTCGGCACGGCCGGCGCGACCGGTCACCTGGAACAGCAGCGCCGCGAGCCGCTCCGTGGCCCGGAAGTCGGCACTGTAGAGCGCGTTGTCGGCGCCCAGCACCCCCACCAGCGTGAGGCGCGGAAAATCGTGTCCCTTCGCGAGCATCTGCGTGCCGACCAGGATGTCGACCTCGCCGGCGTGGATGTCGTCGCGCATCGCCGCGAACGCGCCCTTCTTCTGCGTGCTGTCGCGATCGATGCGCACGATGCGCGCCGCCGGAAACCGCGCCGCCAGCGCAGCGGCGAGGCGCTGGGTGCCGTGGCCGAGCGGCAGCAGGTCGACGTTGCCGCACTCGGGGCACGCGCGCGGCAGGCGCTCGGCGTGGCCGCAATGGTGACAGCGGAGCTCGCGCGCGTCGCGGTGGACGACCAGCCGCACGCTGCAGCGCGGGCAGCCGGCCTGCCAGCCGCAGGCCGCGCAGAGCAGCGACGGCGCGAAGCCGCGGCGATTGATGAAGACCAGCGACTGCTCGCTTCGGGCAAGCCGTGTTTCGATCGCCGCCACCAGCGGCGCGCCCATGCCCTCGATGCCGCCCTCGTCCCGGTTCGGCGCGAACACGATTGCGGGCAGGCGCGCCGGCGTCACCGCGCGCCGGGGCAGCGTCTGCCACCCGTAGTCGCCGCGCTGCGCCCGCACCAGCGTCTCGAGCGACGGCGTGGCGCTGCCGAGCACGATCGGCACCCGCGCGTGCCGCGCACGCCAGATCGCGACGTCGCGCCCGTGATAGCGAACGCCGTCCTGCTGCTTGTACGACGGATCCTGCTCTTCGTCGACGACGACCAGCGCGAGCCGCGGCAGCGGCACGAAGACGGCGAGGCGCGTCCCGAGCACGAGATCCGCCTCGCCCTGCGCCGCCGCCGCCCACGCACGCCGGCGCTCGCCGGCCGCAAGACGGCTGTGCAGGATCACCGTGCGCCGGCCCGGCAGGGCCGCGGCGATTCGCGCCGCGAGTTGCGGCGTGAGGTTGATTTCCGGGACCAGCAGCAGCACCTGCCCGCCCGCGCCGATCGCCGCGGCGGCCGCCGCGAGATAGACCTCGGTCTTGCCGCTGCCCGTGATCCCCTGCAGCAGCGTCGGCGCGAACGTGCCGTGGGTGGCGATGACGGCGGTCGCCGCGCGCTCCTGGTCGGCGTTGGCGGCCGGCAGCGCAGCGGCCGTTGCGCACGGCTCGGTCGCCGCCGCCAACGTGACTCGCCGCGGGTGGGCCGGTGATTTTCCGGTGCCCTGCGGCGGAACCATCTGCGCCAGGACCTGCCCGAGTGGTTCCTGGTAATAGCGCGCAACGAACTCGCCCTGCGCCAGCAGCTCGGGCGGCACGCGGACCCCGGCGACGATCTCGCCGAGGGGCTGCAGCTTGTCGTGCGCGACGTCGGTCGCCTCACCCACTTCGACGACGACGCCGATCAGCGCGCGCCGCGCAAAGTGCACGCGCACAACCGTCCCGCGATCCACGCAGAGACCCGCCGGCACCCAGTAGTCGAACAGCGCGTGCCGCGCGACGGGCAAGGCAACGCGAGCGATCGTCACGAGCGCTCCGCAGTCCGCCGCCGGTGTCCGCGCATCGTTCCCCGGCCTCCGCGAACTTCATTAGTCATGCGAGAAAAACAACCCAAGTCATTGCTTTGTAACGAACCGCAAAAATGACTCACAAGGCTTGTGGATAACTTTGTGCGTAACGACCGGTTTTTTCCATCACGCGTTCGTCGCATCGCTGCTCACGGTCCCGGGCGCCCGCAATAAGCAGACTTTTTTTCCCTTTTGCATTCAAAGACTTGCATCGGCCTTCCCAGAGGGTTCCGCCAGCGGCGGCGAAACCGCGGCACTTGACAATCCGGTGTGCATAAGTTCTCCGGGCGAGAACGCGATTTCCGCGCTTGTCAAGGCCCTGCAAAGCGAATCCCGGTGCGGGTTGGCGGCCCTTTCCCGAGGCACGGCCCGTGCGAATCAAGGCGCAGCGCGGGCTGCGCGGGATTCCTCGTGCACGGCGGCCACCAGCGCCGCGACGTTCTCGGGACGCGTCGCCGGCATGATGCCGTGACCGAGATTGAAGATGTGCCCGGGCGCGGGCCCCGCTGCCCGGACGACCGCCGCCGTTGCGCGGGCCACCGTGGCAGGATCGGTCAGCAGCACGACAGGGTCGAGGTTCCCCTGCAGCGCGACACGCGCGCCGATGTCGCGCCGCGCACGGGCGATGTCGACGGTCCAGTCGAGGCCGACCGCGTCGGCGCCGGACGCCGCGAGATCTTCCAGCCACTGACCGCCGCCCTTGGTGAAGACGATCGTCGGCACCTTGCGGCCGTCCGGACCCGGCTTCAGTGCCGCGAGCACGCTCGTCATCGAGCCGAGCGAGAACGCGCGGTACGCCGCCGTGGACAGCAATCCGCCCCAGGTGTCGAACACCATCACCGCATCGGCCCCCTGCGCGATCTGCTCGTTGAGATACGCGGCGACCGCCCGCGCGTTGAGGTCGACGAGGCGCTGCAGCAGATCGGGGCGGGCGCAGACCATCTTGCGCACGGAGGCGAAGTCCGCGCTGCCGGAGCCTTCGATCATGTAGCAGGCCAGCGTGAACGGGCTGCCGGCGAACCCGAGCAGCGGCACGCTTCCGCAGAGCGCCCGCTTGATTTCGGCGACGGCGTCGAAGACGTAGCGCAGCTTCGCCATGTCGGGGACCTCCAGCGCCCCGATCGCGGCCTCGTCGGCAGCCGTGCGCGCGAATCGCGGACCCTCGCCGGCGGCGAAATCCAGTCCCAGGCCCATGGCGTCCGGCACCGTCAGAATGTCCGAAAACAGGATCGCGGCGTCCAGCGGAAAACGGGCGAGCGGCTGCAGCGTCACTTCGGTGGCGAGCGCCGGCGATTGGGCGAGCGCCATGAAGCTCCCCGCCCGCGCGCGCGTCACGTTGTATTCGGGCAGGTACCTGCCCGCCTGCCGCATCAGCCAGACCGGCGTGTAGGGGGTCGGCTCGCGCCGGAGAGCGCGCAACAGCGTGTCGTTCTTGGGAGTGGGCATGGTGGGAGCGCCGGCTCGCGGCGGCGAGGGTCTGCGGGACGTGCGGCGCCGGGCCTAACCTGCCGGCGCCAGCGCGCGGCCGGTGAGACGTTCGAGGATGGCCAGAGGCGAGCGCGCGGGATCGTACAGCGCTGCGACCGGCAGGTGGATGGTCTGTTCGAGCATGTACTGCCCGGAAACGGCGGCATGCATCACCTGATCCGAGAAGCACAGCCACGTCGTCCCGGGAGCAAAGCGCACGACTTGCTGTGCGCATTGCTTCTGGTAGGCGGGGTCGGCCTTGGCCTGGTCGTGCAGGCCCAGCATCAGGTGGTCGTATTCGGTGCGCCGGCCACGGGTCACGCGCAGCGCCGCGAGCGCCGCCGCCACGCCGGGGACGAGGCGCCCGACCCGCGGCAGCAGCGTCCGCGCCATCGTCTCGAACGGCTCGCCGACGCGCCAGACGCGGTCCGCGGCCGGGTTGATGTTGGAGAACACGCGCAGGATGCGCTCGCCGCGGCTCGGTCGCGACGGAAAGGCGTCGACGTGCAGGCGCGAATCGTCCTTGCGCCAAGAAACGTCGCGGCCGACTGCGGGCTGCGGGCGGTAGCTGGTGCGCGCGCGCTTGACGTACGGTGCGTAACGCGGGAACAGCGTGGTGACGACGCCTCCCGCCTGCGTCGCGAAGCGCGTGATCATGGCGCCCAGCTCGGCGCGATCGGTCGTTGTCCCACGCGCGCCCTTGAGCCGCGCGCCATCGACGCTGATGTTCTTGCTCCGGCCGTCCGACCAGTCCGGCGCCAGGAACCGCCGCTCCGCCGGCGTCAGGGCGAAGTTGACGTGCGGCAGCACCAGCACGCCGCCGTCCTCCAGCGCGCGCACGGCAGACTGCTGCGCCTCCGGCGTGAGCGCCGGGCGCCAGCCGGTGAGATCGAGAGTTACGATGGCTGACATTCAGTGCCCAGTCATCTCAGCGCGTAGCCCGGTGTTGAGCGAAGCGAAACCCGGGGAAGTCGTGGCCATTGCCGCAACCACCCGGGTTTCGCTTCGCTCAACCCGGGCTACGCATGTCGTGCGATCGCGCTTCATCCTATCGCGGCAGCTCGCTGACGCCCATCAGGTGCAGGTCGACGGCGCGGGCGCATTGACGGCCTTCGCGGATCGCCCACACGACGAGCGACTGGCCGCGCCGCATGTCGCCGGCGGCGAAGACCTTCGCCACCGACGTCCGGTAGTCGTCGACGTTCGCCCGGACGTTGCTGCGCGGGTCGCGCGCGACGCCGGCCTGCTCGACCAGACCGGCCTGCGCCGGGCCGACGAAGCCCATCGCGAGCAGCACGAGGTCGGCCGGGAGCTCGAACTCGGTGCCGGGCATCTCGACCATCTTCAGCTGGCCGTCCGCGCCCTTCTGCCATTCGACGCGCGCGGCGACGAGCTGCTGCACCTTGCCGTCCTTCCCGGCAAGGCGCTTGGTCGCCACCGCCCAATCCCGCTGGCAGCCCTCTTCCTGCGACGACGACGTGCGCAGCTTCACCGGCCAGTAGGGCCATACCAGCGGCTTGTCCTCGTGTTCCGGCGGCTGCGGCAGCAGCTCGAACTGGGTGACGGATTTCGCGCCGTGGCGGTTCGACGTCCCGACGCAATCGGAGCCGGTGTCGCCGCCGCCGATCACCACGACATGCTTGCCGGTCGCCACGATCTGCTTGGCCACTGCCTCGCCGGCCACGACCTGGTTCTGCTGCGGCAGGAACTCCATGGCGAAGTGGACGCCCGCAAGCTCGCGGCCGGGGACGGGCAGGTCGCGCGGCAGCTCGGCGCCGCCGGCCAGAACGACGGCATCGTGCTCGGCGAGGAGCTCTCCGACCGGCAGGTCCGCGCCGACGTTGACGTTGGGCCGGAACTCGACGCCCTCGATCGACATCTGCGCCATCCGGCGGTCGATCAGGTGCTTTTCCATCTTGAAATCGGGAATGCCGTAGCGCAGGAGCCCGCCGATGCGGTCGTTCTTCTCGAACACGACCACGTCGTGCCCGGCGCGGGCGAGCTGCTGCGCGCAGGCGAGGCCCGCCGGGCCGGAACCGACCACGGCGACGCGCTTGCCGGTCTTCGCCGGCGGGGGTTGCGGAACGACCCAGCCTTCCTCCCACCCCTTGTCGATGATGAAGTGCTCGATCGACTTGATGCCGACCGGATCGTTGTTGATGTTGAGCGTGCACGCCGTTTCGCACGGCGCGGGACAGACCCGGCCGGTGAACTCGGGGAAGTTGTTCGTCGAATGCAGAACGTCGAGCGCGGCGCGCCACTGCTGCCGGTAGACGAGGTCGTTCCAGTCGGGAATGACGTTGTTGACCGGGCATCCGCTCTGACAGAACGGGATGCCGCAGTCCATGCAGCGCGCGCCCTGCTTCGCGGCGGCGTCATCGGTGAGCGCCAGCACGAATTCGCGGTAGTTCCGCACGCGCTCGGCGACTGGCAGCGCGACCTCCTGGATGCGCTGCAGCTCCATGAAGCCGGTGATCTTGCCCATCTACGCGGCCTCCTCGCCGTGTCCGATCATTCGCGCACCTTTGGGGTGTCGCCGTTGCGTAATCTGCGCGCCCGCGGAGCGGGCAAGTCCGCGCCTGCTCAAGCGGCCTCCCGCTGCTTCGCGGGCGCTGCGGACTTCGCGGCTGCCTGCTTTGCGTACAGCTCGCCCAGTGCGCGCTTGTACTCGTTCGGAAACACCTTGACGAATTTGCGGCGCGCGGCGTCCCAGTTGTCGAGGATCGCCAGCGCGCGCGTGCTGCCAGTGAAGCGCAGGTGCCGCTCGACCAGCTCGCGCAGGATCGCCTCGTCCGGCCGGCCGGCGTGCCGCAACCGGGGCTTGCCCGCGGCCGCGAGCTCCTTGTCCGCCTGCGCCTGGTCGGCCTCCGCCAGCACCGGTTCCTGCGTCACCATCGCGCCGTTGCAACGGCGGCTGAAGGTGCCGTCATCGTCATACACGTACGCGATGCCGCCGCTCATGCCCGCGGCGAAGTTGCGTCCGGTGCGCCCCAGCACGACCACGGTGCCGCCGGTCATGTATTCGCAGCCGTGGTCGCCGGCGCCCTCGATGATCGCCGTCGCCCCCGAATTGCGCACGCAGAAGCGCTCGCCGGCGACACCTCGGAAATACGATTCGCCGGCGATCGCGCCATACATCACGGTGTTGCCGACGACGATGTTGTCCTCGGGCTTCGCCGGACAGGTCGGGTCCGGGTAGACGACGATGCGCCCGCCGGAGAGCCCCTTGCCGACATAGTCGTTGGTCGCGCCCTGCAGCTCGAACGTGACGCCGCGCGCGAGAAACGCGCCGAAGCTCTGCCCGGCGATGCCCTCGAACGCCACGTGGATCGTGTCCTCGGGCAAGCCCGCATGGCCGTATTTCCGCGCGACCGCGCCGGACAGCATCGCGCCGACGGAGCGGTGGGCGTTGCGGATCCGGTGACTCATTCGCACCGGCTGCCGGCTCTCCAGGGCCGGCGCCGCCCCTGCGATCAGCTGGTGGTCGAGCGCGCGCTCGAGGCCGTGATCCTGCGTCTCGCAGCGGTGGCGCGCCACCTCGGGCGGCATCCGCGGCTGGAAGAAGATGCGGCTGAAGTCGAGCCCTTTCGCCTTCCAGTGGGTGATGCCGCGCCGCATGTCGAGAAGGTCGGAGCGGCCGATCAGGTCGTCGAACTTGCGGATGCCGAGGCTGGCCATCAGCTCGCGCGTTTCTTCCGCCACGAAGAAGAAGAAATTGATGACGTGCTCGGGCTGCCCGGAAAACTTCCGGCGCAGTTCCGGGTTCTGCGTCGCGATGCCGACCGGACAGGTGTTGAGGTGGCACTTGCGCATCATGATGCAGCCCGCGACCACCAGCGGCGCCGTCGAGAAGCCGAATTCGTCGGCGCCCAGCAGCGCGCCGACCACGACGTCGCGGCCGGTCTTGAGCTGGCCGTCCACCTGCACGGCGATGCGGCCGCGCAGGCGATTCAGCACCAGCGTCTGCTGCGTTTCGGCAAGCCCCAGCTCCCACGGCGCGCCCGCGTGCTTGATCGACGAGAGCGGCGACGCGCCGGTGCCGCCGTCGTGCCCGGCGATCGTCACGTGATCGGCCTTGGCCTTGGCCACGCCGGCGGCGACGGTGCCCACACCGACCTCGGAGACGAGCTTGACCGATATCGACGCCTGCGAATTGGCGTTCTTCAGATCGTGGATCAGTTGCGCGAGGTCCTCGATCGAGTAGATGTCATGATGCGGCGGCGGCGAGATCAGGCCGACCCCGGGCACCGAGTAACGCAGCTGCGCGATGTACTCGGAGACCTTGTGGCCGGGGAGCTGGCCGCCTTCGCCGGGCTTCGCGCCCTGCGCCATCTTGATCTGCAGCTGGTCGGCGTTGACCAGGTATTCCGCGGTCACGCCGAAGCGGGCGGACGCGACCTGCTTGATCTTCGAGCGCAGCGAATCGTTTTCCTTCACCGGCACGTCGACGACCACGGTGTCGATCCGCGACTTGAGCGTCTCGCCTTTCGCGATCGGCAGATAGCGCCGGGCATCCTCGCCGCCCTCGCCGGTGTTGGACTTGCCCCCGATCCGGTTCATCGCGATGGCGAGCGTCGTGTGCGCCTCGGTCGAGATGGAGCCCAGGCTCATCGCGCCGGTCGCGAAGCGCTTGACGATCTCGGCGGCGGGCTCGACTTCCTCCAGCGGCACCGGCGTCGGCGCGAAGCGGAACTCGAACAGGCCGCGCAGCGTCAGCATCCGCTGCGTCTGGTCGTTGATCAGCGCCGCGTACTCCTTGTAGGTCGCGTAGCTCCGCGCGCGCGTCGCGTGCTGCAATTTGGCGATCGAGTCCGGCGTCCACAGGTGGTCCTCGCCGCGGACGCGGTACTGGTATTCGCCGCCGGCGTCGAGCGCCGAGCGCAGCAGCGGGTCGGCGCCGAACGCCTGCTCGTGCGTGCGCGCCGCTTCCTCGGCGATCTCGAAGAGGCCGATGCCTTCGACGTTGCTCGCCGTGCCGGTGAAGTACTTGTCGACGAATTCCTTCTGCAGCCCCACGGCCTCGAAGATCTGCGCGCCGCAGTAGGACTGGTACGTGGAGATGCCCATCTTCGACATCACCTTGTTCAACCCCTTGCAGATCGCCTTGACGAAGCGGTACGCGGATTCCTCCGGCAAGGCGCCGGGCACGGCCTCCGCGAGCGACGCCAGCGTCTCCAGCGCGAGGTACGGGTGGATCGCCTCGGCGCCGTAGCCGGCGAGCAACGCGAAGTGGTGCACTTCGCGCGCCGAGCCGGTCTCGACGACGAGGCCGGTGCTGGTGCGCAGGCCCTTGCGCACGAGGTGCTGGTGCACGGCCGCCGTCGCCAGCAGCGCCGGAATGGGCAGCAGGTCCGGCGCGACCCGGCGGTCCGAAACGACGAGGACGTTGTGGCCGAGATGGACCGCGTCCTCGGCCTGCGCGCACAGCGACGCGAGGGCCGCCTCCATGCCGTCCGCACCCCACGCCGCGGGATAGCAGATGTCGAGCTCGTACGCCTTGAACGCGCCGCCGGTGAACAGCGCGATGTGGCGGATCTTCTCCATCGCGTCGGCCGTCAGCACCGGCTGGTCCGCCTCGAGCCGCATCGCGGGCTCCGCCTCGTCGATCCCGAGCAGGTTCGGCCGCGGCCCGATGAAGGTGACGAGCGACATCACCAGTTCCTCGCGGATCGGATCGATCGGCGGGTTCGTGACCTGCGCGAACAGCTGCTTGAAGTAGGCGTAGATGACCTTGGGCCGCGACGACAGGACGGGCAGCGCGGCGTCGTTGCCCATCGATCCCGTCGGCTCCTCGCCCGTTTCCGCCATCGGCGCGAGGATGACCTTGAGGTCTTCCTGCGTGTAGCCGAACGCCTGCTGGCGGTCGAGCAGCGGCACCGCCGAGCGCTGCGGGGGCGCCGGTTCGGGCAGGGTGTCGAGCGCGACGCGCGAGCGGTCGATCCACTCGCGGTAAGGCTTGGCCGTGGCGAGCGTGCGCTTCAGCTCGTCGTCGTCGATGATCCGGCCCTGCTCGGTGTCGACCAGCAGCATCTTGCCGGGCTGCAGCCGCCACTTCCGGACGATCTTGCGCTCGGGGATGTCGAGCACGCCCACTTCCGAGGCCATGATCACGTAGTCGTCGTCGGTGACGATGTAGCGCGCCGGCCGCAGGCCGTTGCGGTCGAGCGTCGCGCCGATCTGCCGGCCGTCGGTGAACGCCATCGCCGCGGGGCCGTCCCACGGCTCCATCAGCGCCGCGTGATACTCGTAGAACGCCCGCCGGTCGTCGTCCATCAGCGGGTTGCCGGCCCACGCCTCGGGGATCATCAGCATCATCGCGTGCGCGAGCGGGTAGCCGCCCATCACCAGCAGCTCGAGCGCGTTGTCGAACGAGGCGGAATCGGACTGGCCGTCGTAGATCAGCGGCCAGATCTTGTCGAGATCGGCGCCGAGCAGGGTGCTCGCGATGCCGTGCTGCCGCGCGCGGATCCAGTTGACGTTGCCGCGCAGCGTGTTGATCTCGCCGTTGTGGCAGACGAGCCGGAACGGATGCGCGAGATCCCACGTCGGAAACGTGTTGGTCGAGAAACGCTGGTGCACCAGCGCCAGCGCCGACACCATCGTCTCGTCCTCGAGGTCGAGGAAATACTCGCCGACCTGGTGCGCCAGCAGCATGCCCTTGTAGACGATGGTCCGCGACGACATCGACGGCACGTAGAACTCCTTGCCGTGCGTGAGGTGCAGCGCCTGGATCGCATGGCCGGACTTCTTGCGGATGATGTAGAGCTTGCGCTCGAGCGCGTCCTGGTCCATGGCGTGACTGCCCGACGCGATGAAGACCTGGCGGATCACCGGCTCCACCTCCTGCGTCCGCGACGACAGCCCGCTGTTGTCGGTGGGGACGTCGCGCCAGCCGAGGAGGATCTGGCCTTCGCTGCCGATCGCGCGCTCGATCTCCTGCTCGCAAGCCATCCGCGAAGCGGGTTCCTTGGGCAGGAAGACCATGCCGACGCCGTAGCGGCCGAGGGCAGGCAGCGTCAACCCGCGCTGCCCGCAGACCTTGCGCAGGAAGGCATCCGGGAGCTGGATCATGATGCCGGCGCCGTCCCCCTGCAGCGGGTCGGCGCCGGTCGCGCCGCGATGGGTGAGGTTCTTCAGGATCGCCAGTCCCTGCGTGACGATCGCATGGCTCTTGTCGCCCTTGATGTGGGCGATGAAGCCGAGACCGCAGGCATCATGCTCGTTCGCAGGGTCGTAGAGCCCCTGGCGAACCGGGGGCATTTGCCGTTGAACTGCAGATTCCTGTTCCACGAGGGACCTCACCGGTGACGATGGACGTGGGTACCGCGGCGAATTCGCCGCCACGGACCCGGTTTCGCCGTTGCGCAGCGAAAGCTTGCTATCGTAGCCGTGATGCTGCATTGCGGCAAGGCACCGCCGCGCAATGGCGTGGGCACCGCCGCAACACCCACCGTCGCTCGCGGGATTTCGAACGGCAAAGTACTTGCGCCGAGGCCCTTCTTAGGCTTTAATCTCAACAAGATTGGCTAGATGCTTGTTGCAATGTCCAAAAGCGCGCGGCCTTCAGTCACATTTAGGACAACATCATCAGGAATTCGATCATGACGGCAAACCACCCGTACGCTACGTGGCTCCGACGCCTCGCCGGCCTCGTCGCTTTCGCCGGGGTCTTCGTGCTGAGTGCATGTGGTGGCGGCAGCGGCGCGCCGAACAACCAGTTCGCTACACCGCCTGCGCCCATTCCGGCGCTGACCCTGTTCCCGTCGGCGCCGACGATCTATTCGCAGGTCGCGTCGACGCTGACCCTTTCCGGCGGCATCGCCCCGTACCGCGCGTTTTCCAGCAATTCGGCACTGTTGCCGGTGACCCAGTCGCTGCCCGGCAACACGGTCACGCTGTTGGCCGCGACCGTCAACAGCACCACGCTCGTCACACTGACAATCCAGGATTCCGCCGGGACGTCGGTAACGGCGGAGGTCACCGTTCTTCCCGGACCCGTCTCGCCACCGCCGCCGCTCGTGGTGCTGCCCTCGCCCGTCGACGTGTATTCGACGATCGCGGCGCAATTGACCGTTTCCGGCGGCGTGCCGCCTTATCGCGCGTTTTCGAGCAACACCGCGGTGCTGCCCGTCACCCAGAACGTGTCGGGGACGACCGTCAATCTGCTCGCCACCACTGTAGCCGCCGACACCGGCGTCGTCATTACCATCCAGGATTCCGTCGCGCAGAGCGTGCCCGTCAGCGTCACCGTTCACCCCAAAGCGGCGGCGGCGGGGCCGCTGGTCGTGCTGCCGACCAGCATCGTCACCTCGAAGGGCGTGCCGGTCACGCTGACCATCTCCGGTGGCCTGGCCCCATTCAAGGCGTATTCCAGCAACCCGGCGGTGGTGCCGGTCAATCAGGCGGTCGCCGGCAATTCGATCGTGCTGGTCGCCGCCGGCGTGGCTGCCGATACCAGCGTCGTCATCACCGTCCAGGACTCGGCCGGACAGGTCGTCGCCGTCGGCGTCCTTGTCCAGCCCGAACCTTCGGCGCCGCCACCGACGCTGGCCGTGCTGCCGGCGGCCGTGGTCGTCTTTTCGGGCGTGCCCACCTCGGTGTTCGTGACCGGCGGCGTACCGCCCTACTTCGCGTTCTCGAGCAACCCGGCGGTACTGCCGGTGACGCAGCCGGTCGCGGGTGCCGCCGTACCACTCGTCGCGACCAACGTGAGCGTGGACACCGCCGTCACGCTGACCATCCAGGACTCCGCCAACAAGACCGCCACCGCCGCAATCACGGTGCGCGCGGCACCCTTGCTCAACGCGCTGACGATCAAGCCGAACTTCGCCGACTGCGTGACCAGCGTCAACCCCAATGCCATCTGCTCGGGGCAGACCGGCACCGCGACGGTGACGCTGCAACTTCCCGGCGGCGGCGCCGCACCGGGACGGCAGGTACGCTTCGACGTGGTGGCGGGACCGTACGCGATCGCCGCCACCGGCTCCGGAGCGTCGGTGCCGACGGTGACCGTCACCTCCGATGCCGGCGGCAACGCGCAGGTCATCATCCGCGCCAATGTCGATGCGCCGACCCAACCGGCGCAGATCCGGGCCACCGACATCACGTCGGGCCAGCAGGTGACCGGCGACTTCCTGATCCAGCAGCGGACCGACGGCGCGACGATCCTCACGGTCGTTCCGGGGGAAGCGACGATCACGGGCGCTTTCGTCGACGACTGCAGTCAGGGCTTCAGGGTCGACTACTTCATCTACGGAGGCACGCCGCCTTACCGGGTCACGCAGGCATTCCCGACCGCTTCGAGTGTCATCGGCACGTCCGGCGTGGCCGGAACCTCGGCGATCGTGAACGCGGCGGGCGGATTGTTCGAGGCCGTCACCAACGGCACCTGTGTCAATCCACAGACGTTCTCGATCCTCGACGCCACGGGGCGGCAGACGACGGCGCAGCTCTTCAATCTCCCCGGCACGGAAACGAGACCCGTCGCGACGCCGCCGCCCGACCTGGCGATCGTGCCTGGGGCCATCACCTACGATTGCGCGGTCGGCGCACGCAACGTCGACTTCATAATCACCGGGGGAACACCGCCGTATAACGCCTTCGTTACGCCGACCTCCACCAGCGGCCTGCCAGTCATCACCGCCAGCGACAATCCAAGCGCGATTCCGCCTGTCTTCAGTACGCCGGCGATCGTCCGCAAGTCCGGCGGCGCATTCCGCGTCGCAATGCAAGCGGGCGGGCCAGGTGTGACGGTGAGTTTCATCGACTCGAGCAATCCGAAGAAGACCAGCACCCGGACGATCGCCTGTGCCACCGCTACACCGCCGTAGTCGTAACCCGTCCGCGGCCGACCGGCGACCTGCCCGGGTTACGGCAGGATCGCGCGCAGATCGGCCGGCCGCACGTCGGCGGTAACGAAGGCGTCGCCGAGAGCGCGCAACAGGACGAAGCGCAGTGCGCCGGCGACCACCTTCTTGTCGTGGCTCATCAGCGCGAGGTAGCGGTCGGCGCCGAAGCGCGGCGGATCGACCGGGAGCCGCGCGCGGCGGATGAGCGCGACGAGCCGCTCGGCATCAGCCGCCGGCAACAGGGACAGCCGCGCCGACAGCGCCGCCGCCATCGCCATGCCGGCGGCCACCGCCTCGCCATGCAGCCACTCGCCGTACCCGGCGCCGGTCTCGATGGCGTGGCCGAACGTGTGGCCGAAATTGAGCAGCGCGCGCTCGCCGCTCTCGCGCTCGTCGGCGGCCACGACTTCAGCCTTGATCCTGCAACTCTCGGCAATCGCATGGGTCAGCGCTTCGCCGTCGCGCGCCTGCAGCCGCCCGATGTTCGCGTCGAGCCAGTCGAAGAACCCGCGATCGCGAATCGCGCCGGTTTTGATCACCTCGGCGAGCCCTGCCGCGACCTCGCGGTCCGGCAGCGTCGCGAGGCAATCGGTGTCGATCACCACCGCGCGCGGCTGGTGGAAGGCGCCGATCATGTTCTTGCCGAGCGGGTGGTTGACGCCGGTCTTGCCGCCGACGGAGGAGTCGACCTGCGCGAGCAGCGTGGTCGGCACCTGCACGAACGGCATGCCGCGCTGATAGATCGCGGCGGCGAACCCGGCAATGTCACCGACGACGCCGCCACCCAACGCGATCAGCGTGGTCGTGCGCTCGGTCCGGATCTCCAGGAGCCGCGTGAGGACATCGTAGAGGCTCGCCCACGTCTTGTGCGTTTCGCCATCGGCGATGACGATCGTTTCGTTCGCCACGCCGGCCGCCGCCAGGGACGCCCGCAGCGGCGGGAGCCAATGGGCCGCGACGACCGGATTGGTGACGATGACGCAGCGCGGCGCCGCGAGCAGCGGCAGGACGAGCGCGCCGGCTTCGGCCAGCAGTCCGGCGCCGATGTGGACCGGATAGCTGCGCTCGGCGAGCGCGACGGTGACGGTGCGCATTCGCGTCATCCGGCCGAGATGCCGAGCCGGCCGGCCTCGAGCTCGGCGGTGAGGCGCGCCAGCGCCGCGCGATCGTTGGCGACGACGTGGTCGGCCACCTCGCGGTACAGCGGATCGCGTTCCCGGTAGAGCTCTTCGAGGCGCGCGAGCTTGTCCGGCGTGTTGAGCAGCGGGCGATGGACGCTTTTGCGGACGCGCTGCCACGCCATCGCCGGCTCGGCGTGCAGGTAGACGACGGTGCCGTTGGCCTTCAGCCGCTCGCGGTTGGCGGCGCGGATGACGGCGCCGCCGCCGGTCGCGAGCACGATGTCCGTGCGCGCGACGATCGCGGCCAGCGCGGCTTCCTCGCGGTCGCGAAAGCCGGCCTCGCCCTCGATCTCGAAGATGGTCGCGATGGTGACGCCGAGCGCGGCCTCGAGCTCGTGGTCGGCGTCGACGAACGTCTTGTCGAGCCGGCGGGCGAGCTGCCGGCCGAGCGTCGATTTGCCCGAACCTGGGAGTCCCACCAGAAACAGGTTGCCGCGGCGCAATTGCACCGCGGCATTGTAGTGGATTCGACCCCGCCCGACGAGAGTCGCGCGCGGCGACAGGTTCCTAGCGGAGCGTGTTCACCGTCTCCTTGACGATGCGCGGCGTCAGGAAAATCAGCAACTCGGTTTTCTCCGAGGTCCGCCCGGTGGTCTTGAACAGGTAGCCGAACAGCGGCAGGTCGCCGAGGAACGGCACCTTGGTGACGTCGTTGTTGACGATCTCTTCGTAGATGCCGCCGATGACCGCGGTGTCGCCGTTGTTGACGGAAATCTGCGTAGTCACGTTCTTGGTGTCGATCGACGGCACCGCGCCGCCACCCTGCTGCGGCACGAACTGGCCGACCGAATCCTTGTGGATCTCGACGTTCATGATGATCTTGTTGTCCGGCGTGATCTGCGGCGTGACGTCGAGGCGCAGCACCGCCTTCTTGAACTGCGTGGTCGCCTGGACGCCGACCCCGCCCGCGGTGGTGTAGGGGATTTCCGTGCCCTGCTCGATCGCCGCCTTCTGGTTGTCGCCGGTGACCACGCGCGGGCTGGAGACCACCTTGCCGCGGCTGTCCGCCTCGAGCGCCGACAGCTCGAGGTTGATCAGGTTGCCGCTGCCGAGGTTGATCAGCGTCAGCGCCAGCGCCCCCGCGGCGTTCGCGATCGGCAGGTTGACGTTGAGCTGCGGCGAGTCGGAATAGCCGGCGTTGGCAATGCCCGCCCCCAGTTCGTACGGCGTCTGCGTGCGCGTCTCGCGCGTGCACGTGGTGCCGCTGCAGCTGACGACCGGCTGCGTGGACAGGCTGCCGCCCTGGCCCAGCGCGTACCGGCGATTGAACGTCGCCCCGGTCTGCACGCCGAAGCGCACGCCGAGCTGGCGGCTGAACGAATCCTTGGCAATGACGATGCGGGCCTCGATCTGCACCTGCCGGATCGGCGTGTCCAGGAGGCGGATGATCCGGCGGACCTCCTCGAGGCGCGACGCGGTGTCCTGGACGAACAGGATGTTGGTGCGCGGATCGACGAACGCCACGCCGCGATCGGACAGGATCGAGCCCCCGCCACCGGTGGTGCGGGTCTGTCCGGCGCCGAGGCCGAACTGCTGCTGGGTGTTGGTGGACAGGATCTTCCTGAAGTCCTCGGCCTTCATGTAGTTCAACTGGAACGACTCCAGGATCACGGGCTCGAGCGCGCTGATCTGGATCGCGTTCTCGAGCTGCTGCTTTTCGCGCAGCGCCAGTTCCTCGCGCGGCGCGATGAGAACGATGTTGCCGTTCTTGCGCATGTCGAGGCCCTTGGTCTGCATGATGATGTCGAGCGCCTGGTCCCACGGCACCTCCTTCAGGCGCAGCGTCAGGTTGCCGCCCACGGAATCGCTGGTGATGATGTTGAGCCCGGTGAAATCGGCGATCACCTGCAGCACCGCGCGCACCTCGACATTCTGGAAGTTGAGCGACAGCTTGTCGCCCTTGTAGCCCTGCCGCGTCCCCTGCGTCAGCTTGTTCGGGTCTTCCTGGATCGGCTTCACTTCGATAATGAAACGCTTGTCCGCCTGGTAGGCGGAATGCTCCCAGAGTCCCCGGGGTTCGATGATCATCCGCGCATTGCCGCCCTGGCTCAGCGTATCGACGCTCACCACCGGCGTGGCGAAATCCTGAACGTCGAGCCGGCGCTCCAGGTTGCGCGGCACCGAGGTGCCGATGAAGTCGACGATCAGCAGCTTGCCCTGCTGGCGGATGTCGATGCCGGTCGCGTTGTCCGACAGTTCGACGATGACACGCCCTTCGCCGTTGGTGCCGCGGCGGAAGTCGACGTCGCGCAGCGAATGCTGGATGTCGCCGGGCTTGGCCTCGGCAAAGCGCTGCACCGTCTGCGTCTTGGCGTCGAGCGAGTCGCTCTGGTCGAAGAGGGTCACCAGCACCACGTTGCCGTCGACCTGCGTTTCGAAGGTCTGCGGCTTGTTGAGGTTCAGCACCACGCGCGTCCGGTTGCCCGCCTGCACGACATTCACACTGCGCAGCGCAGGATCGGCAACCTCCTGCACGGTGCGGCCGAGGCCATTGCCGGTGTCCAGGAAGTCGAGCGCGACGCGCGCCGGGCTGGCGATCGCGAAGCCCGCGGGCGGGCTGGCCGGCGGGGCCTTCAGCGTGAAACGCACGATGGTGCGCCCCGACGTGCCCTTGGAGACGGTGAGCGAGTCGATGCTGTTGGCCGTCTGCGCGGAGCCCGGGCCGGCCGTGGCCAGCGCCAGTGCGGCCAGCAGGAACGCGCACGCGCGCACGATCGCGGCCCGGCTCGCGGCGTATTCAATCCAAACGAACGCGCTCATTTTCTTCGCTCCTGTGACTTGGGGTCGGCCTGGATCAACTGCAGCGTGCTGTTCCGCTCGGTCCAGTCCCCGGCGCTGTCCTGTACCAACTCCTTGAGTCGGATTTCACTGTCGGTGACCGCGGTGACGACACCGTAGTCCTGCCCGAGGTAATTGCCGATGCGCACCTGGTAGACATCCCGCTCCGTGGTTCGCACCAGGGCGAAGTTCGACTTGCCCTGCTGCATCGAGCCGACCATGGTGAGCGACTCGAGCGGAAACGCCTCGAGCGGTTCCTTGCGGCGGGACGTGTCGGGCGCGAGCTTGCTGGTGCCGCGATTCGGCTCGATCTTGCGCGGCTTGAACGGATCGGAAAGGTCGAACGCGTTGTACGTGAACGGCTCGTAGGGCTTCATTTGCGGCAACGGATCGAGCTTGCCCTTGACCCCCTTGCCCTGCTCGGCCATCCAGGCGCGGAGATCCTGGTGGCTCTCGCCGCCGCAGCCGGCCAGCAGCAGCACCGCCGTCAATCCGAGCGCCCGCCAAGGCTTCATTTCTTGCCGCCCTCCTTCGCTTGCTTGGCCGCGCGCCGCTGGCTGGCGACCTCCTCTTCGTCGAGATAACGGTAGGTCTTGGCGACGGCGTCCATGCTGAGGACGCCCTTGTCGTTGGCGATGGCGACGTCGTTCAGCGTGACGATCCGCGGCAGCTGGGCGATGTCGCTCGCGAACGCGCCCATGTCATGGTAGTTGCCGGTGATCCGGATGTTGATCGGCAGCTCGGCGTAGAAATCGGCCATCCGCTCCTGGGCCGCGGGCTTGAACAACTCGAACTGCAGGCCGCGCCCAAGACCCGCCTGGTTGATGTCGGTCAGCAGCGCATCCATCTCGGCGCGGTTGGGCAACTGCTTGACCAGCGCGCCGAACGATTGCTCGATCTCGGCCAGCTGCTGGCGGTACAGATCGTAGTTGATGGCCTTGGCTTTCTTTGACGCATACTGCTCCCTCAGCTTCGCCTCCTGCTCCCGGGACTGGTCGAGCGCCTGATAGCCGTCCTTCCAGTCGAGGAACGCACCGGCGGCGATGATGGCGAGGAAAAGGAGCGCGAGCACCCCGATTTTCGGCGCCGGCGGCCAGTTGCCGATGTCGCGCAGGTTGAGGCGGCGGAGATCGTCGAGCGTCATCCGTTGGCTCCCGCAAGGGTGTCGGCCGGCGTCGACGCGGTCTTGCCCGGTACGGCTTTGCCCGGAACGGCCTTGTCCGGCGCGGCGGCAGGCGCCATCTCGGGCGGCGCCGCGCGCTTGACCTGGAGGTTGAGCGTGAACTCGTTCACGCGCCCCGCGACGTTCGGCAGCTGCACCGACTTGATCTCGACCAGCGCCGGCTTCTCGAGCCAGGGCGAGCTCTCGATGTTGCGCATCAGCGTCGACACCCGCGCGTTCGACTGCGCGTAACCGACCAGCGTCACCCGGGTGTCGGTCTGCTTGACCGAGCGCAGGTAGATGCCGTCAGGCAACTGGCGCACGATCTGGTCGATCAGGTGCACGGCCTCGGTGCGGTTGGTCTGCAGCGTCTCGACGACCTGCTTGCGCGACAGCAGGGCCAGCGTCTGCTCGCGCAGCTTGTCGATTTCCTTGATCTGCTCGTCGAGCTTGGTGATTTCCGTCTTGAGCAGCGCATTCCGGCTGTTCTGGTTGTCGGTCTGGTTGGAAAGCACGACGTGACCCAGCGCGACGATGGCGGCGCCGAGAACGACGAGGCCGACCGACAGCGAGACGAACTGCCGCCTGCGCGCCTGACGCTTCTGCTCGCGGTGCGGGAGCAGGTTGAGGCGGATCATGCAAAGCTCCGCAGCGCGAGTCCGCAGGCGATGAGCAGCAGCGGCGCATCCTGGGCGAGCTGGCGCGGCCGGATCTGGGCCGCCGTGCCCATGTTGGCGAACGGGTTGGCGATAACGGTGGCCACCCCCGCGCGCTTGGCGATGAGCTCGTCCAGCCCCGGCAGCAGCGAGCAGCCTCCGGCCAGGATGATCTGGTCGATCTGGTTGTACGAGGTCGAGGTGAAGAAGAACTGCAGCGCCCTCGTCACTTCGAGCGCGAGCGTCTCCATGAACGGCTGGAGCACATCGGTGTCATAGTTCTCCGGCAGCCCCTGATTGCGCTTGGCTGCCTCGGCTTCTTCCGGGGACAGGTTGAAGGCCCGCTGGATGTCGTGCGTCAGCTGGTTCCCGCCGGAGGCCTGATCGCGGGAGAACAGGAACTGGTTGTTCCGCAACACGTAAAGGTGGGTGGCATGCGCGCCGATGTCGACCAGCGCGACGTTCTGATCGCGGCCGTTGGCGAGGAGCGTCGGCGCGATGAGCTCGAACGCCGCCTGTGTCGCGTACGACTCGACGTCCATCACCTGCGGCTTCAGGCCGGCCGATTCGGCCGCGGCGACACGGTCCTCGACCTTTTCCTTGCGCGAGGCGGCGATCAGCACCTCGACTTCTTCCGGATTGTTCGGCGCCGGTCCGACAACCTGGAAGTCGAGGTTCACCTCGTCGAGGGCAAACGGGATATATTGGTTGGCTTCGGCCTCGACGGTGATTTCGAGGTCTTCTTCCTTCTGGGCCGCTGGAACGATGATCTTCTTGGTGATGACCATCGCCGCCGGCAGCGCCAGCGCCACGTTGCGGTTGCGGCCGCCGAATCGTTTCCAGGCGCGCTTCAGACCCTCGACGACCTGCTCCATGTTGACGATATTGC
>Ga0315276_10000637_pt1 | contig 30239 bp, 25 predicted proteins | sample YL17G05_0_MG_FD_204542 | JGI IMG/M metagenome (GOLD analysis project Ga0315276, IMG submission 204542) | Sediment microbial communities from Yellowstone Lake, YNP, Wyoming, USA - YL17G05_0 | ecosystem: Environmental > Aquatic > Freshwater > Lake > Sediment | place: USA: Wyoming | collected... | reverse complement strand
CTTCATGAAGGGAGTCTTCCTCCCGGCCCTGCGCCGGCATCCGGGCACCCGCCTTCTGTCCGTGGTGGCCGCAACCGGAGGAAGCGCCCGGGCGGCGGCGGATCGCTTCGGCGCCGCGACGGCCTCCACCGACCTGGGGAAGGTCCTGTCCGACCCCGCCATCGGCCTGGTCCTCATCGGCACCCGCCATCATCTCCACGCGGAGCAGGTGGTCCGGTCCCTGGAGGCGGGAAAGGCGGTCTTCGTCGAGAAGCCCCTCTGCCTGACCCGGGCGGAACTGGAGAGGATCCGCGCGGCGCGCAGCTCCTCGGGATGTCTTCTGGCCGTGGGCTTCAACCGGCGCTACGCTCCCCTCGTCCGGAGGATGAAGGAGAGGCTGGCCCTCCTCCCGGGGCCCCGGGTGATTCAGATCCGGGTGAACGCCCTCGGGCTCCCCCGGGACCACTGGACCCAGGATCCCGCCGTCGGGGGGGGGCGGCTCGTGGGCGAGGGGTGCCATTTCGTGGACCTGATTCCCTTCCTCGCCGGGTCCCCCGTCGAGTCGCTCCAGGCCGGGAAGGTCCCGCCGGGCGCCGGCGGCCCTCCCTTGAGCGACAACTTCTCGATGGGTCTCTCCATGGCGGACGGATCCCTCGGCAGCCTCCTCTACACCAGTCTCGGAGACGCCTCTCTCCCCAAGGAGCGGATCGAGGTGCACGCCGGCGGCGCCTCCCTGGTGCTCGAAGACTTCCGGGATCTGTGGATTCACGTGGGGGGAAAGGCACGGAAGATCTCCGGTGCGCGGGACAAGGGGATCGAGAAGGAGACGGAAGCGCTCCTGGCGTGCCTGAAGGGGGAGCCGTCGGACCTGATCTCCTGGGAGGAGATCGAGGCCGCCACCGTCTGGACGCTCCGGGCCCGGGAGATTCTGGAGGGGAAGGGATGAGCCGGTCGGCCCTGATGTGGGAGCACCACGCCTGGGAGAGCCCGATACGGGTCGGCGGGCGGGCCTTTGCCGGGCATTTCCTGGCGGCGGGGTGGAGGGTCGCCTGGCTCAACGGCCCTCTGGCCCCCTGGAACCTGTTGAGCGGCTGCGACGAGGTGAAGCGCCGCCGGGCCTCCTGGCGGCGGGGCGGAGATTTTCCGGCGGCGGAGGGCGGACGGCTCTTCTCGTATGCCCCTCTGGCTCCCGTCGCCTACCGGCCGTACCCCCTGCTGGACCGGCCCTGGTTCCACCGCCATTCCCTGGACCTCACCCTCCCCTCCCTCTGGCGCCGTCTGGCCCGGGAAGGCTTCGGCGAGGTCGATCTCCTCTGGCTCGCCACCGGAAGCCCGTTCCTTCCGCTTCTGGAGCGGGCCCGGTACCGCCGGAGTCTCTACCGGCTCAGCGACGACACCGCCTCGTTTCCGGAGACGCCGCGCTCCTACTCCGCTCTGGAGGAGGAGGTCCTCAGGAGCGTGGACCGGGTCGTGGCCACCGCCGGATCCCTGGCCGACCGGGCGCGCCGGTTCAACCCCCGGGTGCTCCTTCTCCCCAATGGCGTCGATTTCGGCCGGTTCGCCGGCGCCCGGGAAAGGTTCTCCGGGAGGCCCCGGGAGGGGAGCCGTCCCCGGATCATCTACGTGGGTGCCATCGACAGCTGGTTCGACACCGCGGTGGTCCTTGCGCTGGCCCGGGCCCTCCCGGAAGCGGATCTCCACCTGGCCGGTCCGAGCCGGATCGGCTCCGGCTGGACCGGGGGGCTCTCCAACATCACCCTCACAGGCCCCGTGCCTCCGGAGGAGGTGCCGGACCTGCTGGCGGGGTCCGACGTGGGGATCATTCCCTTCCGGGACACCCCGCTGACCCGTGCGATTCATCCGGTGAAGCTCTACGAGTACCTCGCTGCAGGGCTTCCGGTGGTGGCCACGGACCTGGAGGAGATTCGCCGGATCGCCTCGCCGGCCCTTCTGGCGCGCAACGAATCGGAGTGGGTGGATGCGGTCCAAAGCGCCATCCTGGCCGGCAAGCGGCCTGAATACCCCGCCTTCGCCGCCCGGCATGACTGGTCCCGCAGGTTCGCCGATCTCATGGCCTTCCTGGAGGATCCGGAATGGGGTGGAAGAAGGGCGGTCCCGGGAGGGGCGCGATGAGGATCGGAGTGGATGCCCGGTTTCTGGTGGCCCAGCGCACGGGAGTGGAGACCTATTTCCAGGAAATCCTCGAGCGGCTGATCCTCCTGGGCGGCGCCGAGGAGTACCTCCTGTACGGAACCCACGGGATCCTGCCGCGGCTCCCCGAGGGGAGGTGGCAGAGCGTGGACGATCGCCGCGGCCTGCGCGTCTGGCGGAGGCCGGCCCCCCGTCCGGAGGACCGGCTCGACCTGTTCTACTCGCCCGTCACCGCGTTTCCCTTCTCCGGAGCCCCGCGCCGCGTCGTCACGGTGCACGATCTTTCCTGGCACCACGTTCCGGAGAGCTACTCCGCCCTGGACCGGTTCCGGCAGCGGCGCTGGGTTTCTCTCGCCGTCCGCCAGGCGGACCGGATCGTCGCCGTCTCCGAGACGACCCGGCGGGATTTGTCCGCTCTCTTCCCGGAAGCGGCCCGGAAGACGGTGGTGATCCCGCCCGGGGTCGAGGACCGCTTCTTCGCCGAGTGGGGTCATAGAGAGGAGCAGAGGGTGAGGGATCGCTACTCCCTGGACGGACGGTACCTCCTCACCCTCGGCTCCTTCCATCCCCGGAAGAACCTGGTCAACCTTGTGGAGGCCTATGACCGCTTCCGCTTCGGGAACCCCGGGCGGATTCTCCTGCTCATAGCGGGGCGCGGAGGCAGGGACTCCGGCCGCCTCCTCTCCCGGATCGTCCGGAGCCCCTTCCGCCGGGAGATTCTCCTCTCCGGCTACGTCCCCCGGGAGGACCTTCCCGCCCTCTACGCCGGGGCGGACCTCCTCGTCTTCCCGTCGCTGTACGAAGGGTTCGGGATCCCCGCCCTGGAGGCGATGGCGGTGGGGACCCCGGTCCTGGCATCGGACCTGCCCGTGTTCGAGGAGGTCTGCGGCGCGGCGGCGCTGCGATTCGATCCGGAAGATCCCGACTCCATCGCCCGGGGGATCGCCCTCTCGCTCCAGGAGGAGCCGGCGAGGGCGGAGCGAATCCGGCTGGGGGCCGAGAGGGCCCGCCGATTCCGATGGGAAAACTCGGCGCGCCGGCTGCGGGACCTGTTCCGGGAGACGGCGGGGGGGGATCGATGAGCGGACGGAGCCGTCCCCGCCTTCTCCTGCTGACGGTGGGTCTCGGAGTGGGAGGCGCGGAGGAGATCATCCGGCAAAGCCTGCCGCTGATCCGGGAAGAGGGATTCGACGTGACCCTCTGGTCGCTGAAGAAGGGAGGGAGGCTGCTGCGGGAGATCCGGGATTCCGGCGGCCGGGTGGAGTCGCTGGGGGGGAACGGCCCCTGGAACCCGGCTCCCCTGGGGCGGCTCTGGTCCGGGATCCGGAAGGAGGGTTTCGATCTGATCCATTCCCACCTTTACTGGGCGAACCTGGCGGCAAGACTGGCCGGGCGATGCGCGGGGAGAGCGGTCATCGTCAACTCCCACCACGGCACCGACGCCTGGATTCTCCCCTCCCGCCGATGGCTGGAGAGGGCCACCCTCTCGCTGGCGGATCGCGTAGTCGTCTGCTCGGAGGCGGTGCGCCGCTGCGCCATCGAGGAGGTGGGGATGCCGGAAGACAAGGTGGTCACCGTGGCCAACGGCATCCGGGTGGGCCGCTTCTCCGACGGGAGCCGGAGAGGCGCGCTCCGCGCCGCCCTCGGCCTTGCGCCGGACCAGCCGGTGGTGGGGACCGTGGGACGGCTGGATGAGCCGGTGAAGGGACTGTCGGTGCTGGTGGCGGCGATGGAGAGAGTGGCGGAGCGGATTCCGGGGGCCGTCTGCCTGGTGATCGGCGAAGGGCCGGCTCGGGCCTCCCTCGAGGCGATGGTGAGGCGCCGGAACCTCCCGGAGCGGTTTCGCTTCCTGGGGGAAAGGAGGGACGTTCCCGACCTTCTTCATGCCGTGGACCTCTATGTGCAGCCATCGCTTTTCGAAGGATTCGGTCTCTCGGTGCTGGAGGCGATGGCCGCCGGGAAGGCGGTGGTCGCCAGCCGCGTCGGGGGGCTGATGGAAGTGGTGGCGGACTCCGTCACGGGGGACCTGGTGCCGCCGGGGAATCCCGAGGATCTGGCCTGCAGCATCGTCCGTCTGTTGGAAGACCCGGACCGCCGGGGGCGGTACGGCCGGGAGGGACAGGCCCGGGCCCGGGAGCGGTTTCCGCTCGAGAAGATGGTCCGGGGCTGGACCCACCTCTACAGGGATCTCCTGGCCCTGAGGGGCCGCAGGGAGGCGGCATGATCCGGATCGCGCTGGCGTTTCTTGCTGCGGCGGTGCTGTCCCACTATCTGACGCCGGTCCTGCGGCAGGCGGCCATCCGCTTCGGGATCGTGGACCGGCCCGACGGGAAGCTGAAGAACCACCGCGCACCCGTCCCCTACCTGGGAGGGATCGCCATCTACCTCTCGTTCCTCCTCGCCCTGGCCCTGACCGCTCCGTTCGAGCGGGACGTGCTGGGGATCCTCCTGGCGGGAGCCATCGTGGTGATCCTGGGCCTCATCGACGACCTGGGGGCCCTCGGGCCTTCCGTGAAGCTGGCAGGGCAGGTGGTGGCGGTCCTGACGCTCATGAAGGCCTCGGTGACCATCAAGCTCGCCTTCCTGCCTCCCTCTGTGGCCCTTCCTCTGTCTTTCCTGTGGCTGCTGGCGGTGACGAACGCCTTCAATCTCATTGACGTCATGGACGGCCTGTCGGCGGGGGTCGGCCTCGTGGCGGCCCTGATCCTGACATGCGTCGCCGTGGGAAGCGGGCGCTACGGGGTGGCCCTTCTCCTGGCGGCCCTGGCGGGCAGCCTCCTGGGGTTCCTGCGGTACAACATGGAGCCCGCCCGGATCTACATGGGGGACGCCGGCAGCCTCTTCGTGGGGCTGATGCTGGGGGCGCTGGCCATGAACAACAGCTACACCACCCGGAACCTGGTGGCTTCCCTTTCGCCGGTGGTAATCCTGGGCGTCCCCATCTTCGACATGCTTTTCGTGATGTTCCTCCGCTGGCGCCGGGGGATCCCGGTGATGCGCGGAAGCCCGGACCACTTCGCGCTCAGGCTCCGGAAGTGGCGCCTGACCACCCGTCAGACGGTCTGGATCAGCTGCCTGGCCACCGCCGTCCTGGGCGGTGCGGGTATCGTCATGATGCTGGGGGAGGCCCGGACGGCGGCCCTGATCCTCGGGGGGACGGTGCTGGCGGCCCTGGCTCTGGGCTTCTACCTGAAGAGAATCGAGATGACTCTTTAGGAGATGGGAGTGACCACGACGCGGAACCTGATCCTGGGAGCGGGACTCGCGGGTCTGTCCGCCGCCCTCCACCTCCCGCAAGGGGAGACCCTGGTCGTGGAGCGGGAGCGCGAGCCGGGCGGACTCTGCCGGACCCGTCGTGTGGAAGGCTTCTTCTTCGACTGCACGGGCCATCTTCTCCACCTGGGGAAGGGGCCGGTCCGGGAGATGGTCCTGGGGCTGCTTCCCCGCGCCTTCCGGTCTGTGGAGCGCCGCTCGTGCGTCTTCTCGAAAGGCGTTTTCACCGGCTATCCGTTCCAGGCCAACACCCACGGGCTTCCGCCGGAAGTGGTCCGGGAGTGCGTGGTCGGCTTCGTGGAGTCCCTCATGCGGAAGGGGAGGGAGGAGGAGCCCGACAACTTCCGGGACTGGGTCCTGGCGACTTTCGGGGAAGGAATCGCCCGGCACTTCATGTTCCCCTACAACGAGAAGCTCTACCGTGTGGATCTGCGGGAGGTGGAGTGCGGCTGGGTCTCCTGGTCGATTCCGCGGCCCACCCTGGACGAGGTGATTCAGGGCGCCCTCGGGACCGAGGTGCGGGGCCTCGGATACAACGCCCGGTTCCTCTATCCCGGGAAGGGGGGGATCTCCTGCATTCCCGAGGCCCTGGCCGGACGCTGCGGCACGATCCGCACGGGATGCTCCGTCCGCAGCGTGGATTTCCGGAAGAGGCGGGCGCTTCTGGAAGGCGGAGAGTCGGTGGAGTACGAGCGCCTGATCTCCACGCTCCCTCTGGACGCGCTGCTCCGGATCCTGAAGCCCCTGCCGGAGGGGATCTCCCGGCAGGCATCGGGGAGGCTGCGGGCGGTGCGGGTCGTCAACGTGAACCTGGGAGTGGACCGGAGCGGAGTGCTTCCCTGCCACTGGGCCTACTTCCCGGAGCCGGAGTTTCCCTTTTATCGCGTGGGATCTCCCACCAACTACTCCGACCATGTGGCGCCGGAGGGCTGCTCCTCCCTCTACGTCGAGGTGGCCCGCCTTAGGAACGAGCCGGTGGATGAGGAAGCGCTCCAGGAGGAGGTCCTGGAGGGGCTGAGGCGCGCCGGGATCCTCCGGCGCTCCGATCGCATCCTGGCGCGGGAGGCCGTCGTCCTCGAACCGGCCTACGTCATCCACGACCACTTCCGGCGCGGGGCGCTCCCCGGAATCCTGAAGAGGCTGGAGGAGCAGAAGATTTTCTCCATCGGCCGGTTCGGGGCCTGGGAATACGGCTCCATGGAATCGGCCCTGCGGCAGGGACGCGAGACGGCGCTGCGGCTGGCGCCGGCGGGACGCCGCGTCGCGGGAGGGAAAGCGTGAGCGGGGAACCCCTCTCCGGCGGACGGCGGATCCGCGTCTGCCACATCATCACCCTTCTGGAGCTGGGGGGGGCGCAGCAGAACACCCTCCACACGGTGGCGAACCTGGACCGGAGCCGCTTCGAGCCGATCCTGGTGGCGGGCCGCGGCGGAATCCTGGACGGGGAGGCAGCGAGGATTCCCGACCTTCAGACCCTCTTCCTTCCGGACCTGGTCCGGGACGCGGATCCGGCCCGCGATCTCCGGGCCCTCGTCCGGCTGATCGCCTTCCTCCGGGAGCGGCGCCCGGAGATCGTCCACACCCATTCCTCCAAGGCCGGGATCCTGGGGCGATGGGCCGCGTTTTTGGCCGGAGTTCCCGTCATCATCCACACGATCCACGGGTTCGGCATCACGCCGGATCAGGGAGGCGCGCGCCGGTGGTTCTTCCGAAGCCTGGAGTCGGCCACTTCGGCCGTGACCACCCGGTTTCTGGCGGTCTCGAAATCGAACCTGGAGGAGGGGGTGGCGACGGGGCTCTTCCCGAGGGAGAGGGCGGTCCTGGTGAGAAGCGGAGTCGACCTCGCCTCCTTTCGCAACGGCGCTTCGCCGGGGGACCTTCGCGCCGTCCTCGGAATCCCCCCCGGGGCTCCCGTGGCCGGGATGGTGGCCTGCCTCAAGCCGCAGAAGGCGCCCCTGGATTACGTGGCGGTTGCGGAGCGGGTGGCGCGGCGGGTCGCCGATGCCCACTTTCTTCTCGTGGGGGACGGGGCGCTCCGCCCCCGGGTGGAGGAGGCCGTGGTCCGAAGCGGTCTCGGCGGCCGCTTTCACCTCCTGGGATGGCGGCGCGACATTCCCTCCATCCTGAAGAACCTCTCGGTCCTGGTCCTGACGTCGCTCTGGGAGGGACTCCCCCGGGTCGTCCCCGAGGCGATGGCGGCAGGGCTGCCCGTGGTGGCGACCCGCGTGGACGGGATCTCGGAGGTGGTCAGGGAAGGGGAGACGGGCTACCTGGCCGCGCCTCACGATGTCGAGGGACTGGCGGACCGTGTGGCAGGGCTTCTCGCCGATCCCGCTCTCGCCCGCAGGATGGGACAGAGGGCCCGGGAGGAGGTGCGGGAGTTCGACATCGATGCCATGGTTCGAAAACAGGAGTCCATTTATCAACAGCTTCTGGGAGGCGCCGGTTGACAATGCCCGCTTCTTCCCTGTATTGCCCCGGCGGAAAGCGATGAGAGGGGAGATCTGACCATGCCCCCGGTCCTGGAAATCTCCCGGATCTCCAAGAGCTACCGGACCAGCTTCTCGCTTCGGAAATACTGGATCCTGAGGGACCTCAGCTTTTCCGTGGAGCCGGGGGAGATCTTCGGGTTCATCGGCCCGAACGGGGCCGGCAAGACCACGACCATCAAGCTGGTCATGGACCTGATCCGGTCCGACGGAGGGACGATCCGGATCTTCGGGCGGAGCCACCGGGAGGTGGGGACGAAGGCGAGGATCGGGTTTCTCCCCGAGAACCCCTATTTCTACGACTACCTCACTGCCAGGGAGTTCCTGGACTTTTACGGCCGCCTCTTCGGCTTCTCCCGGGCGGTGCGGGAGGCCAAGACAAAGGCACTGCTGGAAAAGGTGGGGCTCGGCAACCGGGGGGACCGCCAGCTGAGAAAATTCTCGAAGGGGATGCTCCAGCGGATCGGCCTGGCGCAGGCCCTCATCAACGATCCCGAGCTGGTCATCCTGGATGAGCCGATGTCGGGGCTGGATCCGGTGGGGAGACGGGAGGTCCGGGACCTGATCCTCTCCCTGAAGCAGGCGGGAAAGACGGTCTTCTTCTCTACCCACATCCTCTCCGACACGGAGCAGATCTGCGATCGGGTGGGGATCCTGAGCAAGGGAGACCTGAAGGCGGTGGGAAAGGTCTCCCAGCTCCTGGCCCACGAGGCCAAGTTCTACGAGGTCACCTTTTCCGGGCTCTCCGCCGACGGGCTTCCGGGCGTGGAATCGGTCGTCTCCCGAGACGGCGGCGAGACGCTGGTCCGGGCCCGGGACGAGGCGGCCGTCCGGGCCCTCGTCGAGGCGGTCCTTCGGCGCGGCGGGACGCTGAAGAGCGTGGCCCCCCAGCGGGAGAGCCTGGAAGACCTGTTCCTGAGGGAGATCCAGCGGTGAACCAGATCTGGGCCATAGCCTCCAACACCTTCCGGGAAGCAATCCGGGACCGGATCCTCTATCTCCTGCTGGTGTTCGCCCTGGTCTTCATTGCCTTCGCCCAGATCCTCAGCCTCCTGACCGTGGGAAGCGAGGAAAAGATCATCAAGGACCTGGGTCTTGCCTCCATCTCCCTGTTCGGGGTCCTGACCGCCATCTTCATCGGCGTCTCCCTGGTGAGCAAGGAGATCGACCGCCGGACCATCTACACCATCGTCTCCAAGCCGATCCACCGCTACCAGTTCGTCCTGGGAAAGTACTGCGGGCTGGCCCTGACCCTGCTGGTCAACACGGTGGTGATGACCTTCTGGTTCTACCTGATCCTTCTCTTCAAGGGGTTCGCGGATCCGCGGCTTCTCCTGGCGGTCTACATGATCTTCCTGGAGCTCCTCCTGGTGACCGCCCTGGCGATCCTCTTCTCGTCTTTTTCCACGCCAATCCTGAGCACCCTCTTCGCCCTTTCCCTGTATCTGGTGGGGCATCTTTCCTGGAGCCTCAACCTCCTGCGGGACCGCCTGTCCGGCGGCGCCGGGAGGTGGGTCTGCCGGGTGCTCTATCTGGTCCTCCCGAACCTCGAGATCTTCAACATCAAGGGGGAGGTTGTGCACGGCACCGCCCTTCCGGCGGGCCTGCTGCTCTGGGCCACCCTCTACCTGGCCGGATACGGGCTCGTGGTCCTGTCGGCGGCCTGCCTTATCTTCCAGAGAAAGGACTTCAGCTGAGATGCCCCGCATGGCCGTCGCGCTGTTCCTGGGACTCGGGCTTGCCGCCGCCGGGACCTCTGCCCTGAGGGTCGAGGACCTGCGCGCCGGGCAGATCCCCGGCCACCATCTCCTCTACCTTCCCAGCGGGAAATACCTCAAGGCGATGACCTTCGGCTACAGCAACCTGGCCGCGGACCTGATCTACCTCTGGTCCATCCAGTACTACTCCAATTACCAGATCGCCGACCGCTACGACTACCTGGACCGGATCTACCGCCGGGTGATCGCCGAGCTGGATCCCCGCTACATCGACCCGTACCTGGTGGGCTCCATGATCATGTCGGTGGAGGCCGACCGGAACGACCTGGCCCTGCGCCTCCTGGACGAGGGAATCGCCAGGAATCCCGGGGAATGGATCCTGCCCTTCTCCGCGGGGTTCCTCTGCTACAACACCCTCCATGACCCCGCCCGGGCCCGGGGCTACTTCGAGAAGGTGATCCGGATTCCGGGTGCCCCCTCCGTGGCGAAGCGCTTCTACGCCGAGATGTTCAACCGGCTGGGAGACAAGCGGACTTCGCTGAAATACTGGTCGGAGATCCACGAGACCGGCGACTCGGACTACGTCCGCCGGGTGAGCTGGCTCCATGTCCACGATCTCTCCATCGACGTCGCGCTGGAGGACCTGGCCCGTCAGGTGGGGGCCTACCGCCAGGCCAAAGGCGCCCTTCCCCGCCGCCTGAAAGATCTGGTGGGGGCCGGTTTCGTCCCGTCCCTCCCCGCAGATCCCGAGGGGAGAGACTACCTCTACGATCGGGCCACGGGACGGGTGAGCTCCCAGTCCCGCCGGCTCCTGGAGAGCCGCTGATGGAAATCTACCTGGCCCTCGTGTTCTTCCTCCTGGGGTCGGTGGTGGGGAGCTTCCTGAACGTGGTGATCCACCGGCTGCCCCGGCGGCAGTCGGTGGTCTTTCCTCCCTCGTCCTGCCCCGGATGCGGGGAGCGGATCCGGGCGAGGGACAACGTCCCCATCCTCTCGTTCCTGCTCCTGCGGGGGAAGTGCCGGAGCTGCGGGGGGAGGATCTCGCTGCGTTACCCCGCCGTGGAGCTCCTCACGGCGCTGTGCACCCTGGCTCTCTTCCTCCTCCTGGGGCCCTCGGTCCCGCTGGCGGTCTACCTTCCCTTCACCTGGGCCCTGATCGCCCTGGCGTTCATCGACGCCGGGCACCAGATTCTCCCGGACCGGATCACCTATCCCGGGATCGTGCTCTCGGCCCTGGTCCCGTTTCTGGGAAGCATTGAGAAGATCCCGTGGGGGAGGATGCCCGAGCGCCCGGGGTGGAGCGGCTGGGCCCTGGGAATCGTCCTGGGCGGGGCCATTCCCTATCTGGCAGGCGAGGGGTACCGGGTGTCCCAGTTCCGGAAGCCCCCCGGGGAGCGGCTGGATGGGATGGGGATGGGTGACGTGAAGATGCTCGCCATGGTGGGTGGGTTCCTTGGGTGGAAGCTGGTTCTCCTCACCATTCTGTTCGGCTCGGTCCTGGGATCCGCCTGGGGACTTGGCGGTGTGGCTCTCTCCCGCTACGGGATGAAGCACGCCCTTCCTTTCGGGACCTTCCTGGCGGTGGCGGCCTTCGCGTCGCTGACGGCGGGCCCGGCCCTCCTGGCGTGGTACACATCGCTTCTGGGCTTCGGAGGATGAAGCGGATGCTGCGCCGCCTGGGCTCCTACGAGGGGAAGATCAAGACCTTCCTGATCCTCCTCGTTCTCTTCCTGGCGGTGGCCATCTACGTCAGCTTCCACCTCCTGGTGGTGAGCCGCAACGCGATCTTCGAGGAGGTGCGGCAGAGGGTCGCCCTGGCGGCGGAGGCGGTGGAGTCCGATCTCGATGTCGGTGGAGCGGGCCTTCCCCGGGACGGGGAGGCCATCCTCGGATCCCTCTTCAGCCAGGGCCGGTTCGCCCGGATCGCCGCCGAGCACGGCCTGGTCTCCCTCGAGCTACTGAATCCCGGCGGCCGGGTTCTTGTCTCGTCGCTGGTGGGAAGGGTCCGAGCCCGGGACGAGGGGTGGAAATCCCTCGCTGTCGCGGAGAAGACGAGGATCGAGGGGGGTGTCACGGTACTCTCCTCCCTCCGCTCCGACGCCGGGATCGCCTACGCCACCATGACCGGATACCGGCCTCTCCTGGATCCGGCGGGAAGGCTCACCGGGATGATCAAGGTGGAGGACCGCGCGGAGAGCCTGGCGCGGGTGGAGCGGAGCCTGAAGATCCTCTCGGGGATCCAGGCAACCGGCCTCACCCTGCTGCTGATCCTGGTCTTCTTCTTCGCCCGCTGGATCCTGGCCCCCTATCGGAAGCTCATGGCCACCGCGGACCAGGCGCGCGTGGCCGAGAGCCTGGACCGGGAAAGGAATGGCGAGCCCGACTTCCTGGTGGATTCCTTCCGGGCGGTGCTGGAAAAGCTGCGGGGCCAGGAGCAGGAGCTGCACCGGCTGAAGGCGAGCCGGGGAGAGGACCGCGAGGACGATTTTCCCGCCGAGAGCCTGGCCAACAGCCTCAACAGCGGGATGATGGCCCTGGACCGGGAGGGAAGAATCCGGCTGGTGAACCCGGTGGCCCTTCAGATCCTGGGAATCACCCGGGAAGACGCCCAGGGGCGGACGGCGCAGGACCTTCTCGGCGAAGGGGAGGGGCTCGGACGCCTCCTTCACGAGGGGCTCCTTAGCGGAGTGCCACGCAGTCGCGAGATGGTCCCCTACCGCAGGAGGGACGGCAAGGAGATCCACCTGGGAGTCGGCCTCTCGCCCGTCATGCGGGACTCGGGGGAGCTCCGCGGCCTGGTCTGCCTCCTCTCGGATCTCACCGAGATCCGGCACCTCCGGGAAAGGGTGGCGCTCAAGGAGAACCTGGCGCGGCTGGGGGAGCTCTCGGCCGGGATCGCCCACGAGTTCCGGAACTCGCTGGCCGCCATCCAGGGCTACGCCCGCCTGATCGCCCGTCACTTCGAGGGAGACGCGCGGGAGATGGCCGGATCCATCGTCAAGGAGGTCCATGGAATCGGCAAGGTGGTGGAGGACTTCCTGCAGTTCGCCCGCCCCGCTCCGTTGAACCTCTCGGAAGTAGACCTGAGGGGGCTTCTGGAGGACCTGGCCCGGGAGATGTCGGTGCCGGAGGGTCCCGGGGCGTTCCGGGTCGTCCTGGAAGGGGAGTTTCCGCCGATTCCCGGTGATGAGCCGCTTCTCAGGCAGGCCTTCCACAACCTGATCCGGAACGCCTGCCAGGCCATGAACGGGCGGGGGATCCGGGTGACCATCCGCGGATCGCGGGAAGAGGACGGCAGCCTGAAGATCGAGGTGGCCGACGACGGCCCCGGAATCCCCCCCGATGTCCTCCCGCGCATCTTCACCCCCTTCTTCACCACCCGCCCCGGCGGGACGGGCCTGGGGCTTCCCCTGGTCCAGAGAACGATCGTCAGCCACGACGGCACCATCGATGTGGCCAGCCAGGTCGGCCAGGGGACGCGGATCCTGATCCGTCTCCCTGCCCATCGTGCCCCGGAGATTCCCCCCTCCTTCTGAATCGCTGTTTACCCCTTCATTCCCGGGCGGTTTTTCGTGGGAAGCGGCCTTCCTCCGGGGTTACATTTTGTAACGCCCGGCAAAACGCTGATGAATCGCGGCCTTGCCGGGATCCCGGACCCGGTCGGCGAACCCCCTTTGTATAAGCGTCATGGCGGAGCGGCACTGCATCGACACTCTCTGGCACCCGCCTTGCTGTCTCCCGGGGTGGAGCAGAGGCTCAGCGCACGGACGCGCCCGGCTCATTTTTGACAGTTGAGAGAAGGACGGTACTGTGACGATGCGGGTACGGGCGGGCCCCGCACCTTCCAGGGCGTCGCCAAAGATCTCTTGAACGCGGAAGTGTAGGGGAGAAGACCATGAAGAACTTCATGCGATCCGCAAGGAGCGATGCCCCCATTCTCCCGCCCCGGGCCGGGGGCCGGGCGGGGGAGAGGGGTTCGGCGCTGCTGATCTCGCTCCTGGTGATGGTGATCCTGACCTTTCTGGGAATCTCCTACCTGATGCTGGCCCAGACCGAGAGTCAGATCGCCGAGAACCAGCTCAGCGCCCAGCAGGCCCTGTTCGTGGCCGAGTCGGGGGCCCGGATGGTCATCAACTGGTTCAACGACCCCACCGGCACCGGGTACAAGGTCCCGACGGCGGCCCAGGTCAACCGGGCCCTCCGCTGGTACGACCACGACGCCAATGCCGCCACGGCGAGCGTGAAGGGAATTGCGGGGGACACCGCGAAGCCTGTCTACCGGGACGGGACCGACGACCTGTTCGACAAGCCCTACCGGGGGAGCAACTACCTTTCCTTCCTGGGAGAGGAGTCCCACGCGGGAACCGACGAGGGTCCCGACCTGAGGGTCGACGCGGCGGCGGGAGGGGCGCAGGCGGCGTTTCTCGACGACGTCAACACCACCTTCTTCGCGCACTACCCCTCCGTCGACCGGAAGGCCCGGATCACCCGGATCGACGTCTACAGCCCGCCCCTGATCGACATCGGCGGCCAGAAGACCCGGTTCGGGATCGGGACGGTCAAGGTGACCTCCGGGGTTTTCCTTTACCCCGGGACGGCCCAGGAGCGTCAGGTGGCCCAGCGGGTGACCAAGGTGGTGATGGCGGAGGTCCCCTATCCCGGCGGCTTCGGCCCCCTGACCTCCTGCAACTACCTGAGCATCATGGGAGACCTGTCGGTCCACTGGGGATTCATCCAGGCCGCCGGCGACTTCCGGTTCAGGACCTCGGCCCTCGACAACTCCATGGACAGCGGGTTTCCCTATGACGATTCCAGCGCGCCGGGGTTCCCGAACGCCCACATCACCGGGACAAAGCTCACGGCCTTCCTGAATGCCACCAACAACTCGCTGGAGGACCCCTGGCTGGGGGTCAAGGCCGGAGGCCAGATCCAGAGCAGCTCGGGCGCCCCCCTGGCCACTCAGGACAACCAGCCCTTCCCCTTCTCCTGCGCCTCCCCGGGCGACCAGTACTGTACCGACAAAGATCACAGCAATGTGTTTCAGAACCTGGGATTCTCCACGATCCCCTGTCCCGACCTGGACTATGCCTTCTGGAGGCGGGTGGCGATCTCCGGAGTCAAGAACGCCTACTATTACAAGCACGCTTCCGGAGGGAACTTCCAGCTGAAAGGCAGTCACGGCGCTCCCATGGTGACGGTGGAGGCCGCCACCTCCGGAAAGACCGGACTTTTCTTCTTCGACACCGCCGACGGAGAGCCCCCCGCCGACAGCAACGGGGACGGAATCTACGACAACCTGACCCCTGACGTGGTCCTCACGTCGGGCTGGAACTCAGGGGGGTTCATCTACCTGAACGCCGGCAGCCTCTCCAGCAACGGCCTGGGCGGCTTTCCCCCCACCCGGACCCTGTACGCGCCGGGCGAGCCCTGGATCGAGAGCAACGGGATCGACGGTTGGCAGAGCGGCGAGACCGTCCTGCACCTGACCTACCCCACGACGGACCCCACGCAGATGCCGCGGCCGACCTTCACCAAGGTGAATACGACGACGACCGCCCGGACCGCCCAGGGGCCCGGCGCGAACGGGGGGGTCCACATGGCCGGGGTCATCTACAACTCCGGCTACTGGAATGCCAAGGGGAACGGCAAGTTCTTCGGCAGCATCATCACCAAGCAGGGGATCATCGAGGGAGGCGGAGGACCTGCCGGCTCCCCCGACATCTGGTTCGACACCTGCCTGAAGGACGGGTGCTGGCCTCCTCCCTACCTCGAGCTTCCCCGGGTGGTGCCCACCAGCTGGGAAAACGACATGTAGGAAGCCCCTGCAACCTGCGGGGCGGAACGCTGCATCAGCCCGGGGAAAGAGAGCCTTCCCCGGGCTGATGTGTCTTGAGCTTCGTCCCCCTGCGTTTCTTGCATGGAAGCGGCCCGCTCCGGACGTTACGTTTTGTAACGCCCCGCAAGGCGCATGGGAATAGCGCATTTTCCCGGATTTGTGACCCGGCCGGCGAACTCCTCTTGTGCGAGCACGATGGCAAGGCGTCAGTGGATCGACGCTCTCTGGCACCTGCTTTGCTGATCCCCGGGGTGAGGCAGCGGCACAACGCATGGACGCGTCAGAGAAGGAGCCGGACATGGAAAGGGCGAAAACGAGATGCGCGAAGGGGCTGGCCCGCAGGTCGGAGCTCGGCTTCTCCCTCACGGAGATGCTGGTGGTTCTGGCCCTGGTGGCCATGATGATCACCTTCGTCGGGCCGGCCTTCAGCGAGTCGTATCGGGCCTACAAGGTCCGTTCGGCGGCCCTGGAGCTCACCGACACGCTGCGCGCCGCGAGGCAGGTGGCGGTCTCGACGCGCGTTGCCGCCAGCGTGATCATCGACACCGCGGCGGGGAGCTACAGCTGGACCGACGCGAAGGGGAGGAGCCGCAGCATGGCGCTTCCCCCCCCGGTCCGCTTCGTGAGCGCCAGCCCCGCCACCATCACCTTCGTCACCAACGGAACGGTGAGCACGGGCACGGCGACCATTTCACTGCAGAACACCGTCAGCAGCGGCCGGGCCGACCGGTGGACGCTCGACCTCAACACCGTGGGAAGGATCACCACGACCAAGACGGTGGTGACGCCGTGAGCGGCGGGAGGATTCGCATGAGGGACTTTCCGGGAGAAGGCGGCATAGGCCGCGACCCGCAGGGACGGGCCCAGGGGGGATTCAGCCTGATTGAGGTGACCCTGGCCCTGGGGCTGCTGGCCACGGTCCTGATCTCCATCGCCTCCCTTTTCATCATGGGGGGAAAGCAGGTCAAAGGCGGCAAGAGCAAGACCACGGCGGCGGCGATCACTCACGAGATCATGGAAAGGATCGACCAGAAGACCTACGCCGAGACCTACACCTACTTCGGCGGGACGGACAGCTCCACAAGCCTCTCGGTCTCCACGACGACGACCGGCAACAACGCCGAGCAGTGGCAGGCGGAGATCGCGGAAAAGCTCGGGCCCCAGGCCAGCGGCACCATCGCCGTGATTCCCCTGGGGAGCGCCTCTCCCCTGAACATGGGGAATTCCCACGCTCTCCAGGTGAGGGTCACCGTCGCCTGGAACGAGCTGGGGAGGGGCAAGAACGTGTCGCTGGAGGCGGTCCGATTCTAGAAGCGCGTGGTCCGGCCCCAAAGCCGGGCCAGAAGGAGGTTCCGGATGTTCCGCAATGCTCGCAACGAAAGTTCGGCAGAGAGGGGTTTCACCCTCGTGGAGATGCTCATCGCCTCGGCGATCTTCGCCATCGCGGCGGCGGTGGCCTTCATTCTCTACAGCGCGGCGCAGAGGTCCTACAAGGCGGGCCAGAACTTCACCGATCAGCAGCAGAACACCCGCGCCGCCTTCGAACGGGTCCTGTCGGACCTGAGGAACGCCGGCTACAATTACAACCCGGACGGGAGCAAGACCCGGAACGACGAGCAGATCGAGGCGGCCTATGACACCGCCGTCGTTCTCCGGGCGGACCTGGACTTCGAAGATTCCGCCCTCAGCGCGGCCCCCGAAAGCAGCATCAAGGGCGTCTACAACGTGACGAGCACCGGGAACGACGAGATCGTGGCCTACGTCCTGGCGAAGTCGGGGTGGACGGGCGGCGCCACGCTGACCTTCAACGCCGACATCGACAATCCCACCCGGACGACCATCAGCTATCTCGGGAACAACATCAGCGTGGGTCCCCGGGACGGGAGCACCGAGCCGGTCCGCCTGGCAAACGTCGCCCTCGATCAGAGCGACCCGCCCTACACCCTTTACCGTGTGACGCTCAACAACGACGTGGCTGCCTACGTCTCGGGCGCCAATCCCACCGCCGCCGGCTTTTTCGTCAAGCAGCCGGTGGCCGACAACATCAAGTCCATGGCATTCCGGTACTACGACGACGAGGAAAACCTGGTGAGCCCGGACACCCCCGCCGACGCCTCGGACGACATCGGCGGCGCCGACGCCAACATCGCCACCCGCTCCCGGATCCGCCGGATCGTGGTGGAGCTGGTGGGGATGACCTCCGATCCGGACATCAACTACACCGATCCCGCCGAGGCCTCCACCAGCAGCACCGCCCACTACCGGAAGTTCGAGCTGACATCCGACGTGACTCCCGAGAACCTCGGAAGGAGCGGGATGCAGGACTCGGACACCAGCCCCCCCGGCCAGGTCTCTCCGGCGCCCGCCCTCTGTGGCGGCCACTGCCAGGGGGTCCTGGTGGCCTGGACCGGGAGGCCGGCCTCGGAGCTGATCGCCAGCTACAACGTGGGGTACGGGAGCACCAGCGCCGCCACTCCCAATGTGGTGAACACTCCCTATCCCCACTACGACAACGGTGTCGCCTCCTACACCACCCACGCCTACATCCGGGACGCCGCCCGGTTCACGACGGGGAGCACCTGGTACTTCAAGGTCCAGGCCAAGGACTCCTCCGGGAACGTCGGGCTTTTCTCCGCCTCCACCTCCAGCGGCGCCCTGGCCGACACCACGATTCCCGGCGCGCCGGCGTCGGGCTGGGCGACCCAGAAGGGAGACGCCACCCATCTGCCCCTTGACGGAGAGATCGAGGTCCACTGGGATCCCGTGACCAGCAACGCTTCCGGCCCCACCGGGTGCACCGATTCCGACGCGCCGATGATCCGGGACATGGCCGGCTACCGGATCTGGCGGGGGCTCGCTTCCAGCTTCGCCCCCTCGGGAGCCCCCCTGTCCGACGAGACGACCCTGTCGGGGGGGACCCTCCAGTTCACCGATACCGGAATCTCCCAGTGCCAGACCTACTATTACAAGGTGGCGGCCGCCGACCTGTGCGGTGGCATCGGCGCCTACTCTCCGGCCGTGGCCGGCTCCTCGGACACCGTCATTTCCCCCAAGGCCCCGGGGGCGGTGACCGCGAGCCGGACGAGCCAGAACGCGGCCACCATCACCTGGACCCCGGTCGTCCTGGACGTGAACGATCGGACCATCGCCGTGTCGAGCTATGACGTGGTTTACGCCGCCGGGACCGTGGGGATGCCCCCCAACATCGATCAGTACCATGCGGTCCCCGGAAGCCCCGTGGCCTCCCCCACGGTCACTCTCGTCCACTCTCTCAGTACGGCCGACGAGGACTATCTCCGGGTCGACAACAACGCCTACTACTACATGGTGCGGGCCTCCGATGCCTGCCCGAACCTCTCGGCCTACTCGACGGCATCCCAGCTGGCCTGCACCTTCAGCGGCACCCCGGCGCTTTCCCCCTCCAGCGGCAGCCACGTGGCCGGCTCCGTTCCGCTGAGCCTCACCATCAGCGGCGGCGGCGACACCTACGTCCGGGCCCGGATCCGCATTCCGAGCATCGGCGGGTTCGCCGACGTCTACGACCAGACGGCCGCCTCGTATCCCTTCGTCTTTCCCAACTGGAACGCCTCGACGGTCACCCCCGGAACCTACACCGTCTACATCGAGGTGGAGAACAGCGTCGGCTGCATCAACTACAGGACCCAGACCCTGATCGTGGACTCGACCCTGGCCTGCCAGATCTCTCCCGCCAACCCGAACCTGAGCCCCACGACGGGAAAGGTGGGGGGCGTGGCGAAGAGCAATCTGACCTGGGACATCATCAACAACTCCAGCAAGGACCTCTACATTGACGGGATCAACGTGACCTGGACGAACACCCTCGGCTTCAACCCGCTCCTCATGGCGTTCTATTACCCGACCGGTACGGCGGTGAAGGTCTGGTCTCCCTACGCCACTTCACCGGCCTCGGCCACCTTCGCAAGCCCGCTCCTCTTCGACGAGGACAGGGACAGCGCCAACCCGGTGAGCGTCATGCTCGACTTCACGACCTCGCTGGTCAACAACAGCGGGAGCGGCGAGACGATCACGATCCGGTTCCAGTTCCACGACGACACGGGTACGAGCGGGACCTGCACTTTCCAGGTCATCGCCAAAGACCTTTCGATCACGGAAGTGTAGGGGAGAAGACCATGAAGAACTTCATGCGATCCGCAAGGAGCGACGCCCCCATTCTCCCGCCCCGGGCCGGGGGCCGGGCGGGAGAGAGGGGATCGGCGCTGCTGATCTCGATCCTGGTGATGGTGATCCTGACCCTTCTGGGGATCTCCTACCTGTTGCTGGCCCAGACCGAGGGCCAGATCGCCGAGAACCAGCTCAACGCCCAGCAGGCCCTGTTCGTGGCCGAGTCTGGGGCCCGGATGGTCATCAACTGGTTCAACGACCCCACCGGCACGGGGTACAAGGTCCCCACGGCGGCCCAGGTCAACCGGGCCATCCGCTGGTATGACCACGACGCCAATGCCGCCACGGCGAACGTGAAGGGAATTGCGGGGGACACCACGAAGCCTGTCTACCGGGACGGGACCGACGACCTCTTCGAGAAGCCCTACCGGGGGAGCAACTACCTTTCCTTGCTGGGAGAGGAGTCCCACGCGGGAACCGACGAGGGTCCCGACCTGAGGATCGACGCGGCGGCGGGAGGGGCGCAGGCGGCGCTTCTCACCGACATCAACAACACACTCTTCCCGAGCTACCCCTCCCCCAACCGGAGGGCGCGGATCACCCGGATCGAAGTCTACAGCCCGCCCCTCGTCGACATCGGCGGCCAGAAGACGCGGTTCGGAATCGCGACGGTCAAGGTGACCTCCGGGGTTTTCCTTTACCCCGGGACGGCCCAGGAGCGGCAGGTGGCCCAGCGGGTGACCAAGGTGATCATGGCGGAAATCCCCTATCCCGGGGCTTTCGGCCCCCTGACCTCCTGCAACTACCTGCGCATCATGGGAAACCTGAAGGTCCACTGGGGATTCATCAACGTCGCCGGGCTTTACCATTTCCAGGTCTCGGCCATCGACAACGATTTCGACAGCGGGTTCCCGTACGACGATTCCGGCGCGCCCGGGTTCCCGGACGCCCACATCACCGGGACGGAGCTCACGGCATTCCTGAACGCCAGCGACACCTCGCTGGAGGATCCCTGGCTGGGGGTCAAGGCCGGAGGCCAGTTCCGGGACAGCTCCGACAACCCGCTGGCCAACCAGGACAACCAGCCCTTCCCCTTCACCTGCACCTCCACGGGCGACCCGTACTGTACCGACAAAGATCACAGCAATCTCTTCCAGAACCTGGGATTCTCAACGATCCCCTGTCCCGACCTGGACTATGCCTTCTGGAGGCAGGTGGCGATCTCCGGAATCAACAACGCCTACTACTACAAGTACATTTCCGGAGGGAACTTCCGGCTGAACGGCGATCCCACCGCTCCTTTGGTGACGGTGCAGACCGCCACCACCGGAAAGACCGGACTTTTCTTTTTCGACACCGCCGACAGCCAGCCCCCCAGCGACGTCGACGCGGACGGGATCTTCGACAACCTGACTGCCGACGTGGATCTCGCGGAGCCCTGGAACTGCGGGGGGTTCATCTTCATGAACGCCGGCACACTCTCCAGCACCGGCCTGGGCGGCTTTCCCCCCAGCCGGGCCATGTACGCGCCTGGCGAGCCCTGGATCGAGAGCAACGGCACCGATGGCTGGCAGACCGGCGAGACCGTCCTGCACATGACCTACCCCACCGGGGATCCCACGAGTCTGCCCTACCCGACCTTCACCAAGGTGAATACGACGACGACCGCCCGGACCGCCAAGGGGCCCAGCGTGAACGGGGGGGTCCACATGGCAGGGGTCCTCTACAACTCCGGCTACTGGAATGCGAAGGGGAACGGCAAGTTCTTCGGCAGCATCATCACCAAGCAGGGGGTCATCGAGGGGGGCGGAGGCCCCACCGCCTCCCCCGACATCTGGTTCGACGTCTGTCTGGAGGATGGGTGCTGGCCTCCTCCCTACCTTCATCTCCCCCGGGTGGTGCCCACCAGTTGGGAAAGCGACATGTAGGAAGCCCTTGCAACCCGCGGGACGGAGCACTACATTAGCCCGGGGAAAGGGGGCTTTCCCCGGGCTGATGTGTCTTGAGCGAGGTGCTCTCCATGCGGACCAACGGCGACCGCTTCCTCACCCCCCTGATGATCCTCTTCCTGACGTTCCTTCTCGCCGGGCTTCACGGCACCGCCTGGTCCGGCTCCGATTCGGGGAAGGAAGGCACCGCGGGGGAGGGGACCCAGAGCCGCCCGGCTCAGACCCGGCCGACCCAGACCCGCCCTGCCGAAGCGAAGAAGCAGCCTGACGGGAAAAGCGTCGGCGAGAAGCCGCTCGCCTTCACCGACGAAGACCTGAAGAAATATCACTCCGGATCGGCCGGACCCTCCACGCGGCCCGCCGCCGCTCCTCCCGCCTCGGAAGACCCCCTCAAGACCTTCCACGACCAGCAGGAGCGGTCCCGCTGGCGCGGGGAGAAGATAGCCCTGCTGCAGCAGCGGATCCTGGGCCTGGAGGGAAGGCTGAGGGTTCTGGAGCAGAAGCGACTCTCCATCGCCAATCCTTATGCCCCCCGGCCCCAGGAGGGTGAGGAGGCGAAGGGGGAGGAGGCCGGGCTTTCGGGTCCCGAGCTGATCGAGAAGACCGACGTCGAAATCAAGCAGACCTCCCAGGATCTCGAGTCGGCCCGGAAAGAGCTTTCCACATTCCTGGAAGCCTTTCCGGAATGACCCGGAGCGGCGACGTCCCATCCCCGCCCCCCCCTGAGGCCGACCCCAGGGGCCGGATTCTCCTCGTGGAAGACAAGGAAGGCCTCCGCAACGTCCTTCGCAAGACCCTGGAGGACGAGGGGTTCCCGGTGGAGGCCTGCGCCGACGGGGGGGTGGCCTTGGAGAGGCTCGCCCGGCAGAAGTACCTCCTCGTTCTCACCGACCTCAAGCTCCCTCACGCCGACGGCCTCCAGATCCTGAAGGCGGCGCGGCAGGCGGAGGCGGCCCTGCCGGTCATCGTGATGACCGCCTTCGGCACCGTCCAGGACGCCGTTTCCGCCATGAAGGAAGGGGCCTACGACTTCCTGGAAAAGCCGGTGGACAACGACCATCTCCTGGCGCTGATCCGGCGCGCTCTGGAGCACCGCAGCCTGGCCCTGGAGAACACCTTTCTCAAGGAGCGCTTCGCCGAAGAGCTCAACTTCCCGCGGATCGTGGGGGAGAGCGACGCCATCCGCCACGCCCTCTCCCAGCTCGAGAAGGTGGCCGTGACCGATGCCACCGTCCTGCTGACGGGAGAGTCAGGCACCGGCAAGGAGCTGTTCGCCCGGGCCCTGCATCACCTCAGCCGCAGGCGATCGGGCCCGTTCTTCGCCATCAACTGCGCCGCCATTCCGGAGACCCTCCTGGAGAACGAGCTCTTCGGGCACGAGAAAGGGGCCTACACCGGGGCCGGGGGGGCCCGGCGGGGCAAGATCGAGATGGCGGACGGCGGGACCCTCTTCCTGGACGAGATCGGCGACCTCTCTCTGCCGCTCCAGGGAAAGGTCCTCCGGGTCATCGAGGAGCGCCGGTTCGAGCGGGTGGGAGGGACGGAGACCCGGTCGGTGGACCTCCGGCTGGTGGCCGCCACCAACCGGGAGCTCAAGGGGCTGGTGGAAGGGCGGGCCTTCCGGCAGGACCTCTACTTCCGTCTCTCCGTCTTCCCGGTAACGGCCCCTCCCCTGCGCGAGAGGCACGGGGACATCCCTATCCTGGCCCGGCACTTCGCCGCCCGTTTCTCCGCCGACTCGAAGCGGCGCCTGCCGGCCAGGGTCTCCGACGAGGCCATGGAGGTCCTCTCCTCCTACTCCTGGCCCGGGAACATCCGCGAGCTCCAGAACGCCCTGGAGCGGGCGGTCATCCTCTGCGAGGAGGAGGAGATTCTCCCGGCCCACCTGAACCTGGCCGGGCCGGTTCCCGCGCAGGCCGGTCCCTGGGTGGGGGATCTGGTGGGCCTCGAAGGCTCCCTCGCGGAGGTCGCCGCCCGGGCCGCCTCCCTGGCGGAGAAGGAGAAGATCCGCCTTGCCCTGGAGGAGACGGGAGGCAACAAAACACGCGCCGCGGCCCTCCTTCAGGTTTCCTACAAGACCCTCCTCACCAAGCTCAAGGACCTCCGGATCCCCCTGGGCGAAAATTGACAACCTGAACTGCCTGTGTATACTTGGGGCCACTCCGGCCGCCTGGACGATGAGCGGCTCGGAGACCCCGCAGGCTGTTTGGGGACAGGAGCGATCGACCCCCTGATTGCTCCTTTTCTTGTGGCCGGAGAAGGCCCTCAATCCGTCGGTCGTTTTCGGCAATCCCCTCGGTCTTGAGACATTTATGCCGCCCCAGCCGGGGGAAGACATGCTCGCCAGCCCGGGAGCGTGACCTTTGGGGTCTGTTGTGTTCGGTCATCGGAGGGCCAAGTGGCCAGCCATCATTCAGAGGTGATTGCATGAGCGCGCGCAGGGTCCTGATCATGGGGGCCGCCGGAAGGGATTTTCACAACTTCAACGTGGCCTTCAGGAACCGGGAGGAGGTGGAGGTTGTGGGCTTTACCGCCACCCAGATTCCCAACATCGCCAACCGGAAATACCCCGCCGGCCTGGCGGGCCCCCGGTATCCCCAGGGGATTCCCATCTTCGCCGAGGCCGACCTGGTGGAGAAGATCCGCCAGTTGAAGGTGGACGAGGTCGTCTTCGCCTACTCCGACGTGAGCCACGTATACGTGATGCAGAGGGCCTCCCGCGTACTGGCGGCCGGGGCCGACTTCCGGCTGATGGGTGCCGACTCCACCATGATCAAGTCCGGGAAGCCGGTGATCTCCGTCTGCGCGGTGCGGACCGGGGCCGGAAAGAGCCAGACGACCCGGAAGGTCTGCCAGAAGCTGGCCGCCAAGGGGCGCAAAGTGGTGGCGATCCGTCACCCCATGCCTTACGGCGACCTGGAGAAGCAGCGGGTCCAGCGGTTCGCGACCCTGGCCGACCTGGACGTCCACCACTGCACCATCGAGGAACGGGAGGAATACGAGCCCCACATCCAGAGCGGCACGATCATCTACTCCGGGGTGGACTACGAGGACATCCTCCGGCAGGCGGAGAAGGAGGCGGATGTCATCGTCTGGGACGGGGGGAACAACGACCTCCCCTTCTACCGCCCGGACCTTGAGATCGTCGTGGTCGATCCCCTGCGGCCCGGCCACGAGATGACCTACCATCCCGGGACGACCAACCTCTTCCGGGCGGGCTGTGTCGTGATCAACAAGATCGACTCCGCCACGCCGGAAGGAGTGGCGAAGGTGCGGGAGAGCATCCGCCGGGTGAATCCCCGGGCGGTGGTCATCGAGGCTGCGTCTCCCCTGACCGTGGAGGATGCATCCGCCATCGCGGGGAAGAGGGTCCTGGTGGTGGAGGACGGCCCCACCCTGACCCACGGCGAGATGAAGTTCGGCGCAGGGGTCCAGGCGGCCTTGAAGTTCGGGGCCGCCGAGCTGGTGGACCCCCGCCCGTACGTGGTGGGAACCATCAGGCAGACCTTCGAGCAGTACCCGGGGATCGGGACGCTTCTGCCGGCGATGGGCTACGGAGAGGCCCAGATGAACGACCTGAGGGCCACCATCGAGGCGACCGACTGCGATCTCGTCATCATCGCCACTCCCATCGACCTGCGGCGGACGATCCGGCTCTCCAAGCCGGCCCTCCGGGTGAGCTACGATCTCCAGGAGATCGGGAAGCCCGATCTGGACGACGTTCTCTCCCGGTTCTGAGGCACTGTGGTGGCGAAGCGCAGGCTGGCGCTGGTGGCCTTCGGCGGAAACGCCCTGATCCGCCGGGGCGAGGAAGGGACGCAGACCGAGCAGATCGAGAACTCGGATCGGCTGGCCCGCCGGCTCGCCACCTTTGTCCAGAATGGATACGACCTCCTGCTGGTCCACGGCAACGGCCCCCAGGTGGGCAATATCCTGATCCAGGTGGAGGAGGCGGTGACCAAGGTGCCGCCCGTTTCCCTGGATGTCTGCGTGGCCCAATCGGAGGGGAGCATCGGTTATCTCCTGGAGCGCTCCCTCGTAAACCGTTTCCGTTCCGCCGGGATTCGAAAGGACGTGGTCACCCTCGTCAGCCAGGTGGTGGTGGACCGCGCCGACCCCGGCTTCCGGAAGCCCAGCAAGCCCATCGGCCCCTTCTACACCCGCTATCGCGCCGAGTACCTGACGAAGCGGCACGGGTGGCTGATGGTGGAGGACTCGGGGAGGGGATACCGCAAGGTGGTGGCCTCTCCCCGGCCCCGGGAGGTCCTCTCCGTGCAGGCCATCCGGGACGCCCTCGCGAGAGGCTCCGTCGTCATCGCCGCCGGCGGGGGAGGCATTCCCGTCTATCGGAACGAGGAGGGGAACCTCAAGGGGGTCGAGGCGGTGATCGACAAGGACCGCACCGCGGGGCTCCTGGCGGAGAACCTGGGGGCGGACCTCTTCGTCATCCTGACCAGCGTGGACCGCGTCTTTCTGAACTTCGGACGTCCCGACCAGGTCCCCGCCGAGCGCCTCAGCGTCTCCGAGGCGAGGCGCCACCTCCGCGACGGCCAGTTCCCGGCGGGGAGCATGGGGCCCAAGATGGAGACCGCCGTCGACTTCGTGGAGAAGACGGGCAAGGAGGTGCTCATCACCTCGGTGGAGAAGCTGAAGGACGCCCTGTCGGGAAAGGCGGGCACCCGGGTGGTGCCCGAAGCCCGGCGACCTCACCCCAAAAGGAAGCGGAGATGACACTGAGACTGTCCCGGAAGGATCTGCTGACGCTGCATGACCTCTCGCCCCTGGAGTTTTCCGGGATCCTGGACCTGGCCGATGAGATCAAGGCCCATCCCGATCGCTTCCGCGGCTCCCTGGCCGGGAAGACCCTGGCCATGATCTTCGAGAAGCCCTCCCTGCGCACCCGGGTCACCTTCGAGACCGGAATGACCCAGATGGGAGGCCACGCCATCTACCTGGCCCCGGCCGACATCCAGCTCGGCTCCCGGGAGTCGATCCCCGACGTGGCCCGGAACCTGGAGCGGTGGGTGGACTTGATCATGGCCCGGACCTTCCGGCATGAATCGGTGGTGCAGCTGGGCAGCCACGCCAGGATCCCCGTGATCAACGCTCTGAGCGATTACTCCCATCCCTGCCAGGCCCTCGCCGATTTTCAGACCCTGCGGGAGGCCCTGGGCGATCTCAAGTCGGTGCGCCTCGCCTACGTGGGGGACGGGAACAACGTCTGTCACTCGCTGATGTTCGCCGCGGCAAAATCGGGCGCCTCCTTCACGGCCGTCACCCCCGAGGGGTACGAGCCGCGAAAGGAAGTGGTGGATCTCGCCCTGTCCGATGCCCGGGAAACCGGGGCGAAGATCCGGCTGATTCGCGACCCGTCCGAGGGGGTCCGGGGGGCCAACGCGCTCTACACCGACGTCTGGGCCAGCATGGGGCAGGAGGAGGAGACGGAGAAGCGGGCCAGGATCTTCCGTCCCTACCAGGTCAACGAGGCGCTCATGGCGAAAGCGGAAAGGGGCGCCTTCTTCCTCCACTGCCTGCCGGCCCACCGGGGGTGGGAAGTGACGGACGCGGTGGCGGATTCCCCCACATCGCTGATCTTCCAGGAGGCGGAGAACCGGCTTCACGCCCAGAAGGCGGTCCTGCGCCTCGTTTCCGGGGAAGCTGCCTGAAGAATGGGCTTGACAGGCCCCCGAGGTTGTTGTAAGAATTGCCGTTCTGCGAACAAGCCGCGACACGGCACAGGGCCGAAGCGGAGGACCCGGAGGGAGTTGATGCGGACCTACGTTCCAACCAGGGAGAAGGCGGAGCACCGCTGGCTCGTGGTGGATGCCGAAGGTCAGACCCTGGGAAGGCTCTCTACCTACGTGGCCACGCGGCTGATGGGGAAGCACCGCCCCACCTGGTCCCCCGCGGTGGACACGGGTGATTTCGTGGTTGTGGTGAACGCCGAGAAGATCCGGCTCACGGGCCGGAAGCTTGAGGGGAAGGTCTACCGCCATCACACGGGCTATCCCGGAGGGCTCAAGCAGGTGACCGCCGGGAAGCTTCTCAAGGAGAGGCCCACCCGGGTGCTGGAGCTGGCCATTCACGGCATGCTGCCCAAGAACCGGCTCGGGAGGAAGCTCCGGACGAAGCTGAAGGTCTACGCCGGACCGGAGCACCCCCATCAGGCCCAGAAGCCCGAGCCCGTCAAGACGAGCTCGTAGCCGCCCGGAGGAAAAGTGACATCGATCCAGTACTACGGCACGGGAAGACGCAAGCACGCCACCGCCCGGGTCTTCCTGCGTCCCGGAGCGGGAGCGATCCAGGTGAACAGTCGTCCTCTGGACGATTACTTCAAGCGCGAGAGCCTGAAGCTCCTGATCCGGCAGCCCCTCCTCATCACCGAGACCGCCGACAAGTTCGATATCCACGTCCGGATCGACGGGGGCGGGATGGCGGGCCAGGCGGGGGCCATCCGGCACGGATTGTCCCGCGCCCTGGTGGAATACAACCGGGAGCTGCGCGGCAAGCTGAAGGAAGCCGGGTTTCTGACCCGGGACTCGAGGATCAAGGAGAGGAAGAAGTACGGACAGCGGGGGGCCCGCGCCCGCTTCCAGTTCTCCAAGCGCTAGCGCCGCGCTAGCGCCGCGGTGGTGCAGGCACCTCGGGGGGGATCCTCCGGAGCACAACCCAGAGAAAGGAGCGCTTATTTGATCTCGGTGTCCATGAAGGAGCTGCTGGAGGCGGGTGTCCACTTCGGGCACCAGACCAAGCGCTGGAACCCGAAGATGAAGGAGTTCATCTTCGGAAAGCGGAACGGCATCTACATCATCAACCTCCAGAAGACGCTCCGGCAGTTCAAGGAGGCCATCGGCTTCGTGACGCGGCTTGGGGCCGAGGGGAAGCAGATGCTCTTCGTGGGGACCAAGCGCCAGGCCCAGGACGCCATCGCCGAGGAGTCGGCCCGTTGTGGAATGCACTATGTCAACCAGCGGTGGCTGGGGGGCATCCTGACCAACTTCAAGACCATCAAACGGCGGATCGATCGGCTGCGGAAGCTGGAGGAGATGACCGCCTCCGGCGAGGCGGTGGGCTACACCAAGAAGGAATTCGCCCAGCTCCTCAGGGAGAAGACCAAGCTGCAGAGGGTGCTCTCGGGCCTCAAGCGCCTGGATCGCCTTCCCGAGGCCCTCTTCGTGGTGGATCCCAAGAAGGAGCAGATCGCGGTCTCCGAGGCGAGGAAGATCGGAATCCCCGTCATCGCCATCGTGGACACGAATTGCGATCCCGAAGAGATCGAATACCCCATCCCCGGCAACGACGACGCCATCCGTGCCATCCGGCTCTTCACCTCGCGGGTGGCCGACGCCCTCCTGGAGGGAGCGAACCTCCGGGAGAAGCAGGAGGGGGAGATGCCGCCAGGCTCTTTCGAGGAGGGGATTGCGGAGAAGCTGGCTGCGGAGATGAGCGAGACGGACGGGGCTTCCTCGCCGTTCGACGCTGCCGGAGCGCCCCCGGCCGGCAAAGTCCGAAGGGCAGCCGGAAGCAGCTCATCGCCTGGCTCCCAGCGGACCCGCAGGCCCGCCTCCCCGGCGGCCGGCGAGTCGGACGAGGAAACCCCTTCCGAGAAGAAGGCCGCGGCCTCCCAGGAAGCCGGCCCCGGTTCCGAGTAGGCAAGACACCGGCCGGTCCGGGGGGTCCGACGCTCCTGGGGGAAGGCGATCCGCCAGCCCCGGAAGGGGTTCATGCATCTCCCGTCCCCGAGGCCCATCGCCACGAGCTGAATCGAGAATCGAACAGGATCCGGGAGGATGTGGATGGAGATTACCGCCGAAATGGTCAAAGGCCTCCGGGATCGCAGCGGCGCCGGGATCATGGAGTGCAAGAGCGCCCTGGCCGAGGCGCAGGGGGATCCGGAACAGGCCCTCCAGATTCTCAGGAAGCGCGGGCTTGCCGGAGCGGTGAAACGGTCGGGCCGCACGACCTCCGAAGGGATTGTGAGCTCCTACATCCATCCCGGGGGACGGGTGGGAGTGATGCTGGAGGTGAACTGCGAGACCGATTTCGTGGCCCGGACCGCCGAATTCCAGGAGATGGTGAAGAACCTGGCCATGCACATCGCCGCCTCCCAGCCCCGCTTCCTCTCCCGTGAGAATGTTCCGGGCCCGGTCCTGGCCTCGGAGCGGGAAATCTACGTGGCCCAGGCCCGGTCCAGCGGCCGCCCCGAGGCCGCGCTCCCCAAGATCATCGAAGGAAAGGTGGGCAAGTTCTTTCAGGAGTCGTGCCTGCTGGACCAGCCCTACGTCCGGGACCCCGGGGTGTCTGTGAAAGACTACGTGTCCGCGATGATCGCCAAGACCGGCGAGAACATCCGGGTGCGCCGGTTTGCCCGCTACGCCCTGGGCGAGGCGGTCCCGGGAGAGGCCGAAACACCGGCACCGGGCATAGCCGATCCCGCCTGAAGCCCTCTTTCGAGGAGCCGCCCGTGCCCGAACCGCAAACCGCCCTCCCCAAGTACAGACGGGTCCTGCTCAAGCTCAGCGGAGAACTGCTGATGGGGGCCCGGGGCTTCGGGATCGATCCGGGGGTGGTGTTGGGTCTCGCGGAGGAGATCCGGGAGATCCGCGACATGGACGTGGAGGTGGCCTGCGTGATTGGCGGTGGAAACATCTTCCGCGGCCTTTCCGCCGGAGTCTCCACCGGCATGGACCGGGTGACGGCC
>Ga0315276_10000636_pt1 | contig 30265 bp, 24 predicted proteins | sample YL17G05_0_MG_FD_204542 | JGI IMG/M metagenome (GOLD analysis project Ga0315276, IMG submission 204542) | Sediment microbial communities from Yellowstone Lake, YNP, Wyoming, USA - YL17G05_0 | ecosystem: Environmental > Aquatic > Freshwater > Lake > Sediment | place: USA: Wyoming | collected... | reverse complement strand
GGGGAGAAACCCGAACTGGCGGATTTATTGGCTTCTCTTTACGAGTATGATGTGGATTTTAACCGGGATATCCAGGTGGGTGATTCCTTTGCCGTCATCGTGGAGAAAAGGTTTCTTTATGGGCAATTTTCCTCTTACGGCAATGTGCTGGCTTCGGAATTCGTCAACAGGGGAAAAACCATCCGGCTTTTACGTTATACAGACCCTGAAAGTTTTTCGGCTTATTATCACCCGGACGGTCGGTCGGTGCGGAAGATGTTTTTGCGCTGTCCGCTGCCGTTTATGCATGTGACTTCCAGGTACGGCAACCGGCGTCACCCGATATTGGGATTTTCCGCCGGGCACCACGGCGTGGATTTCGGCGCCCCGTCCGGTACGATAATCCGCGCTTCAGCCGCCGGGGTTATCCAGGATATCGGGTCCGATGCCACCAGGGGAAAGTATATCGGTATTCGCCATCCGAATTTTTATACCAGTCATTATTATCACCTCAGCGGGGTGGCAAAGGATATAAAAACGGGTCTCAAAGTGGACCAGGGTCAATTGATCGGTTATGTCGGCTCTACCGGTTTAAGCACCGGCCCGCATCTTCATTACGGCATGGAGAAAAGCGGCAGGTATTTTAATCCTTTGCAGCTTGAGTCGCCCGCTAAAGAACCGGTGAAACAGCAATATTTTGTAGATTTTAAGCATTATGCGGACCGGTATTTCCTGGTGCTTTCAGGCAGCAAGCTGGTAAATATTCCCCCGGCTGTACAGGATGTCCTGCTTGCCCTGCCTCTTTGAAATTTCGATTATAAACAAAAATTTTTGGAGGTCCAGGAACCTTTTTATAAAAAGGTTCCTGGCCGCCGGAGGCATATTTATTTCAGCAATTCATTGATTTTTGCTTCCAATTGGCTTTCGTCGCCTGCGCCCACCGTGATATCCCGGATATTTCCTTTTTTATCGATTAAAATCATGGTGGGGATGCCGGACACGCCGTACGCATCGAAAGCCTCTTTACCATTGGCAATCGCCACCGGGTAAGTGATTTTAATACGGTCTACGAATCCTTTTACCAGGGTCCTTTCTTCATCTATCGTTACTTTCTTTCCCTGGGTCTGGATATCATCGGTGTAAGTCCCGTAAATTTTGGTGAAACCGATAACTACCAGTCCTTTATTTTTCAGCAGGTCATACATTTTTACCAGGGTAGGAATCACTCTCCGGCAAGGGCCGCACCAGGTGGCCCAGAAATCGATGACCACGGCTTTACCCTTCAGGTTTGCCAGTTTCAATTGCTTAGAATTGAGCCAGTGTTCGGCATTAATCTCGGGGGCGGCGCTGTTTACCAGTTTTAATTGCTGTAATGTCGATTCCAGGGATTTTTTAGCGTTTTCAGCCTTTAAGCCGGCAATACCGGCCTTCAGTATTTCGGTGGCTTTTTGAATATTCCCCTTATCTTTTTCGATGGCGGCCATGTTTTCATACTGATAGCCTTTTAAGGTTTCAAATTCCGGGCCATCGCCCGCCCCCTGGATGAATTCCTGGGAAAAGTTCATTTTTTTGTTGTCATCCTTCGCGGAAAAGGCAAATTCGAAGATGACCCTGTAATAAACCGTGTCCTTTTTTATTTTGTTTTTGATTTCTTCGAATAGGACCAGGGCATCTTCTACTTTTTCCTGCTGAATTAATATCCATACTTTCCCGAATTTGGCGTCGGCAATCGATGGGGAGTTTTTCTTAATCAGTACTTCGAATTTTTGTAAGGCATCGTCGTATTTTTTCAGGTCTATCAATACTTTGCCGTTTAATAGTACCACGGCGTCGTCTGTCCCGGCTGCCTCGGCCTTCTTAAGAAGAGCTTCCAGGCTGGCGTTTCTCTCTTCCAGGAATTTTTTATAATCTTCCCGGCTGCGGATGTTTTTTGCTTTCTCTTCAAGGGTTTTCAATAATGTCTCATACTCTGTGGTCAAATTCTCATTGGCCGGAAATGCGATATTGAAAGCCAGGAAAAGTGTTAAGGTAAATAGTAAGATTTTTTTGATCATGTTTGGCTCCTTATGGTTTTTAAAGTACTATTATACGGATTTTTTTGTAAAATACAACCAAAAATGCCTTAAGGGCGCAAATTGGTAGGGAACAGGCACTGCCTGTTCCTTCAAATGCATTGTCGGAACAGGCAGTGCCTGTTCCCTACAGTTTTAATTCAAATACATCATTTGGAACTTGCAAAAAAAAATTTAATGAGGGAGAATAGGAGGGAAAACATCCGACTAACAGTCATTATAAAATAGGAGGAATCATGAAACAGTTTAGAGTATTAACAACGTTAATAGTAATGGTGGGCCTGGCGGCTCTGTTCACGTTCGCCGCGCCGTCTTCAGCCCAACAAGACAATCCAAAACCCAAACCTTTGATCCAGTTGGCCATTCTCCTGGACACCAGCAACAGCATGGACGGCCTGATCGACCAGGCCAAAACTCAATTATGGAAAATCGTCAATGAAATGGCCCTGGCAAAACAACAAGGGGCCAGCCCACGCCTGGAAGTGGCCCTTTACGAATACGGCAATGACGGCCTCCCCGCCGGCGAGAGCTTCATGCGCTTAATCGTTCCCCTGTCCGAAGACCTGGACCGTATTTCCGAAGAGCTGTTCAAGCTCAAAACCAACGGCGGCAGCGAATACTGCGGCACGGTCATCCAATCGGCGTCCGACTCGCTGAAATGGAGCAAGAATAACAACGACCTGAAAGCGATTTTCATCGCCGGTAACGAGCCTTTTACCCAGGGCCAGGTGGATTACAAGAATTCTTGCAAAAAAGCGATTACCAACGGCATTATCGTCAACACTATCTTTTGCGGCAATTTCCAGGAAGGCGTTAATACCCAGTGGAAAGACGGGGCCGACCTGGCGGATGGGAAATATATGAATATCGACTCCAATCAAATCATCGTTGAGGTCACTGCGCCGCAGGATAAAGAGATCATCGACCTGGGGAAAAAAATGAACGAAACCTATGTGGCTTACGGGGATACCGGCGCTGTCGCTAAAAAAAGACAGAGCGAACAGGACGCCAATGCGGCTTCGGTGAATGATGCGGTAATGGCCCAACGCGCCATGACCAAAGGTTCCGCACAGTACGCCAATGCATCATGGGACCTGGTAGACGCGGAAAAAGAAGGAAAGGTCGATGTTGAAAAACTGGATGAAAAATCCTTGCCGGAAGAAATGAAAAAAATGAGCAAGGAGGAACGTAAACAATATATTGAAAAGAAAAAGAAAGAAAGAGCGGATATCCAGGCGAAAATCAATCGTTTAAGGGAAGAGCGGGACAAATATGTGGCCGAGCAGCGCAAGAAAGAGGCCGGGGATAAGACCCTGGACCAGGCCATGATCGACGCCATCCGCACCCAGGCTGAGAAAAAGAAATTTAAATTTGAAAAATAAGAAAATGAAAAGGCCCACGGAATACACGGAAAACACAGAATGGTTGAAAATCCGAAATTCGAAATTCGAAATTCGAAACAAATCCAAATGACCAAAAAACAAATGACCAAAACAAAAACCAGTACCCACGGAAGGGGCCCGCTTTTGTTTGGAATTTTGAGCCTTTGTATTTTGAATTTGTTTCGGATTTCGTGCTTCGTGCTTCGTGCTTTCTTTTCTTTTTAATACAGGAGGATAAACATGGCACGTTTGAAAAAAATAAAAATAATCCTGGTATGTCTGCTGTTGGCAGCGTTTAGCCAGGCGGTTTACGGCGATGGTTTTATCGTGGTGCAGGATGGGAGAATCTTTCCACCGCCGCGGCCCCGGCCCATGCCGCCGCTTCCGTGGACCACCCCTTTCCCGTTGGAAGTGACCTTTCACAAGGTCAATGTAAACATCGACGGCCAGGCTGCGGTTACCGCCATCGACCAGGAGTTTTACAATCCTACCAATCGTCGTTTGGAAGGGTATTATCTCTTTCCTTTGCCGGTAAACGCGGTAATCAAAAAATTCAGTATGTTTATCGACGGCAAAGAAATGCCGGCGGAATTGCTGGACGCCCTGAAGGCCCGGCAAATCTACGAAGACATCGTGCGCCGGCAATTGGACCCCGCGCTGCTGGAATACGTGGGCCAGGGCGTTTTTAGGGCCCGCATATTCCCCATCGAACCCCTCTCGAAGAAAAGGATTAAAATTTCCTACAGTGAAATCCTGACCAAAGATAACCGGACCATCGAGTACCTGTACCCGTTGAATACTGAGAAATTCTCCTCCAAACCGCTAAAGAACGTCAGCATCGAAGTAGCCGTGAATTCGCCGGAAAATATTAAAAACATTTACTGCCCCACTCATAAGGTGGAAATTTCCCGCAAAGGAAACCAACGCGCCGTCATCGTTTACGAGGAAAACGAGGTTAAACCCGACCGCGATTTCAAACTTTACTACAGTACGGATAATGAGAAATTGGGATTCTCCCTTCTTTCGTATAAGAAAGGCAATGAAGACGGGTATTTCTTTTTGAGTCTCAGCCCGGGCTTTGAGGCCAAAGAGGATGAGATCGCCGAAAAAGATATCACTTTTGTACTGGATGTTTCCGGCAGCACGGCCGGCGAGAAAATGAAACAGGCGAAAAAAGCGCTGCTGTTTTGCATCGAAAACCTCAACAAGGGAGACCGTTTCGAAATCATCCGTTTTTCCACGGAAGCCGAAGCGTTGTTCCGGGGGTTTACCTCGGTCACGGAAGAGAACCTCAAGCGGGCGCGGCAGTTTATCGATAATTTGCAGGCCATCGGCGGCACTAATATCGATGAGGCGCTGGCCCTGGCCCTGGGCATGAAAAAACAGGTCGGCCGGCCTTATATGGTGATTTTTCTAACCGACGGCAAACCCACCATCGGCGAGACCGACGAGAACCGGCTGCTGAAAAAAATAGAGACTTATAATATCTCCAGTCTCCGTATCTTTACCTTCGGCATCGGCAACGATATCAACACGCACCTGCTGGATAAAATCACGGAAATGACCCGCGCAATTCGCAGTTACATTTCGCCGGAACAAGACATCGAAGTCGAGGTATCCAATTTTTACGCCAAAGTCCAATCCCCCATATTGACCGACATCGCGTTGAGCTATGGGAAAGGCGTCAACGTCTCGAAAACATACCCCGGTCATTTGCCCGATCTTTTCAAAGGATCGTCCATCACCCTCCTGGGCCGTTACCAGGGGCATGGGGACGCCGAGGTGGAACTCACCGGTAGGGTAACGGACAGGGAGAAAAAATTCGCATTCTCCGCGGCGGGTGGTTTCATGTCCGCTGGCGCTAAGGATAGTGAGAAGAATGATTTTATTCCTTCGTTATGGGCGGCCCGGCGGGTGGGATACCTGTTGGACCAGGTCCGGCTGCACGGCGAGGACAAGGAATTGGTGGAGGAGATCACGCAGTTGGCCAGGACTTACGGCATAATCACCCCGTATACCAGTTACTTGATCCTGGAAGATGAACGAGACAACGTGCGCCGGGGCGTGATCCGGGACGAGGCTCAAACATTGGGGCAGATTGCCCGGGTGGATGATCGTTTCGCAGGAAGGACCCGGAGCGAATATGAGAGTCTGCCGGAAAAATCAGGCGCCCCCAGCGTGCAGGCCAGTAAAGAGGTGCAGGCGTTGAATTACGCCGCTAGTTATGACCAGGCGAAGCAGGGCGGCAGTCGCCTCGATTATAAAGATTATGAGGGAAAAGCCCGGAACCTGGCGCAAGAGGTTAGGAATATCCAGGGCAGGGCCGTTTATAATACGGGGAAACTGTGGGTCGACTCGCAGGTTCAAACGCAGAAAAACCAGCAGGTTCAACGCATCCAATTTGCCGGTTCCGGGTATTTCGAGTTATTGAAAAAAGAACCCCTTTCCTCCCAATTCCTGGCCCTGGGAAAAAACATCCGGTTCGTGTTGAACAATACTATTTATGAAATTTATGAGTGATAAAACTCCAGGGACCCGCCCATCCGTGATGGTTCGAGAAAGGGTTCCTGGACCTCCCAAAGCTTTTGTTTATTATTTGATTTCCATTACATGAAGATTCCAACCTTCTTCGTCAGGGGCTTCCGCCGTTTGATAAAAAACCCCCTCGTGGATTGTAAACGGATAAGGAGTGATTGGGTTGTCCATTATCAGGGTTATTAATGCCCGTTTTAACAATTTCCCTTTAAGGTCCAATATCAGTACTTCCGTTTGCTTTCTCTCTTCTTTAAGGGTTACCACGTAAATCTTATCGCCGGTAACGAATAAATTTTGCATCGCCGGGTAGTACGAAGGGAAATTGATTGGTTTCAAAATTTCATAATAGTCCTTTGATGCCGGGTTCGTCTTTAAGAATTCGATAATATCTTGTTTATCTTTTTCAGTGACCGGTCTTCGATCAATATCGTGCTTTATGGTATACAGTTTGTTGATTTCGCTGTCCAGGACATCGATGATAAAGTCGTTTTCCCAGGCGACAAACACTTTATTATCGTATACCACATTTAATGGGGGATTTTCCAGAACGTTGAATCCCTTTCCCCGTTGGAAATTGTGTTCAACTTTATGAATTTCCTTTACTTTACTGAATTTGTCGTCATAGAGGTTCAATTTCCTCATGGCTTTCTGGCCTTCCTGGTCAAAGCCCATGCCGACGAAATTTTTACCGAAAGGTCGAAGGAACAAAATCAGTGGGGTCGGGAGTTTTTGTTCTTTTTTAAACGTGCCGTCTTTTGCAAACCAGGATACTTTCCCAAGGCTTTCGGCGAAGATATCCCCTGTCTGTACATTTATAAAAAGTGGCCCAAACCGGGGATCCAGGATAAATTCTTGCGGTCCTTCGCCCCTTTGGCCGATTTTTTTGATGAGCTTGAAATCCTTTAAGGAATAGATATAAATGAAGACGCCTTCCGTCACATACAACTGGGTTTGGTCTACCGATACCCCTTCCGGTTTCTGTAGGTCCGGCATGGGGATAGTTTTGGTTTGCGCGGGCAATATTGCCGCCAACATTGTTATCACAAGAAAAACCATTATTTTTTTAATCATATTAACACCTCGTTGCTTTTTATTTTACCCACTTTTAATACCACAGTTCGTAAAAAATAACAAGACCATAGCCATGGACGCAGCAATTGGGGCAGACACGGGGGCCTGCCCCTACGCCCCACACATAATGGGATCGATTGAAACGGCTTTTACGGCGATGCATAAACGACATCGCCAAATTGGCGCACCCATTCTTCAAATATGGGTACGCGCATTTTATATCGGTCCTCTTCTTTGATAATGAAACCGTGTTCCTTGAGGGCAAAAAGGGATTGTTTGTCCGAAGGCGCCTGTCCTTCTATGATTTGCCGAACCGTCGTTTTCATGGCTTCCTTCTCGCAGAATTGCCCCCAGAAAACTTCCGAAACTCCATTCTGGGACTGGTAAATATGCTTTTCCAGGGTTTGTTCCAGGTCCTTCATGGTCATGGTTTTGCGATGCTGCATGTTGGCGATGTTGACCATTTCCAGGCAAATACGTTGCACCAGGGTCGGATGGCCCTGGGTTAACCGGTAAATTTCACCCGGTATTCCCGGGGGATAGTCAAGGTTTGCCGCGGCAATGAGTTTCAAGGTTTCGTCTTTATTAAGGTAATCGACTTTGAGTCGTACGGCCTGGACAAAGTAGTTGCCCCAATGGGGATTTTGGAGTTCGGTGAATAATGCGGCGCCCACGAAGAGGAACACGATTTTATCCTGGTGCTGGGAAAACCCGCGCATGGCGTCCAGGAGGTTGGCGGCTGCTTCCGGGTCTTTTTGAAAAAGAATGTGGGCTTTTTCGTATTCGTCAAAGGCCAGGATGATTTTGCATTGTTGTTTTTGCGCCGATTCTTCCAGGTAGTTTTGCAGTTCTTTCCATTTTCCCAGCCAGTCCCGGGATTGAGTTGCGGGTGCGGGAGAGGTTTGGAGTTTAAGGGCGCGGTCGAATTCTTTTTTTATGTTTTCGAGCCATTCGAAGATGCTGCCAATGGGCTGCAAGTCTATGAACACGACTTTGAAACGGGCGCCCAGGATTTGCGGGAGGAATTTGAGTAAAGAGGTTTTGCCTACCCGGCGTTGACCGTTGATTAGGAACATGGGCATGGTGGGGGAGGAGAGGATTTTGTTTTGCAATTCTTCTTTCAGGTCCCGGCGTCCTAAAAAGATTGTCTGGTCGAATTCCGGGGTCAAGGGGTCGCCTGCCCGGTAGATGTTCCGGGTAATGGGTTCCATTGTTTTGGCGGTGAGTTTAAGCCTTTCCTGTTCTTCCTGGGCCATTTGCAGCCATTTGTTAAGGGCGTCGAAATAGTAGTGGTTCCAACGGGAGGATTCTTTCCTTTTGGTTATTTCCGCGAATTCGTTTAAGCGGCTAAGGTAGCGGCTGTAATATTGGAGTTTATACCCGATGCTGCTTTGCTGTTCTGCTGCCACCAATTCTTCCGCGGCATCGGCCAGTTTTTGATACCATTCCTCCGAAGGACGAAATTTGGGTCTATCTTCACTGATGAGGGGAGGTTTCTGTAATATATCGGCATTAAAATTATTTTGCAGCCATAGGCCTGCAGTAGCGGCATGGACCAGGTGCATGGCCAGTGTTTTTTGTAGGGGGCGGTATTGCAATAAGAAATCGATAAATTCAAAGGCTTGCTCCGGGTCACGATAAGATTGTGCGATTAATTTGGATTTTAATCCCCAAATCGGCAGCCAGATAACGCCGTCATTCCTGTAAGGGTTATTGGATAACGTATTGCTGAAAAGGCTTTTAATAAAATGAATGGGATAAAATGGTAATACTCTGAAATAGAAAAGAACCCAACCGATCAAGAATCCTATACCAGAGTTTAAACCTCGAGCTAACCCGCCAAATAACCCTCCAGCTAACCCTCCAGCGAACCCTCCAGCGAACCCTCCAGCGAACCCGAAAGCGAACCCGAAAGCTAACCCTCCAGCTAACCTGAAAGCTAACACTGCAGCTAACCCGAGAGCTAACCCGACAGCGAACCCGAAAGCATTGTAATAGGACAAGAATATAAATTTTGAAAACCAGCCGATGTGGGTTTCCCACCGTTCTTCAATCGTTTTATAGAATAGACCGGGATATCGGGCGGGAAGGTCCAACAAGGAGATGATTAAATTGACGGATAGTATGATTATAATCGATATCAATACGATCCAGGTATATGATCTAAAAAATTCTTTATAAAACTCTTTTCGATTTAATGAGTCTCCATATTTTTTGAAAAGAACAGGTTCAAAGATGAACCATTTGAAAAATTCACCCCTGTTTTTGGGTCTGCGAATTTGATCGTTATCCGTCATGGTCACTTTCCAAACAATTTTCCGATCCAATCCCCGATGGATTGAAAAGGAATCTTTATTTTATCAAGGCCGGAAGCCCTGACAGTACTTACCGTCCCGGTTTTAACCCCGTGGATTTGTTTTAGCAAGCTTTTTTTATTGTCTTCCTCGAACTCCTCCAACCACTTTTGCAATCGCTTCTCAAATTTTATATTTTGTTCATCTTCGGTCTGCCGCCGCAACTTCTTTACCAGGGCTTGTAAACGCGCGTAAGGCAATTCTTGATTATGAATGCGGTTTTCCAATATTTTGTATTGGCAGTGATACTGCTTTTCCAACTGCGCCCGGGATATTCCCAGGCGCCGTTCCATTTCAGCTTGAATCTGCATAGCTGTCAGCGCCGGGAGGTGTTCTAATTCGAGATTCAGCCAGGAGTTCCTATGCGATTCATTTTTAACAAAAAAGAGTAATTTATTGTGTGCTTCGGCGGTGGCGCATAAAAGCCTGACATTTTCCTTTTTCTTGATGAAATTCAAATCATCGATAAAGTTGGCGTCATAGCCGTCGTCTTTTTGGATATTCTCCAGCAGTGCATCGTAATTGTCCAGGAAAACGAGATAAAATGTTTCCCGGTTATCCAGGCCGTCGAACAGCCGGTCCAGTTTTGCCGGGACTTCCCCGTTTAAGCCCAATTGCCGGTGAATTTCCCTCAGCAAGCCGCCGAAATTTTCTACATACTCCTTTAAATTGACAGTTACAATGTGTATACCCGGCAGTTTGCATTCCCGGATATCTTCCAACAGCCGGGTTTTACCCGCGCCTCTTTGGCCGATTAAATCGATGGAATTACGGTCACGAATTAAAGTTTGAATAATGCTTTTCGTGTACTCCGGCCGCAAACAATGACTCAAATCAAGACGTTCAATTATATCCTTCCCGTGTATCATATTTCAGGATACCATAACGCGAAACGATTTGCAAGAAAAAAGGGTGGCCGCCAGGCCAGTAATTCGCATTTTGAATAATTTTTGGGCGACCACGGGGGGCGCCCCTACATAATTTATTGAATTCCTGAATGGTCATGAGTTTTCGATTTTGTAGGGGCAGGCCCCCGTGTCTGCCCCAATTGAAATTTCTTATTTCTAGGCCAAAATGAGAATTGCAAGGTGGACGCCCATAATTTTTTAAAATTAGGGCGATTTTGTTTCGGCTATTTTCTTCTCAATCGCCATTGAAATTCGATTTGATTTCCTGTATGATAGGAACTTCGATTAATCGAGCGTTTCACCTTTAAAAATTGCCTGGTGAACCGAAAAAGCAGGAGGCATAATGGTTAAAGCGGCAGGTTTTACAAGCCGTACGGCTGCTCGTAAAGCCCATACGGCTAATTTTATAGACCATGCGGCTGCCCGTAGAAGCTATGCGGCAGCTTTTTATTGCCATACGACAACTTATTCAAGCCATGCGGCAACATTATTATGCCGTACGGCTACTTGTGCATGCCATACGTCGGCTATTTCCGGTCATACGTCTGCTTGTATAAGACATACGGCAACAATTTTAAATTGTACGGCAACTCGTAATGGCCATGCGGCATCTTTTTCTTGCCATACGGCTGCCCGTAAGAAGCATACGGCGCTTTTTTTATGCCCTGCGGCGCTTCGTATAGGCCATACGGCAGATATGACAGGCCATTATCCAGGAAATTTCCTGCATTACCCGGGTAAGTCCCGGGACGAGGTGTAAAAATGGGATTTTCAAATAAGTTTTTTTCCAATTACTTGCACATAGCCGGGGAAATTTTCGAAAGTACGGGAAAATATCCCGATTTCCTGGCCATAATTGCTGAATACGGCTATCCCGCCGCCCGGATCGATCACGGCAAGGAATTGTTCAACCAATTCGCTAAATATCACTATGCCTACCTGGAGAAACGCCAGGACGCTCTCTCTAAATTGCAAACGTTAAGAACCCTTTATAAGAATATTTTTAAAGAATATATGGATTATGTGAAGCGTCTGCGGGTAGAACTGATTAACGACCCGGAAACGGCCGCGGCGCTGGCATTAAAAGGCGAACGCGACCGGGCGAAAGGCGGTTTCATCGATCAGTCCACCAACTTTTACAATATGGCCATGAAACCCGGGACTTTTAGCAAAATCCAGGGATTCGGTTTGACCATGGAGAAACTTCAAAATAGTGGGAATCATGTCAGGGAATACCTTGATTATCGCAATGCTTACGAGAGTATGGATGGGGAGTGCCAGGAGTTGGTGGAGAAACGGAGTAAAGCGTATACGAAATCGAGGGAATGGCTGACGGCTTTTATTACCTCCTGTAAAGTGGCTTACGCGGATAATCTCCAGGCCCTGGAAAAGATTGGGGTTTTTATTCTTAATCGTCCCAGGCAGCACCCGGTGAAAGAGACGCCGGAAACTGAATCCGCGCCCGATAAAACTGTGAAATCGAAAAAAAAGAACCGGAAACCGCCCGTTAAGAGAAATAATTGACAGATTAAGGTGAAAATCATATACTATTTATCGGGACATATCGATAGGAGGTATTGAGAAAAATGAAACTATTATTATTTATTGCACTTTTTTTATTGTTGTTAGTTGTTCGAGGGTTGCTGCGTTCCTCGAAAGTGATAAAAAACTCATTATGGGTTTACCTGGGCAACAAAGGCGAAATCTGGTGTTATCGGGGACGCTCCCAGAATAAAGGTGAATGGATCACCCGGGAGGAATTGGAAGCTAAAATTGAAGAGATAAAGGAAAAACCAAACGCCAGGATCTTTTACTCCACTGAAGAACAGGACGGCGAACTATCCGGGGCAGCGCTCGAACTTTATAATGTTATTGCCAGTTATAATTTACCCATGTTACGGATTAAGCAATATCCCCCTCAACTTAAGCTCGAATTGGAACCTTTCACGAAAGCCATAGGCGCCGGGAATACCGAGCAATTGATTTATTTTTTGGAAAGCGGCACAGACCCCAATCGGAAACTCAGGAACGGTGTTTTCCCATTGATTTACGGAGTTCATAGAAATCAATGTAAAAGTGTCGAAATTTTATTGGCCCACGGGGTCGATCCCAATTCCACCCACACCGACCCAAATTATGAGTACTTCAACACGCCTGTTCTATCTTTTGCCGCGGCTTGCGGTTACAATGATATAGTATTGTTACTGCTGGGAAAAGGCGCTCTCATTGAAAACAAAGATCAACAGGGCAATACCGCCCTGGTCTATGCCGCGTATAGAAAACATATCGATTGTGTAAAAACCCTTCTTGCCCACGGCGCAAATCCGAATGTAATCATCCGGTTCTCAAAAAATGAATTCGGTCGTCAGGGGATACCTATTCTATTTGTGGCGGCCTATTCTAAAGATCGTGAGATATACGATGCCCTCCTTGAGGCCGGGGTTGATATCAATGCCAGGGATGAAAGTGGTTTGAGCTTTCTAATGTTTGTGGCCTTCGCGGGTAATACTCCTCTATTGGAAGAATTAATTCAAAAAGGTATAGACATCGAATATAAAAACAGCGACGGAAATACTGCTTTATTAATAGCTGCTTTTCATGGTCAAACAGATTGTGTAAAAGCGCTTCTAAATCACGGGGCTAATGTCCATGACGCGGATATCGATAACAGTACCGCCATTATGCTGGCAGCACAGTTTGGTTATACCGAAATTGTCGCTATTTTGCTGCAGCATGGAGCCGATCCTCGAGGAAAAAATAAATTAAACATTTCTGCTATCGACATAGCACGGCGAAACGGCAAGCTTGATGCCTTAGAACTCATGGAAAACTGGAAATAAGGGATACCGACATTTATTTCAAGTAGGCGCGGCCAATTAGCTGCCCTCCTTCGGTTTCCACCCGGATGGTCAAAACAGAATCCGGCGGTATTCGCCTCAAAGTCCAAAAGGTCCACAACCTGAACCCCTTGTCTTTATGGCCGTTGATATGGAAAAACTGCGAGGCGTAGATTTTTTTCCCATTCAAATACCAGGCGTGTCCCACCTTTTCCTCTAACTCAAGATGGGCGTTAATAGTTGTCAATACATAAATCTTACACCTGTCCGGGGGATCCTCCGGCGAATTCCCCACCGGCAGATTCACCAGGGGATTTTGAATTTGAAAAGTTTCTTTGACAATTCCTGTCCCGAAGGTCACTTCCCCAAGTTGCAAAGGGACCGGCGGGATGAAAGGCCGGCCAAACTCGGAAATCAAAAGAAACATAACCGCCGCGGCCCCGGTGATAAGCCATTTTTTAAGTTTCCCCAAATGGGTTAGTTGGAAGCAAAAGGTGGCAAATCCAAGAAAAGCAACTATCGCACCGACCCTGACGGCATGAATCGTCCTTACCCCCCAGATGATGGGCAGCATCACGTTGATGCCGGCAAAAAGGTTAAAAGCGAAAAACATGGACATAACGAATCCTTTTACGGAAATCACCCGGTCATAGACGATATCCATGGTAGACAGGACAGCGGATGCCGCAACCAATACAATGAACACCATATTCTTCGACCACAGCGTGGTACTCATATAATAAAGGGGCAGCACGAAAAACAGGAGCTGCTGGTAGAAATTCCTGTTAAAGTAATTGATGGCCAGGCGTATCCTGTTTTTCCATTTCAAATCCAGTTTCGGATGGGCCAGTACCACGGGGATGATCCCCAGGCTGGACAGCCATATAAACGTAATCTGCCACAGCGAGATACGGATATAATTGAAATTTTTGGTTCCCAGCCAGATAACGCCGACGCCGAAGAGCAGGGCATAAAAACTGTGGAACCAGATGAACTTGTCTTTGTGCTTTAAAAATTGTTCTTTATGCTTATAAAAAATATGAGTTAGGGGATTGTTCGTTGTTATAACCATAGAGGGATTTTATCCTAAATCACAGCCAAAAGCAACCCTCTTATCCCGGCATTTTCGAGGGAAAGAGAATTGCTTTTCTTTGCAAGAAAGGGTATAATTATCCCGGTTAATATAGTAAGAGGAACGATGAATTTTTTAAGAAAGATAGAAGAGATATTTAAGAAGTTGGCCGGCGGAAAACAGGGCGATGGCGACCGGACCCTGGAATCCGCGTCGGAGGATATCCGCTGGCAAGCCATTCGCCGGAAATTAAAGGATATCGGCTATCGAACCGATAAGATCGAAACCATTCCCAGGAAAGGGAAATAAAGAACCAGGTAAAAAAAAAATATTTTATTCACTATACCAGTATTCAAAAAAAGTTTTTTTGAGTATAATAAAGAAGTTAAAACCTTACAAACAGGAGGATTGAATGAAGTGTAAGAAAACACTCATTTTAATTGTTGCATTGTTGGTGTTGATTTCCTCAACCACCTTTGCCAAAGCCCACGAACTTAAAAGAGTGGGAATTGCTCCATTAATGAAATGCGGAGTAAAAGGTCCTGACGACTTAAAAGCCCTGATCGTGAAATACGAAAAACAGATCGAAAAGGGTTTTGCCGCCGCCGGTTCCGCAGAGCTTTACCCCTATTTTATGGAGCAGGTAAAGAACGCAACAATTAAAATCAAAGAAGATGTTATCCCCAAAGGTCAGCAAATGGCGTGGATGCTCTTTCGCGACGGGAAAGTCGTAAAGGATGTCATTTGGGCAGGTAAGCAACCGCTTGAAGTGAATATGCTTACTATCCGGAAAGGCGACAAAGACTATCACTTCATAGTTCCTAAACCATGTGGAAACATCGCTTTGGTTGGCGATAGTTATGCTGTACCGGTGTGCAGTATGACTGTCAGCCCGGAAAAAGCCAAAGTCGGTGAAACCATTACGGTTGATTTGAGCGGTTCCACAGGCGCCACCAAAATGGTGGTCAACGTTTATCACCCGGCAGGGAAATTGATTGAGACTAAGACATTAACCGCCGGTGATACCGTTTGGAAAACCAGCTTCAATGAAACCGGGGACTATTTTATCGAAGCTGAAGTCTTCAACGTCGACGGTGTGGTGTGCCAGAGCCCCTGCAAGGCCCAAATCGAAGTTATCAATATCCCACCCCAATGCAGTTTGGCTGTCTCGCCCACCAGTTGCTATACCGGTCAACCCGTTAAAATGGATGCATCCGGTTCCACCGATAAGGACGGTAAAGTGGTGAAAGCCGACTTTACTGTTAGCAAAGGCGGCGCTGTTGCTGACCAGAATGCTGTGACCTCTGAACCGTTTGTTTGGGACAAAGCCTTCAAGAAATCCGGCAAATACACCGTCAACCTTAAAGTGTATGATAATGTCGGCGCAGTTTCAACGAATAATTGCGAGTCTTCGTTGGAAGTGCAGAAGAGGCTCTATGGCCTGGTTGAAGCCGGTCCCATGCTGGCTAAGGGGACTTACAGCGGTTATGTTTTCGCACGCGTCGGTTTTGCTTACCTGATCGTGCCGGAAAAATTAAGTATGTTGATGTCGGTTGGTGGCGCCGTTACCCTGACAGGCGCTCCTTTCAAAAGCCATTTCCTGTCTAACCTGTTACTGCTTGCCCACTTTAACGATTTCTATATCGGCGGCGGCGTCGGCTATAGTTCGAAAGTACGGGTCCCGGACTGGAAAGCCGCTTTTAATATTGTCGGCAACATCGGTTACGATGTTTACAAAGCCTTCAATATGAAAGGGTCGATCTTCGGGGAACTGCGGGTTCCTATTATTAAAGGCCTGCCATTTAAAGAAGCTCATGAGATTCTGCTGGGCTTCAGGCTCCTTTTTTAACGGGTACTGCAATTCCACCCGGAAGGGGGATGGGATTTTCCCATCCCCTTTTTTTTTGTCAATTGTCAATTGTCAATTATTAATTGTAAACTTATAAACGGTGAAGATCCAACGACCGGTACTGCAGCGCCTCCTGGATGTGCGATTGGCTGATATTTTCGCTGCCGGCAAGGTCGGCTATGGTCCTGGCTATTTTCAGAATCTTAAAATAACTCCTGGCGCTGAGGTTTAACTTTTCTACCGCCAGTTTTAACAACCTTTCACTCTCGTGGTCCAGCGGGCAAAATTTCTTGATTTCCACATTGGCCATCTGTCCGTTGGCAAAAATATTTTTCTTTGTCAGGGTTTTAAAGCGTTCCAGTTGAATATTTCGGGCCTTGACCACGCGCGCCTTTACCGCCGCCGAACTCTCCGCCGGCCGATTGGAAGTAATCTCGTCGATAGCCACTTTTTTAACTTCGATCTGGAGATCGATTCGGTCCAACAGCGGCTTTGAAATCCTGGCGTAATAGCGCCGTTTTTCCGCTTCCGTGCATAAGTGAAATTCCGAATCTTTCAAACCGATGGAATCCTCACAGGGATTCATGGCCGCCACCAGCATGAATTTGGCCGGGTAAGTGTAGGACTGTAAAGAACGGGAAATGGTAATTTCGCCGTCTTCCAGGGGCTGCCTCAAAACTTCCAGGGCCGATTTTTTAAAGTAGGGCAACTCGTCCAGGAAGAGGATGCCGTTGTGGGAGAGAGAGATTTCACCCGGGGCCGGGTATTTCCCGCCGCCGCTGATCCCCACATCCGAGATGGTATGATGCGGCGAACGAAACGGCCGCGTCGCCACCAGGCTGTTTTTATTATTCAAGAGCCCCGCGGAACTGTAAATTAGCGACGTTTCCAGTATCTCTTCGTCGGTCATGCCGGGCAAAATAGAAGGCAGCGCCTTGGTTATCATGGATTTCCCGGACCCGGGCGGGCCGGCCATCAATACATTGTGGAAACCGGCGGAGGCGATTTCCATGACCCGCTTGACCAGGTACTGGCCTTTGATCTCGCTGAAATCGATGTAGGTTTTTTCCCGGTCTTCGTTTTCCGCCTGGGGCTTATGTACGATTTTTTTGTAGGCGCCGGGTCGCACGATAAACTCCATCACTTCGTTAAGGGTACTAAAGGCATATACATCGATCTCCTTTACGAATGAAGCCTCGTTGCCGTTCTTATGGGGGACCACAACGCCGGTGTAGCCGTTTTTTTTGGCGAAAATAGCCAGGTTTAACACCCCTTTCACGGCGTTGAGTTCACCGTTGAGATTTAATTCGCCGTAGAATAGGAAATTGTCGAACACCGGGCTTTGCATCCCGGCCTTATTTTTCAAGATTCCCACGGCAATGGGCAGGTCCAGCGAAGAACCTTCTTTGCGAATATCCGCCGGCGAAAGGTTCACCACGATTTTGTTGCCGATGGGGTATTCGAACCCGGAGTTCTTAATGGCGAATTTGATGCGCTCTTTGCTTTCGTTGACCGCATTATCCGGCAGTCCCACGATGGTAATGCCGGGAATCCCGCGGGAAAATCCGACTTCCACTTCCGTCAATATGGCCTCAAGGCCGCTCATTACAATCGAATTAATCTTGCTTATACTTACCATGAGGATCAGTTATTTGATGTCGAGGATGAGCGTTATTTTCTTTACGCCCGGGGCGATTTTTACATCGATGGGTTCTAAGAGGCTGGTTTTGTCTTTATTATCTTTTAGCTCGATCACCAGGGAGGAGTCCGGCCCGGGTAATAAGACCATTTTTCGAATGATGGTCAGGCGGGATTTATCTCTCAATTTTTCCAGGAAATCGAGGTCCTGGGATTTGGTTTTTTCAGGTGGTTTTAATAATTCGGCCACTTGTTCAGTATCGATTTCCAGGGCGGTTTTTTCCATCTCCTTAACGGCCGTTTTAACCGGTTTAATGGCCGGGGTTTCCTTGATTTCCCCCAGTTCATAGAACCCGCTGGGTTGAGGCGCCTTTGTTGCTGCCTTTTGCTCCCCGCTCTCCCCCGGTTTGAATACGTTTTCAAGATCATCAAGCTCCGGGGCGTCGCCCAATTCGATTTCGATTTCATCTTCGTCAAACCCTTTAAGTTCAGGGATTTCATCTGTTTTTTCTAATTTATGCGCTGCTTTACTTTCCTCTACCTGTTCAAACTCAGTCAGTTCCATTACTTCTTCGATTTCATCATTTTTTTTCTTTGGCGCCTGGACCGGTCGCGGATTTTTCGTAACTTCAGCCTCGGGTACGGGAACGGGAACGGGGGCGGGGACGGGGGCGGGGATTTTATCCTGGGAATCCGCGGCGGTTTTTGCCGTCACCTTTCTTAAAGGCAATTCCTCTTTCTTAATTATTTCCTGCTTGCGATCGGTATCGAAATTAACAAAGGGTCCCAGGGATTGCGCCTGGAGAGACTGGGCCAGCAGGCCCTTGATTTTTCTAAGCGTCATGCTGGAAATTTCCCTGAGGGTTTCGATGACGCCGGCCCCGGTGATGGCCGATGCGCCGTAAGAAGGGGCGGCAAAGGTATTGAGCCTTTTATTTAAACGTTCGATGGGCAAAATGTTTTTTAAATCCCTTTTATTGAATTGGAATACCAGCGGTAATTCCTCGATGTTTTGCCGGTGTTTGGCGAGGTTTATTTTAAGATTTTCAAGGCTGTCGAGGTTGGTGTTTTCCATCAATTCCTGGGAGTCCGCCACAAAAACGATGCCGTCGGCCCCTTTCAGGACCAACTGCCGCGTGGAATCATAAAAGACCTGGCCGGGGACGGTATACAATTGAAACCTGGCCTGGTAGCCATTGACCAGTCCGACATTGATGGGCAGCAGGTCGAAGAAAAGAGTCCGTTCGATATCGGTTTCGATGCTGACCAGTTCACCCCTGGTTTTGGGATTGGTGACCGAGAATATGTATTGTAGATTGGTGGTTTTGCCGCTGAGGCCCGGGCCGTAATACACAATTTTGGCGGTTACTTGTTTCGAATGATGATTTATAAACATCGCTCATAATCCCGCCCCATTTTCTCATTAATAGGGCTTATTGTCAAGAGGAGAAATTTCTTCATTACCGGTACCCGGCGCCGCGGTACCTGGAGTAGTAGGCCGGGAAATTTTGTTTGAGCCATTTGAAATAATGGATCATTTGTTTTTCATTTTCGATCCAACCATCCCTGGAGATGCCGTTTTCTTTCAGTTCGTGAAGGGCGGCCTTTTCGTTTTCGGATAAAAAGGCGGGGAATCGAAAGGCATATGTACTTCCCGGGAGTGGGAAAAAATAATGTAATTGGGTGCGGACCCGGTATTTTTTATAAAGCTTTTTTATAAATTGGAGGGTTTCCCGGCGTTCTTCCGGCGTCTCGCCGGGGTAGGCGACGATAAAATCGAGGTACGCCAGGAAACCGCAATCATTGACAATGGCTGCGGCCCGTTCGATATCCGCCGTGGTGTGGGCCCGTTTCAGCTCTTTTAAGCGTTGGTCGGAACCGCTTTGCGCCCCCAGGGTGACGGATTTATGGGACACATATTTTTTTAAGATTTCGATTCCCTCCGTTGAAACGGTATCGGGGCGTATCTCGGAGGGGAATATGCCGTATTCGATAAATTTAAAATGATAGTCATGGGTTAAGCGGAGAAGTTCCGCGATTTTAGCGAGGCTTTTCTCATGCTGCCGCCGTACGCCTTTAGGGGATTGGTATTCCATTGCCGATGGGCAGATAAAATTAATCCTGGAGATTTTTGGGGCGGCTGTGGATGCCAGGTCGAGGAAGTTTTTTATCGATTCCAGGCCCCTATAAACCTCGGTTTGCAGGCCGGTGGCGCAGTAGTTGCAATTCCATGAACACCCCCTCATGATTTCCAGCGGCGGGGTTCCGCGCATGTACTTTGTAATGGGCAGGTACGTATTCAGATCGCCGGTATTGGTTTCAAGTGTAGGGAATGGGTAGATTTTAATTTTCCCCAGGTTATGTTCCAGCAAATCCCTACCGAAGGCCAGGAAGTTTGTTTCACCCGGTCCGATGAAAAGGATATGGAACCCCATTTCCAAAACCAGTTCTTGTTCGTAGGTAATATGGGGGCCGCCGCCGGCGATAATGGCGCCGGTTCCTTTTAATGCCTTTATTTCTTCATGGATCAAGGGGAGGTGGGGGGTCATAAAGGAAAAGAGGACGACGTCGTCTTTTCGGATTTCCTGGAAGGGTTCTAATGTCAGCGGCGTTTCCCGGATAATAATCTCGAAATGGCGGTCCATTTGCCGGCTTTCCCAGGCGTTCAGCAGCACCGGGAAAGAGAGGCGGTTAAACGGGGCAATCCTGAAGATCATACGTCTTTTTTGCACAAGAGATTTTACCATTAATTTTAATGGTCTGCAATCATTTTTTTTGCCCAGGATATGACCGGCAAGATTTTCCACTTCTATCGGGAAAAAGAGTTCAAAAACCTCCTGGTGGAGATGTACTAAAATGTAATTTTATGTTAAAATGGCATCTTAAATTTCAGGAGTTATCCTACATGGAAGAGACGCTCAAGACAAAGGAACAATTGGAAGAACAATTGGCCCAGGGCCGGAAAATGGAAACCCTCGGCATCCTGGCCGGTGGCATTGCCCATGATTTTAAAAATATCCTTACGGTTATTATCGGTTTCACAGAACTGGCGCTGGATGATTATACCAACCTGCCCAAAGTAAAACGGCACCTGGGACAAGTTCTCGAAGCCTCGTATCGCGCCAAAGACCTGGCGCAGCAAATCCTCTCTTTCAGCAGGAGCGGCGAAAAAGAAAAACGCCCGGTAAAAGTGAATCCCCTGGTAAAAGAGGTTCTTAAATTGATCCGCGCCTCCTTACCTCCAACTGTTGAAATTCACCTGGATATCAGCGATACGGTGTATGAAATCTGCGCCGATCCAACCCAATTGCACCAGGTAATAATGAACCTCTGCACCAATGCAGGCCACGCCATGATAGAGAAAGGCGGCGTCCTGGAAGTGACGCTGTCGGACTTGAATCGTGATCTGGCGTCCATCTCCGAAGAAAACCCGGCGCCTTCCCCTTATTTGAGACTAACAGTCAGCGATGCCGGCCACGGTATGACCCAGGAAGTAATGAAACATATCTTTGACCCTTTTTTCACAACTAAAAAAGACGGCGAAGGCACGGGCCTGGGTCTTTCCATCGTCCAGGGCATAGTCAAAAGCCTCGATGGCGAAATCACCGTTGAAAGCCAACCGGGAAAAGGTTCTTCCTTTCATGTGTTTCTCCCTACTTTCGAAAATCCCGCGGCGATAAAAGAAAAAACAACGGCAGCGGTCCCCCATGGAAACGAACGTATCCTCCTGGTGGATGACGAAGCGGCCCTGGTCAATATGGGTCGCAAGATGTTGGAAAAATTGGGCTATGTGGTGACGCCCTGCACCGCCGGCCTCGAAGCGCTGCAAGCCTTTTGCCATGATCCGGCCTTGTTCGACCTGGTTATTACCGACCTTACCATGCCGGATATGGACGGGAAACAATTGATCCGGGAATTTTCCCGCAGGAAACCCGGCATCCCCATTATTCTCTGTACGGGGTATACCCAGGATATCTGCCGGGAAGATTTCAGCGGCCTGGATTTAGACGCCTTCATATTAAAACCCTATAATAAGGCGGAAATTGCCAGGGTTGTCCGGAAGGTGCTGGATCAATAAATCAATCTTCCCAGCAAAGGGATTTTAATGGTGATGGCCTTTTCCGGGCAGATTTCCTGGCAGCAGTAACAGCGGATACACCGTTTATAATCGTATACCGGTTTTTGATCTTTATTTCCTTTCGGCCGATCCACTGCTTTTGGCGCAACCGGGCACATCTGCACACAGTTGCCGCAGTTGACACAACGTTCATAATTAATCACCGGCCGCGGGGAGATGCGGTTTTTTAAGAAGGTGGGAAAAGAACGTGCGGAAGCGAATCGCTCCGGCGGTCGACGCACTACCCGGAAATTTTTGTTAATCAACGGTTCGATATCATCGCCGATGATTTGGATTTCATCGGGTTTATAGACGCCCAACCCCGACTCTTCCCCGAACTTCATGGTGGGTACAAATTCGGGGTCCAGGTCGATCAACCGGCAAAACACGGCATCCAGGGCCACGGGATCGATGGAAAACAATAACACCTTCATGGCCGACGGTTCACCGCCCCTGGGGCCGTTGCCTTCCATGGCCATGATGCCGTCCATGATAAAGAGGCGGAGACGCGGTTTCAAATAACTGTTGATATCCACCAATACCCTGGAAAAGTCGTAAACATCCGGCATTTTGACGTGAAACTCCGCTTTTTGCAGGCCCGGTAAACAACCGAATTGATTTTTCACCGCGCCGGTGATACGCGTGAAACCATGGGTTTTCATCTTGGCGATGCTGATGATGCCGTCGGCCCCCAGCGCCCCGGCCGCCAACCGCAACTGCTTTGCCAGCAGCGCCCCGGGGAAAGAGACGGGAACGATGGTGCGAAAATCCGCGGGGCGAATGTCAAGGCTATCGGCCACTTCTTTAATACCCGCTTGACGGGCCACCCATTCCAGGCTCCCTATGCCCGATGAGTCGCCGTAAAACATGTCTGCGCCCGCGGCTTTAAAAATTTCTGCCACTGCCTGGAAAACCGTGGGGTATGGGGTCACCAATTTATCCGGGTGGCTCCCTGCCAGCAGGTTGGGTTTTAGCAGGATTTTTTCATGCGCTTGCGCAAATGCGGAAATCCCTCCCAACAATCCGATTCCCCTTGTTACGGCGCTGCGTACATTTTCGATTTCGTAATTCTCACAGCGAGTAACTGCTACAGTCGTTTTCATTTATTTTAGTTATTAAAATTCTTCTTTTGCCGTAGTAGAGTATTGGCTTTCGTTTCCCTTATTATCGACGGCCGTGACCGCGTAGAAATAAAGGGTTCCCTTTTTTACGTCTTTGTCTTTGTATTGATTGCCCGTTACTTGATCGGCAAGCAGGGTGAATTCGCCCTCTTCAGTGGATTTCCGGTAAATGCGGTAATGGGAGAGGTCGGTATCTGCCGGCGCTTTCCAGGTTAAAAACAGGTGGTCCGCCCCTTTGAAACTTACCAGGTTGGCGGGAATCTCCGGCGGGTAAATGTCGCTGACGGAAACCGATACAATAGGGGAAGGGCCGCTTTCGATATCGTTGGCGGTCATGGTGGAAACATAGTATTGGTATTCGCCGTCCCTGCCGGTGTCGCCGTCCGCGAAATATTCGTTCAAGACCGGGTTAGAATTGATTTTCCGGAATAGCTCCCCTGCTGTCTTAGCGGCGGCGTCGTCCGTCCTGGTGGACTTGATGCGGCGGCAAACCTTATAACCCGTGATGTTGGCGACAGGCATGCCGGAGACATCGGTCTGCGGTTTGCTCCATTTGAGTTTGATCAGTTTATTTTCCCGTGTTATTTGCAGGTCATCGATGGATTTTACCGGGGTCTGGGTGACCATGGCAACCACGCCGCTGAGGGGAGATTTTTTCTTCCCGTAGAGATAGCGTAAGCCGAAGAAATGAGATTTCGCATTCAAATCCTGTATTTTAAAAGGAATTATGACAGCAAATGTCAACGGCGATTGGGCGGCCAGGATTGACAGCGAAGATATTTCCGCCTTTTCCAGTTTACGCAGCAGGGTGGATTTTTTTAAAAACTTTCCGCCCGGGATATCTTTTCCCGAATAATAAATTTCGACCCGTGTGATTTTTTCGATTTCCAGGTTTGTTTTATTATCCGATAATTTTTTCGGGAAATCCCACTGCAGCCTGATATTGGCTCCCACCTGCGAAAGCGTGAGATTTTCGCAAACCAGGGGTAGTATTTCAGGTTCCAGTTTCAGCGGTCCTTTTTTCCCGCAGTTCAACGAAAGAACCAGCATGACGGTTGTTAATACCGGGATAAACTTTTTACCCATTCTTGTATCCTCATATTATAAAATATATTTGCTCAGGTCCGTATCTTGGGCGATATCGGCCACTTTTCCGCGGACAAAGTTTTTATCGATGACAATTTTTTTTGTTTTCATGTCGGTGGCGTCAAAGGAGATATCTTCGATCACTTTTTCCATGATGGTATACAGTCTTCGGGCGCCGATATTTTCCGAAGATGAATTCAATTGGACGGAGAAGCGCGCCACTTCTTCGATGGCGTCTTCGGTGTAGGAAATTTCCAGGCCTTCGGTGCCCAGCAGGGCATGGTATTGTTTAACCAGGGCGTTTTTCGGTTCCGTGAGGATTCTTACGAAATCATCTTTACTCAGGGAGTCCAATTCAACGCGGATAGGGAAGCGGCCTTGCAGTTCCGGTATCAGGTCCGAGGGTTTGGAGACATGGAAAGCGCCGGCGCCGATAAATAAAATATGGTCGGTTTTAACCATGCCGTATTTGGTATTGACCGTAGTGCCTTCGATAATGGGCAGGAGGTCCCGTTGGACGCCTTCCCTTGAGACCATGGGGCCGCTGCCGCCGGTTTCCCTGCCGGCAATCTTATCGACTTCATCCAGAAACACGATGCCCATTTGTTCGGTTCTTTGGATGGCGGTTCCCGATACCTGGTCCATATCCAGGAGGCGGGTTTGTTCTTCTTTGACCAGGTAGTCCATGGCTTCATCCACGGCCATTTTTCTTTTTTTCGGTTTGCCGCCGAACATGTTGGGCATCATTTCGCTGATGCTGATGCCGATCTCTTCCACCCCGGAGGAGGAGAAAATTTCAAAAGGGGCCATTTGAGGGGATTTAACTTCCAGTTCGACGAATTTATCATTTAATTTACCTTCCCTGAGTTTTTTTCTCAGCTTTTCCTTGGTTTCGGCGAAACGGTCTTCTTCGACGGCTTCCGGGTCCGCGGATGAGCTTTTGGCTTTTTTAGGGACCGGCAGCAGGAGTTCCAGTATCCGTTCTTCGGCGTTTCTTTGGGCTTTTTCTAAATTGCCGTCCATTTTTTCTGCTTTGACCAGGTCGATGGCGATGCGGACCAGGTCGCGGACAATGGATTCCACGTCTCTGCCCACATAGCCCACTTCGGTAAATTTGGACGCTTCGACTTTAATAAAGGGGGAGCCGGCCAGTTTGGCCAGTCGTCTGGCGATTTCCGTTTTGCCGACGCCGGTGGGGCCGATCATTAAGATATTTTTAGGGATGATATCGTCCGCCACTTCTTTAGGCAGTTGTTGGCGGCGGTACCTGTTGCGCAGGGCGATGGCCACCGATTTTTTGGCTTTTTGCTGCCCGATGATATAGTTGTCCAGTTCTTTTACGATTTCTTTGGGGGTTAAGCTGATTTCTTCTTTTTTAGTTTGATCTTTTTCCTTTTTCATTAAAGTACCTCGATTGAAAAGTGTTTATTGGTATAGATACAAATATCCGCGGCTATTTCCAGGGCTTTTTCGACGATGGATTTGGCGTCCAGGTCGGAGTAGCGTTTAAGGGCCGTGGCAGCGGCCTGGGCGAAAGGTCCGCCCGAACCGATGGCCAGTATATCTTCATCGGGTTCGATTACATCGCCGGAGCCGGAAAGGATAAACAGTTTTTCTTCGTTGGCCACGATCAGCATGGCTTCCAGGCGGCGGAGGATTTTATCAGTGCGCCATTCTTTGGAGAGTTCGATGGCGGCCCTGGAGATATTGCCGTTGTATTCTTCCAGTTTTCCTTCGAAGCGTTGGAACAGGGAAAATGCATCCGATGTAGAACCTGCGAAACCGGCCAGGACTTTATTATTGTAGAGGCGGCGGAGTTTCCGGGCGCCGTGTTTCAATGCCGTATTGCCCAGGGTAACCTGGCCGTCCGCACCGATGGCCACGGAGTTTTTGTGTCTGACGCATAAGACGGTGGTGCTTAGAATCTTATTTTTTGTGTTTTTCATTTTCATAGGATCAATTGTATATTTTTTTTAGCTAATAGTCAAATGGTAAAACATGTTCGTTTAATGGCCGGGCAGGAATTCCTCACCTAATTTTTTTCTAAATGAGGGGGTAAAGGGGAAGCAGAAGGTTGACAGGGGGGTGGTTTTATGGTAAGGTAGTGCATTGAAAATGGAGAAGAGAAGATGAGATCTTTTATGTATGTTCATCCCCATATATATGACACATTCATCCGTGTCCTTTATTTTGACGGGTTGAAGATTTTGAAGAAGATTGTGGGCGTGAAAAAAAGTGTGTTCGAAGCCGCCTGCGGCTACGGCCGGCTGCAAAAATACATCGATCCAAGTTGTACTTATACCGGGATCGATCTGAATGAAAAATTCGTTGAATTCGGTAGAAAGAAAAATCGAGATATCCGCGTGGGGAATGTATTGGACGTTAACCAGTACCGCGATTCCGACGTGATATTGCTGGCGGATATATTACATCACCTGGCCGTAAAAGACGCCGGGAAACTTTTAGCCATTGCGGTGAGGTTCGCCAGGGAAAAAATATTGATCATCGAACCGGCATTTGTCAAGATCGGCGCCCAGAATAACTTCCTTTCCCGCATTATCGGCAGGATCATGAAATGGTTGGACGCCGACGGCTTCAATGAGATCGAGAAGTGGCTGTCCAGGGATGAGTATGATGTGTTTTTTAAGTCCTTAAAGGAGGCCAATAATATAAGGGAGATGAGGATCACGCATTTCCGACGCCATCATTTCGTAGAGATGATCGTTTAAGCGATAAAAGCGAAGGATGCAAATGAACGACGTCGTACAAGTGCTGCGGAAAGCGAAAAGAGCCGGCCGCCATGATCAAATCGTCATGTTTCCCTTCGGCGGGGGCAGCGGGTATTCCTACAGCGCACTGGCAAGCCTGATCCGCGAAGATGTCGAAATTATCGTTATCAACCCGCCGGGCCATTTTTTTAACAGCGGCAAAGCCCTGGAAAGCATCGACGCCATGGTATACCTTTACTCCAGGGAACTCCGCCGGTTCTTACAAGATAATACTATTTTCTTCGGACACAGCATCGGCGGCATTGTGGCCTATGAATTATGCAAAACCCTTGAAAAGGATATCCCTATCAAACGATTAATTATTTCCAGCGTCAATCCCCCCCATTGCACCATGGACCGGGTGGATTTGCACTCCGGGATGGATACTGGAACATTAATCCGGAAATGCACGGACCTGGGGGGAATGCCCCATCTTTTCCAACAAGAACCCGAACTGCTGGAAAGCTTTATTAACGGTTTGAGGGCCGACTTAAAAGCATTGGAACGATATAATCCCCCAAAGCTGGAAAATGTCGAGAAACTGCCAATCGGCGCTTCAGTGCTCTACAGCGACCGGGATTACATCGTGGACGCCGCCAGGGTGCGGGAATGGGAATACTACCTGGATTGTTCGGAATTTATCCAGTTCCCGGGCGACCATTTTTACCTGTTCGATAACCCCAATCAAAACCCTGTCGTCCGGGTATTGACAAAGTATGTAAGAACCGTCTAAGCCCCCGGTTTCACCCGGGATCAGTTAAACGTCTAAACGTCAAACGCTTTGTGGAAATCATTGGCCCCGGGGATGGGAAAATGGCGGCGGAACGCCGCGGATAAACGTTTTAATAACGGCATTGACCTCTTCCGCCCGGTAAAATACCGGGGAAAGGGCGTAATTTCAATAATGAAAATTGAGTGCCTTTGCGGTCTACAAAAATTAAATCTCGATCTTTGCCACGGGGTGAGTAATTTCTATCTTGCCGTCCGGGTTGAATACTTCATAGACCGGCCAGACGGTTATGTAATAGTTATCATCGATAAATTTATCCAGGACATCATTGCTCTGGACAATATCTTTGATGGGGCCGTCATGCACGCATACCGCGGCCATTCTTTTTTCGAAAAAAGCCTTCTTTAATGGGGGTTTAACGACAGCGTCCTTATCTATCCCGATACATACCGCCCAGATATATCGTTCCGGTTGTTCGCTCACTTTGGGATGATTCCAATAAAGCACAAAAGGAGAACCGACAAATGTGAGTTCCTGCTTCTTCTTCTCTTCCCTGGCGACCGCGAATGTTTTTCCAATTCCCTCGTAGGCGCCCTGGCCCGGTACATAAACATACCAGAACCCGCCGACTTCCTTAACCACCGGGGGAATGGTATAGTTATTGGCCGGTTTCTGCTCCTGCACAGGTTTTTGCTCCTGCCCCGACACGAAAGTGAATAAAATAATGAAAACGAAAAGCGTAGCGATGATTTTTTTCATATTGCCTCCTGTTTTACTCTAAGACAATTGAATACCATACCATGGCCCTTTTTAAAATACACAAAATGCTTACCTTAAGGGGCGCAATGGCGCGGCGCCGGAATCGTTATCCAACAAGGCAAATGAGGTTATCGCTCCCCGGCGGCCGGCGGGAATTCTTTTATGGTAATATGCTTAGTTTCAAGTACCTACGCTGCTTTCTAATGTCAAAGTAATCATTTTTACTATCAGGGTTTCGCTTTCCGGGAGAAGAAGACCGACAGGAAAAAGAGGTAATATAGGAATCCTAATAAAAATAACCCGAAAATAGCATAAGTAAAGGTACAGGGCATCCAGACAAAACCGAAAGATACGGGCACGTTAAAGCCCAAAAATGTGGGAATAATGGATATTAAATAAAACCAGGCCGCCAATACACCCGAGGCCGCGATAAATACCACAATCCCGACAACTCCCCTCAGGGAAAACCGTTTCTTCCCGGCGGCAATTTTTGCCAGGGAACGGATAATGAGTATAAGCGGCACAATGAGGAAAATAATAAGCGCATAAACGATTTTAGAGGACAGGTCGTCGAAACGCATATTCATATCATAAGCGGCCAACGTTGGTTTTGGGTCGGTTCCCCGCAGTATATAAAAAATACCCTGGCCGGTCCCGGTGGTAAAATTGGAGTCGATGTTGGACTGGACCGCCACCCCGACTTTCTCGTTCCCAAACCCGATATAAGAAGAAAAATTGGGATTGTTGCCCCCATGGGTGATGAATTGGTAATTCTTAAATATCATCCAGCCCGCGGCATAATTGGAATCCGGGAGATCGGGATCGGAAATATGCGATGTCTCGATCAATGTTTTATCGAAGTCGCCGGTCTCGATGGTTCCCATCTGGATTTTGAGCCAGCGCGCCAGGTCCCGGGCGTTGGTAATGAAATAACCGGCCGGGGTATTGCCGCGGTATACGGGCGCATCATACGCCACCGGTTTATTAAAACTGCGCTTGTAACCTACGGCCATGCCCTTTGCCTCCGCCTCCTCCCTGAAAAGGTATGTTTCGGTCAAGCCCAGGGGCAGTAATACTTTTTTCTTCATATACTCTTCGTAAGGCTCCCCGGATATTTGTTGAATGATCAACCCCAGCACATCGTAGTTGATGGTGGCGTAAAGGAATTTGCTGCCCGGTTCATGATGCAGTTCCATACCTACCAGGTTGCGCACTGTTTTTTCCAGCGCATCATTCCCATCGGCGGCGGGGATCGTGGCAATGCTCTCGAAAGGAACCCCACCGGTCTGGTGTAAAAATTGCCCGATAGTAACCGGTAATTCTTTTCCTTTGTATTTCAGTTTAAGCCAGGGGAGAAATTTTTGCACCGGGTCGCTCAATTTTAGTAAGCCCTCTTTTTCCATTTGGAGCAGGCCCAGGCCGGTAAAGGCTTTACTGGTGGAACCCAATTCGAACAATGTGGTTGGGGTCACGGGTGTTTTCTTTTCCAGGTCGGCAAAACCGAAGCCTTTTTCATAAACGGTTTGGTCGCCCATCACAATCACCACCGACATACCCGGGATTTTCCCCGCGCTCATTTGCTTGCTCACAAACGCCTCGATTTTCTCTATTTGCGCCGGGGATACCCCGGGTGTGGGCGTCGCTGTGGGTTCCTGTCCGAACACCTGCACCGACTGCGCCGCGGTCACAAAGAAAAGAATTGCGAATACCCCTATAAATAGGTTGCTTGTTTTCATCGATTTGATTTTCATGGTTATGATTTCTCCTTTTTTAAATCAATTCTTTTTTCAAGCCCCTATTATCTCATAAAATGACTTTCATTTCTAATTGGATATAAAAATACGGTTAAATTGTTCGGCTAAGGCGAGGACATCGGGTATTTTGAATATGGAAAAGTGGTCGCCTTCGAGTTCATAAAATTTTACGGGCTTTGCGAAATAGTCGGGCCATTGATTCTTATTCAATACCCCTGATCGCGCGGCGCCGA
>Ga0315276_10000633_pt1 | contig 30299 bp, 24 predicted proteins | sample YL17G05_0_MG_FD_204542 | JGI IMG/M metagenome (GOLD analysis project Ga0315276, IMG submission 204542) | Sediment microbial communities from Yellowstone Lake, YNP, Wyoming, USA - YL17G05_0 | ecosystem: Environmental > Aquatic > Freshwater > Lake > Sediment | place: USA: Wyoming | collected... | reverse complement strand
GCAGAGAGAACGAACCAAACGGGAGACCATTAACCGAAGGAGAACTGAGTACCGAAAAGCAGTTGCCATGAGGCAAAGTGTGTCTTAGCTTAAGGAGCAACGTGTCCGACTTGTTTGACGACATACAGTTGGTAGTGTTTTCCCACTTCACCAGCTCCTCTATGATTCTGAAGAGTCGCTGGCGTTCTTTCTCCTGCTTCTTCTCTGTCGGGAATAGATCTGGGTATGCCGATGGGTCGTCCACCATTTGCGCGAAGATCACTGCCCGAGCTGCCGCCAGCGGTCGACGCGCCCACCAGAGATGAAGCGTGCTCGGATGCCCGTGCCGGATCGACTTCTCCCGAGCACTGGCCTCGTTAATTGCCTTCAGCGGCAGCGCAACTTCGATGAGTTTCTTTTTGTATTCGGTCATTTACTTCTGCCAAATCTGACGATTTCCCGGAGTCATCTGACGATTATCTGACAATTCGGGATCGGTTTCCAGACTATACTTTATCTGACGATTAGACGTTTTCATCTGACGATTATCTGACGATTAGGTCGTACTAATCCAGACATATTTAGTCGAGCGGCCTTCACCTATCTTCTTAATTAAACCCAAGTCCGACAATAGCTTAAAATCACGAACCGTTGTGTCGCGGGTGACTCGAAACCGCTTTTCGCAGAATCGACTGGTTAGGGATTCTCCCTCGACCAGAAGCAAGACCATTTTCCTTTGTCGTTCGTTGAGTTGCGCCTCGATAGACGGAGTGACGCGTAGCTGGCTTTCGGGCACTGGAATCCGGTCCAAGTTATCCCCTGGTCCAAAGAAACTGACCTGGAAATAGCCGGTGTCAGTCCCCAGAACGGGCTGATCCAAGCCGTGGTCGATCATCTGTTCGCGCATCCTGCGAAAACCGCTACCCCTCTCCTCAATGCGGTGGAAAAACGAAAGACACTGTGCCAATACTGGATTACGCGAGCAAGGCTTATACTTGCCCTTGCGAAGTATGGCGAGTGTGATCGGCGCCGGTGGCAGGCCAGGACTGGAAACCACCACTCGATCTGAGAAAACCTCCAGCATGATCTTGCGCCCAGCATCCTCATATCGGCGGTGTGCCACAGCATTGACCAAGGCTTCTCGTAGTGCCTCGATGGGGTATTCGTCTAAGCGCACCCGATTAAGTCCGACTACCTTCATTGGATGACGCGTATTGCGATCGATAAACGCAATGGCGCGATCGATGGCCAGCGGCATGGGGCCACAAATATCTTCGTGGTCTAAGGGGTCGCCGTCCAGTTCGGCACCTCGGTATGCGTCAGCCAAAATGCGGCATTGCGGAAACACGACCGAAGGGTCTTTGGCAAGCATCACAGTGCCTGCAGCCGTAGCGTAGTGTACCCCCGACGTAACATCGTGCCACAGCAGACCTCTGAGAGTTGCCCCGGAAAGCAGATGAGTCTTAGTGATCTTCTCGGGCTGGCTTGATTCAGCCGTGGCAATCATCTGGCGGGCTACTTGTTGGTCGAGTTGTTCCCAGGAAAGCCGCGCTATCAGTCGCGATTCGAATGGAGACGTTGCCTCGATGGTCTGCTCAGCTATCTCATTTTCGTCGGTCGAAGGAGCTATCCCAAACTGCTCTTTGAAGAGCTTGACCAAAGAAGCACGAACTTCTCTCTGCAACTCGACAACATTTCCGAAGCGCTTGTATTTGAATCCGTCGGCATCCACTTCCTTGAGAAAGGCGACGGTTTTCTCCTCGCGCTTCGTGTTGCGTTCTCCCTTAATATACGTCAGGATGGGCAGACTCGATTCCTTAGCTTTGCGGTATTCGGTGTGCGTGATCGACAAATCGCCGACGCAAGTACCATACTCAACAGCAACAATCAGTACATAGACTTGACAGGTTCCAAGAGCTTTGAGGCAGCCATCCAGAGTCTTTTCCGGCGAGGCGGGCTCAAACTCGTAGAGCACCGGCGTAGCGTTAGCAGAGAGAAATGAATCGGTCTGTAGAAGGTTTTGGACGATGATGCGTTCGTCCTCAAGCTCCTTTTGCACAGAACTGACGAAGACTCGAAGTAATGGATTCACTCAGGCACCTCAGCTCTCGCAAGCAACTCTGTAAAGTCGTAGTTCACGCTTGTCACTCCAAAGTCCGGCTCCCGCTTGAAGGGCTGCCTTGCGTAATGAACCCGATGCGTGCCGTCCTCACAAAATTCAACTATGGCGAGAATGAAGTCATCCGGTTTGTTAAGTGAGTAGAGGATTTCGTTACGGGTCACCGTTATAGTCGGCGCACCCGAGATTCGACCTTTGACTTCGATGAAACGTAGCTTTCCAGTTCCGAGAATACGACTCTCAATGTCATAGCCAAGCTTATCGAACTCGCGGTCGGTCGGCTCGAACCCGAGGCTGCGTTCGACCTCCATCACAATGGCGCGTGCCCGCGCGGCACTGGCCTGGGTGTCAGCGGGCGTAGCGTGCGCCGGTACAGGCCGCCCCGCCATGGCCGCAATCATGCCAATCGGAACCACCAAGAGGCCACCGAGAACTACCGGCGGTAGCGGCGAGATCTGGGCCTCGAGCTTCAGTTCCGCCAGCCTTTTCTGAAGGCGAGCCTGCAAGTTGTCGGCGCGTTTGCGGGCCTCGTCCGAATTGAGCCGCATGTTCGGCTTCCCGGCCTGCTCCTGGTGCTTGATCTGTTCGGCGCGATGGTCCCAGTAAGTGATTTCCTTGGTGAGGCGTTCCTTCACTGCCGATTCGGTCTTGGCGATCAACTTGAGCTTTCTATCCCGCACCTCGGCCAGGTGCTCCGGCACGACTTGCGCAACCGCGTACCCCTGAGCCTGCTGCTCCAGTTCACGAGTAATCCAGGCACACTCGGGGCGATTGAGGATAGTCTCGATGGCGGGTTCGTCCTCGCGCAAGGGGCGGTAGTCGAGATAGGGCGCGTAGTGCACATGGCGAATCGTGCCGGCTACGTCGATTTCGATGTACAGCATCCGCTTTGAGATCACTCGACGGTCGCCCACGCGGGTAAGACCGGCATCCTGAATCGCATGTTCGAGGTAGAAAAGGACACGCGGCTGGGTGCCGGGATCACGCTCGTCCACCAGCACGGTGCCGCGTTTCAGGAGGTCGCGGTGACGCTCCAAGGTAAGATCGATAACCGAATCGAGCAGCGGATGGCCCGGGCAGACAAAAGCAGCCAACGGTTCGCCCGGCGGCGCCACAAGCGTCTTCTCAAAAGCGATTCGCTCATATCGCTGCAAGACTGGTTCGCCTATGCCAATCAGACGGTCGCGGTCCCTTACTGGACCCGGAACGTGAGTCACCTCGTAACGGCGTGGCTCGCGCTGCTTGAACGTGCCGCCCAAGCGCCGGAATGCCTCGTGAAAAAACGACTCGATGTAATGCGGCTGGAGGCGGCGGGCTTCGGCGCGCTCCATGTCCTCTCGGATATGCTGGACGCGAGTCGTGTCCATAGCGTCGTGGACCAATGCCCGCTCTTCGATCAGATTCCGCAATTGGTCACGATCAAGGGCGTTTTCGAGCACGGTCGTGAGCTGAGCGCGGACCTCGGGTCTATCGCCGTATCGGATGGCTTGAATCAGCAGGTCACGCAACGGCTTGCCCTCAAATTGTAACTTACCGAGAACATCAAATACTTGTCCGCCCAAAGCCTGGCGGGCCTTTTCCAACTTTTCGAGAAGCTGGCGATATACATCGCCTTCGCGCGTTTCTTCGGCCACCAAGTTCCATAAGTGGCAGATTTCGGTCTGGCCGATACGGTGGATACGACCAAACCGCTGTTCGATGCGATTCGGGTTCCATGGTAAATCGTAGTTTACCATTAAATGCGCTCGCTGAAGATTGATACCGTAGCCAGCTGCGTCCGTTGCCAGCAGCACCTGCACCACCGGATCATGCTTGAACAATTCCTGTGCCTTCATCCGCTCTTCCCGACCCATCCCCCCATGGATGATGACTACAGCTTCCTTACGGCCAAGCCGAGTAGACACGCGATTTTCGAGGTAGCTCAGCGTGTCACGGTGCTCAGTAAAGACAATGAGCTTCTGATGCGGAGACGGTTTGGGCAGAGGAGCCTTCCCGTCGCCGTCGGTAACAACTGGCTCAGTGGCGCTCTTTTCGGTGCCGCCAGAGGTAAATATCAAGTCGAGCAGGCTGGCCAGCTCAATCCATTTAGTGTCTTTGCCACTGCGACGTACACCGAGAGCGAGCGATTCGAGACCCTTTAGAGTCTCGATTTCGTTCTTCAGTTCAGCGATAGTACGCGCAGCCGTGGCCTGATCCAGAATTTCCTGTTCGGCGACCTCAACTTCGTGGTCCGGCGCGTCCTCGAGATCTTCATAATCCTCAACATCGAAAGCTGGGTCGGCAACTGCATGGATAGATGCGACCAGGCTGCCGCGTTGTAAGACTTCCAATTCACGCAGCTTGCTCTCCAGGCGCTCACGCCGCCGGCGCAAAGACTGGTAGATGGCTTCCGGTGAAGATGCCAGCCGGCGTTGCAGAATCGTTAACGCAAAACCGATAGTACCGGCACGCTTGTTGTTTTCGAGGGCGTCAGCGCGGTTGAACTCCTCACGCACATAGTTGGTGACTGCCTTGTAGAGCTGGGCTTCAGCCTCAGAAAGTTTGTATGGCACTGTGTAGGCAATGCGTTCCGGAAACAGCCGAGTGCCGTCAAACTTGAGCAAGCTTTCCTTCACCATTCGGCGCATCATGTCCGAAACATCGGCCACGTGAACCCCGTCGCGGAAACGGCCCTCGAATCGATCCCCGTCCAACAGCGCCATGAAGAGCTGAAAATCCTCTTCCTTGCCATTGTGTGGAGTCGCAGTCATCAGGAGGAAGTGGCGCGTAAGTGTCGACAAGAGTTGACCAAGTCGGTAACGCTTTGTGTACTTCGTCTCCCCGCCGAAGACCGAAGCCGACATCTTGTGGGCTTCGTCGCAGACCACGAGATCCCAGCGGCAATCGGGAGCTTGAAGCTTCAACTGCACGTCTTCGTTGCGCGAGAGTTTGTCGAGGCGGGCGATGACGAGGTTGGTCTCCATGAACCAGTTGCCAGTACGCGCGGCCTCGAGCTTATCGTTGGTCAGAATCTCGAAAGGCAGATGAAAACGACGATACAGTTCGTCCTGCCACTGTTCGGCAAGATTCCCCGGGCAAACAACCATACAACGCTGCAAGTCACCGCGCGCGATCAACTCCTTGATGAACAGACCCGCCATGATGGTCTTGCCGGCACCGGGATCGTCGGCAAGCAGGAAGCGTAGAGGTTGTCGAGGAAGCATGGATTCATAGACGGCCGTGATTTGATGTGGAAGAGGATCGACGATTGAAGTATGAACCGCCAGCACCGGATCGAACAGGTGCGCAAGGCGAATACGCTGCGCTTCTGAAACAAGGCGAAAAAGTGCACCGTCACCGTCAAAACTCCACGGCCGACCCTTTTCAACCAGTTCAAGGCGCGGTTCGTCGTGGCGGTAAAGCAGCTCACTGGCCACCTTTCCTGTGGGCGTCTTGTACGTGAGCTCAATGGCTTCCGAGCCAAACCACTCTACGTTGACAACAGTCACCAGCGCGTCCGGCACAATGCCGCGTACCGCGGCCTTCGGTTGAAGTTGCTCGAGTCTCACAATGCGATTCCCCTAAGAATTGGCAAATTAAGTAGGTGTGGCTGAGAGTGTGTCTGCACATCCCAGCCCGTCTCAGTCTCTTCTTTGGCGTATAACGGGTTGTGGTCGGCCATCACTGCTAATCTCTTCCCCTCGCTGGCGGGGGGGGGGGTGTTATGCCGGTTGAATCCGTGAACCCTGACAAGATACGGCACGATGACCAATTCTGTCAAGGACGGGCTGATATGGACCAAGACCCTGCAATTAGGCCGCCGAGGCGGCTAAAGGCCGGGTGCGCACAAGTGGGCGGTAAGTGTGCACGGTTTGGATTGCGCGATGGCGGATTGAGGCTTATCCTACAGAGTCATGGCGGCCAATCTCAGCGATCTCAGCCAAGAGGAACTACAGGCTTGTTTCGACAAGTATTTGCTCAGTTCTCCGTTTTCCTTGTCGTCGGTAACTTCGAACCGGATCGCTAAGGCGTTTCGTTTCGGATTGCCGCTTGAATTAACGGGGGCCAAGAGTCTTCGATACAGAAGAACAATAAGACTGATACAACATCTCGGAATCCCGTGTACGGAAGTAGATTACGCCCCACTGATAACAGCCTCTCCGGATAGATGGATCAAAGATCCAACGGTGAGCGGTCTCCGTGTATGGGTTGTTGATTTCAAATACGAGGACTATAATCTCGGGCTTTTGCTGCAGTTCTACTTCGACTATCACGTGAGATTCATTAGACAACGTGAACCTGAATACGCTCTACCTTGGATTGACGCTACCTATCTTCTCTGGCTCTTGAATTTGTTGGGGTGGAAGGGAGAGCAGGTGATGTCAAATAAGATATTCCGAGACCTCTTGACCATGCCGCGTGGCACTCTTTGGTCAGTTCCAGATAGTGGAGAATACTGCAATGACGATGCCCGTGATGTCTATGGAATGTTGCGACAACTACGGCCGGCTGCACAGTGGTTTCTTGGCTTCTGTGGGGGATCACTAAAGGAGATGAAGATTGAGATTGACAGAGATGTGGCCCACCACACGCTAAACCATCGCGCCCGGCAGTTTATTGACGGTACCGTTCACAGTGGTAGGGGTGATTTGTATTTTCCTTGGTACATTCGTAGATATTCGTGGCCAATTGAATGCGTCCGCATCATAGCAGATAACACAATGTACCTAAATCACTTCTTAAGTACGCTACATAACAGATGTCCGGGCCAGGTCGGCGAGTGGCTGCTGAACCGCCTGCGGGGAATGAGTGACGAGGAAATAAGCCGCATATCTCAATTGGCTCCTGATGAATCATACGATTCTTGGCTGAAGAGCCATTGGATATCGACAGGACCGGCAACCGAGCTAACAGCCGTTGATGACTGGTTGCAGGCGTGCGAGACACTCGGTATTGAGCCAGATCCGGCAGATGTTGGGGCCCAGAACGCGGTGTGGGAGGTCGCTCCTCGCCCTACACCACAACCAGCCATCGAGACATCCGAAGAGGACACACAGATGGCGGGCAATCCTGGCGAGTTCCGCCACAGCCTGGACTACCGATCAGTCGTGGCTGTAGACGGTCGGACATTTGTCTTGTCGCCGAAGCAGGCCGAAGTGATTTCGATGCTTCACCAGGCTTTCGAGAACGGCACTCCAGAAGTCTCCAATGCTTTGGTAATCAACGAAATCTTCCCAAACTCGAAAGAGAGAAAGCTCAAGAGACTTTTTCGCAACAACGCAGCGTTCGGCGCACTCATTGAAATAGGTGCAGGAAGGGGCCTCGTTCGACTGAAAGTCTCCGAGAAACGGGGCGCAACAGATTGACCAACCGGCAATGATTGCCCACATTCTTGCAGTCCGTGTCCGATAATTCCCCCCTTTTCCTGTGATTTGCCCGATAACTACCCCCCTTGCTGCACAGGAGTTTTTGTCATTGTCCGGTAGGACCCCCCGATAGCGTACACGCGGCGAGTGCATACTGCACTTGTGAACGAGCCATACTATAGAGACGGCATCTGCGGTTCTGGTCGGCTTCCAGCTGATCCGAAGTTCGAACCAGCAGGAGAGTTTGGTCCTGTCCAGCCGAACGATTGCCGGGTTGCATCTGTCATTTTTCTGGGTCAGTTGGTTTCCGCGGACGAATACCGCGAGAGCGGCCGCAATCTGCACAACTACTTTGAAATCCTACGCCGATGGCGACGCCGAGCCAACGCAGAGGAGGGCAATTGAGCGCCGCCAAGAGATTGAACAGGCTGAGACGGAGGCACAGCTATTCTATGAGCGAACTGGCCGCCCTGCTTGGAGTGCATGTTCGCACCGTCCAGAGTTGGCATAAGCTTGGGATGAGCCCAATAGACGAAAACGACCGACCGCTTCTTTTTCTTGGTGATACGGTTCATTCCTTCTTGTCAGCCAGGAGGGAATCCTGCAGGCACAAACTGGCCCCCGGAGAGTTCTTCTGCGTCAGGTGTCAGAAAGCCCGGAAGCCTACTCCGGGAACTCTGACCTTTGAACGGACCGGAAAGTGCATGGGAGCAGCAGACGAGCAGGTTATTGTCAGGGGCAAGTGTGACAAATGTGGGTGCGGACTCGTCCGCTTCGGCACTCGGCACAGCGTTCTTAGCGGCTGTTTGTCTACGCTGTTTCAAGAAGCGTGCAAAGGATTGTAGGGTCTGAGTGAGGCCCCCTGAAACACTGACTTGGAGACGTGATATGATGATTAAAGCAAACGTACGAAATGAGAAGGTTAAGCGACGTTATTTTCGGTGGCTTAAGGAGGCTGCTGGGTTCTCCAGTAGTACTATTGACTCGATTGAAGGGGCTATCTGCAAGTATGAGGAGTTCTCTGGATATGCCGATCTCGGTGCCTTCTCGGAAAGCAGGGCTGTCGGATTCAAGAGGTGGCTTGATAAGAGACCTGACCGCACCAGAGCCATCTCTACGACGACCAAGTATCACCTTTTGAGACATCTTCAGTCGTTCTTCAAGTGGTTGGCTACCCAGCCTGGGTTCAAGTCCAAGATCGACCTTGACGCCATTTCGTACCTATCGCTTGACAAGAAATCGGTGCGGGAAGCCCTTTCGCCGAGACCAAGGAAGTTTCCGTCTTTATCCGACGTTGAAAGACTCGCCGAGTCGATAGCCGGAGAGGGCGAAATCGAGCGCCGAGATCGAGCAATAATATCTCTCCTGTTGTTGAGCGGTATGAGATACACGGCAGTATGCACTCTGTCACTGGGATGCTTCGATGAGGGGCAGCTCACCATAAGCCAGGATCCGAAACTGGGAGTCAAGACAAAGAACGGGAAAGCCATTTTCACCCGGCTTTTCCCTTTCAGTAGGAAGCTGCTCCGGCATGTTCTTGACTGGGTCACTTACCTACGCGAGATCCGTGGATGGTCCCCCACTGATCCACTGTTCCCGCGAACCCACATACGGCAGGCAGAAGGCGGCCTATCCTTTGTCGTTGATGGAGTTGAGCCAGTTTTTTGGTCTGGAGGAAATAGCATACGGGATATCATCAAATCGAGATCCCAAACTGCCGGGTTACCATACTATAACCCCCATGCCTTCCGCTACGCAGCGGTGCACCTTGCCAGCCAGTTCTGCACAACACCTGAGCAGTTTAAGGCCGTGAGCCAGAATCTTGGACACGAGCATGTCGCCACTACGCTCAAGACTTACGGAATGCTCGACACCCCGAGAGCTCACGAAGTCATATCCAAAATTGATTTCGAGCGAAAACCAGGCGACGGTGCGGTAAACATCCCTTTAGAGGAGCTTGAGAGACTGCTCGGGAAATATCGAAAAAAGGACTTGACTGATTGACATATAATGATATACTGTGAGCTATGGAAGACTTGTTGCGCAGACTCGAAGAGTTCCGACTCGAAAATCGTATCACCCAGCAGGAACTTGCCAACATACTTGGCGTGGCGTTTGTGACGGTCAGCCGGTGGCTCAACGGCCACCATGAGCCAAACAAGATTCAGAAGTATCATATCGAGAAGCTCCTGGCTTCGAAGGGGAAAAAGAAATGAAGTGCGTTGTCTATGCGAGGGTTTCCTCCAAGGAACAGGAAAAAGAAGGCTTCTCGATCCCAGCCCAGTTGAAGCTCCTGCGCGAATACGCTGTCCAGCATGGCTTCTTGGTGGAAAAGGAGTTTGTCGATGTTGAGACGGCCAAGCGCACTGGTCGAACATCCTTCGGCGAAATGATAACTTATCTGAAAAAGAGCCCGACTTGCGAAGCTATCCTCGTCGAAAAGACTGACCGCCTCTATCGGAATATCAGGGACTGGGTGACCCTCGACGAACTGGACGTGCAGCTTCATTTCGTCAAAGAGAGCATGATTCTCTCCAAGGACTCCAAGTCATCGGACAAGTTCATGCATGGAATCCGAGTGTTGATGGCAAAGCAATACTGCGACAATCTCTCGGAAGAGGTCAAGAAGGGTCTGGGCGAGAAGGCGGCCCAGGGCAAGTGGCCTCATCGTGCCCCGGTCGGCTACGTGAACAATACCAAGAACCATTCGATTTCGCCCGATCCAGCAAAGTCGTCGTTGATCCGTGAGTTGTTCGAGGATTACGCCACAGGGCACGCGCCGTTACAGCAACTGCGCGACAAGGCCAGGGCTTCCGGTTTATTTTCTCGCAACTCGCAGGTCATCAACAAAGCCGGAATCCATCGGATTTTGACAAACCCTATCTACTGTGGCGAGTTTGTTTGGAAAGGGAAACGCTATCTCGGAGCGCATGAGCCAATAATCAGCCGCGAGCTTTTCGATACAGTACAGGAAGTCCTTTCTGGCGGCCGCGTATCGAGCCAATCCAAACACGACTTCGCCTTTATGGGGCTGGTGAAATGCGGGCTGTGTGGCTGTTCCATGACTGCCGAACTCAAGAAGGGCAAGTATGTGTACTACCACTGCACATCACACCACGGCAAGTGCAGAAACACATACATTAGACAGGAATCGATGGACCAGCTCTTTGCTGAGGTCTTAGGTAGAGTCAGAGTCAGCCCTTCGACAGTCGAAGATATCAAGACGGCTCTTTTGGAAAGTCAGAAAGATCGAATCTCGTTCCAGCAGCAGTCGGAGGAAGCTCTCCGTAAGCGCCAGACTCGCATCCAGGGCCTGCTGGACAAGGCATACGAGGACAAGCTGACTGGCACGATCTCCCCCGAACTTTGGCAGCGAAAGTCCACCGAGTGGCAGGAAGAATTGATCTCGATCCGGCAGCAACTGAATGCATTCGAGAATGCTACGGCGGACTACTACCGTTTGGGCATGGAGATTCTCGAACTCGCTAACAGCGCCTACGGCTTGTACTTGAAGCAAGAATGGGAAGAAAAGGCGAAACTACTCAGGACGTTATTATCGAACTCGACTTTTGTATGTGGAACTCTTTATCCCACATACAATAAACCCTTTGACATACTTGCTAAAGGGTCGGAATTTCAATCAAAGCGGGGTTGACGAGACTCGAACTCGCGGCCTCCTGCGTGACAGGCAGGCGTTCTAACCAACTGAACTACAACCCCGTCTCTGAAAACATCGACAGGCTTGACATAGCGCTAAAGCCATTCGGTCAGGTCATCAGGTTCTCGGTCTCACCCAAAAAATGGGCGATACTGGATTCGAACCAGTGACCCCCTGCGTGTAAGGCAGGTGCTCTAACCAGCTGAGCTAACCGCCCAATGGCTCCTACGCTGCCAAGAGCACCAAATATAACCAACCGTCCCAAAAGCGCAAGAAATTATAACCGGTCAGAACACTGTCGCTGAGCTTATTCCGACGGGGCGGTTTCCGATTGGGATTCGGCCGCGTCCGGCTTACCTTTCGCCATAATCGCAAACGGGATAATCAGGTAACCGAGCACCAGGAGAATAGGCGCCACGGTCAGAGTCAGCGGATGATTCGGATCGTCGCCATACCCCAGACAGATATACCCGATTACAATAATTACCAGGGCGATCGCGAAAAGGATGTAGTTCTTTTTGCCGAACGGCCAGTCAAACGCCGGAGCGTCGACGGTCTTGGATTTTGCAGTTTTAGTTGCCATATGGAGTACCAATTAACGCCTTAATCGACCTCAGTGTCAAGTAACAGTAGCAGTGGAATGGGAACCACTTGCTTTTCGGTTATACACTGCCGACAGCCCCAAAGCCCAGACCAGCATCAGGAGCGCCCGGACCTCTTCGTCGGAAAAAGTCGCCTCGGTCATGGAAGCCAGCAGAAACACCAGCGAGCCGACGAGCGACATGGTCAGCAATATGCGTTCTGACGAACCCTCGGCTGTTCCTCGCCAACGCCTGCGAAGACTCCAAATAACAGCCACCCAGACCAGACCGAATGTCGCCATTCCCGGAAATCCGGACCGCACGGCGGCTTCGAGAAAATCGTTATGCGCGTGCTGAAACCAGAAGCGGTCCGTTATGTCAGGAGCCAGAGCCTGTTTATATTCGTGGTCGAAATTGCCGGGACCGATCCCAATGAACGGGTGATCGGCGACCATTTCAAGCGACCGTCCCCAGATAAACAGTCTGCCTCCCGGCCAGTCAGGGTTGAAGTGGTAACCAAGTTCGGTGGTGAACCGGCTCCGCACGCTCGGCGTCAGGACTCCGACCAGCAGGACAAAGATTATGACCATCCCGCCCCATCGGCGACCGGCGCGACTCGTGAACAGCAGCAATACGATCAGCCCGATCATGCCTGCCAGCGCCGGTCCGCGCCCGCCGCAAAAGAGAACCGCGATGAGTCCCAGCACTCCCCCTGCTAGCGCTGCTACTCTGAGCGCCGACCACTGGCTGACCCGTGTAAACACCCAGGTCAGGATGACCAGCGAGCCGACTGCCGCGAAGTTGCCGAATGTAAGCGGAGTAGAAAAATTGCCGCTCACGCGAGGATTGGTCTCGGGCAGCGGAACAAATCCGTCGCCCCAGTGATATTGCGTCCTGAAGAAATAGGACAGCAATGCGACTATCGAAATCAGAAGAAGACCGACCGCCAGAAAAGTTACGATACGATCGACACTCCGGCTGTCCCGCATGAGGTAGAGGCCGATAGGCACAATCACGAAAAGCCATTCCTCGCGAATATTGTTCAGCGCGCGGAGCGGGTCATCCTGCAGCAGGCAGACTATCACGAGCCAGCCGATATAGCCGGCCACGGCCACCCAGAACCAGCGGAGTTCGTGGCTGAACGGGTTGAAGCGTTCCCGGATAGCTGCAAGGGCAAAGAGGAGAAAGCAGATTCCGAGCGAGGTCTGAGAGATGGCGATTGAAAACGTCGAACTGAAGACAAAGAGCAGAAAGAAAAAAGTCACGAGTCGCCGAAGCATCTTAGCCCCCGGCAGCCTCAGGCGAACAGATCGCGCTCGACCATTTCAACCAATTGGTGGATCATGAAAAGGTGCTCTTCCTGGATGCGCTGAGTCGAGCGATGCGGTACGATAAGTGGCTTGTCAACCTGCTTGCCCAGAAGTCCGCCGTCGCCGCCAAGCAGGCCGACGGTGATGACCTGTTTCTGACGGGCAGTCGACACCGCCCGAACCAGGTTGTCCGAGTTGCCGGAGGTAGACATCACGATCAGCATGTCGCCGCGATGGCCGAGCGCCTCAACCTGGCGCGCGAATATCTTCTCGAAACCGTAATCGTTGGCGGCAGCGGTAATGACCGCCATGTCCGTGGTGAGAGCTAGCGCCGGAAGAGCCTGGCGGTTGCGGTCCGACGTCAGCCGGACCACCATTTCGGCGGCGAAATGGGATGACATCGACGCCGACCCACCGTTACCGGCGATCAGAATCTTACCGCCCGAGCCAATCACACCGGACATGACACCCGAAAGCTCGAGCATTTTGTGGCCCAGTTGTTCGACTGTCGCTTTCCGTAATTCGCCGGCTTCCTCGGCCTGGCGGATCAATTCCATCAGCGCTTCATGCTGGTTCATACTTGGATCGTTTCCTTGGGATGAGTCGCGGCGGTGAGTTCGCGCAGGTAGTCGAAGCGTTCGCCGGTTTCCAAACGTGTGCCCATGACAATAAACGACGCTCCGGTGGCGATCCGAGCGGCGCAATCGTCGGGTGAACGAAGCCCACCTCCGACCAGTATCGGTATGTCGACTGTCCCGGCGACCGCCTGCACCATCTCGATCGGCACCGGCTGACCCGCCCCGGAACCGGCTTCGAGATAAACCAACTGCATGCCCAGATACTGCGCCGCGAGCGCATGGGCGCAGGCGATATCCGGTTTGCTGCGTGGAATCGGCAGGGTGCCGGAAATGAACTGCACCGACGTCAGCGGGCCGGATTCGATCAGCATATAGCCGGTCGGGATAGCTTCGAGACCAGCGGCCTTGATGAACGGCGCTCCCTTGACCTGTTCGTCGATCAGGTACTGCGGATTGCGGCCGGAGATCAGCGAGGTGTACAAGATAGCATCGGCGTCGGATGTAATCTGCGTGAAGGAGCCGGGGAATATGATCACTGGCAGATTGGCGCGCGCTTTGATTTCTTTGACAGCGGTCGGGAAATGACCGGCCATCATGAACGACGTGCCGACTAAGATAGCATCGACACCACACTCTGACGCTGCTTCGGCCAACGCCAGATAATCGGCGTCGCGGCTCCGGTCGGGATCGATCAGCAGCAGAAACCCGCCGCCGCGTGTGTTCCGTGCCTCGAGTAAACTGTCGAATACCTGTCCCATTAAGACATCCCTGTCATTTGAGCAGTTCGATCAGTCGTGATTTCAAAACATCGGCCGCAACCGGCGAGGGTGTCCCTCCCTGCGCAAAATTCGGTTTGCCCCCGCCACGTCCGCCATGTTCGCTCAGCAAATCTCTCAGGAGATTCCCGGCATGTACCGAGTGTTTTTCCACGGCGACAGAACTGGCGGCCAGCATCACGGCCATCTTGCCGTTGGTCATGCCCAATCCGAGCGCCACTAACGGCTGATTCATCTCTTTGCGGCTGTCCATCCAGGCCGACAAGGTTTCGCGGTCGGTCTCGCCAAAATCATGTGACCAGAGTGTCAGAGCGCCAATTTTCATCTCAGTACCTATGCTCGCCCCGGCGCCTGAGACCAGTTCGGTCTTTAGTTTCCTGATTTCCTTCTGGAGCGATGTATTCTCACTGCGGAGTTGCTCAATTCCGGCCAACAGTTCTGATTCGGGGCGATTGAACGCGCTGCTCATGCTGAGGACAAGCCGTTTGCGGTCGAGCATCGATTTCTGTGCTTCACGACCGGTGATCGCTTCGAGACGACGAACCCCTGAGGCAATCCCCGTTTCAACCGTGATGAAAAACGGCCCGATCTGAGCAGTGTTGGTTACATGTGTTCCGCCGCATAGTTCCATCGAGAAAGGCTTGTCCTGTCCGTTCTCTTTAACGGTCACTACCCTGACGGTGTTGCCGTATTTTTCACCGAACAGCGCCATCGCACCCATCTTCTTGGCTGTTTCCACGGGTACGTCGGGATCGGTGTGAACCGGAATCGCTTTCAGAATCTGCTCATTGACTAAGCGTTCTACCTCGGCAATCTGGTCGGGCGTCATCGGCTGATGGTGCGAATAGTCGAACCTGAGCTTGTCATCGCCAACATACGACCCTGACTGTTTGACATGCTCGCCGAGGACTTTGCGCAGCGCGGCATGGGCGAGATGGGTCGCGGTATGGTTGCGCATGATATCCCAGCGGCGGTTGGCATCGACCGTAGCCACCGCCTGTTTGTCTATGATACGAGTCTCGATATTCCCAAGCTGTGCAGGAAACGTGCACTCATGCACAGTATGGCCCTGATGATGGAAGACCTTCTCGACAGTCATGACAATGTTGTCAACCGTGATAATCCCCTTGTCAGACACTTGCCCACCAGACTCTGAGTAGAAGGGGGTCTTCTTGAGAATGATGTAGATCGGACTTGGCTCAGAACCACTTGCGGCATCATTTATCACCGTACTGAGGACGAGATAACGGTAATCGAACCCTCGAGACGTGCTATTCTCTCCCAACCGCAGAGCTTTGACAAGGTACGAGGTGTCCTCGTTCTCGGCCTTCGATTCGCGAGAACGCATTTGCTGTTGGTACATCGCTTTGTCAAAACCTTCCCGGTCGAGCTTCAAGCCCTGCTCAGCAGCAATCGTTTCGGTCAGATCGTACGGGAAACCATATGTGTCGTACAGTCGGAAGACTTGCCAACCGGGGACGACCTTTCCACCCGCGTCTTTCACCTGCTTCGCAACCTCTCCGAACAGTTCACATCCCGTGTCCAGCGTCCGCGCGAACGACTCTTCCTCCGCCTTTATCACGCTCACCACATAATCCTGCTTCTGCTTGATCTCCGGGTAGGCACTGCACATTTCGGCGGCCAGAGTCGGTACCAGCTTGTGCAGGAATGGTTCTTTCGCTCCAAGTTCACGGCCATGGCGAGCAGCGCGGCGAAGAATCCGCCTGAGAACATACCCTCGGCCTTCGTTGGATATCCCGGCTCCATCGGAAAGCGCGAAAGTGAGCGCCCGAATATGATCCGCTACCACATGATGCGACGGCACATGGTCCTGATAGCGTGAACCGGTGATTTCGGATATTACTCTGATAAGGCTCTGGAAGATATCGATCCCGTAGTTGCTGTCGGCGCCACACATGATCGCGGCGATTCGTTCGAGCCCGGCTCCCGTATCCACCGACGGTTTCGGCAGGTTGACCAGGCGGCCATCAGGGGTCTGCTCGAACTGCATGAACACGAGATTCCAGATTTCGACAAATCGGTCGGTGTCTCCGTTGACAACATCGTTAGGGCCAGCCCCGTATTTCTCGCCCCGGTCGAAATGAATCTCCGAGCACGGCCCGCACGGACCGATATCCCCCATCGACCAGTAGTTGTCTTTCTTGCCGAACCGCATCACCCGGCCGTTTTTCAGTTCCGGCGCAATCTTGCACCAGAGATCAAAGGCTTCGTCGTCGTCCTGATAGACAGTGGCGTAAAGCCGGTCTTTCGGAAGCTTCAGGTACTTGGTGACCCACTCCCAGGCGTATTCGATAGCCTCGGCCTTGAAATAGTCGCCAAACGAGAAATTGCCCAACATTTCGAAAAACGTGTGGTGTCGGGCTGTGAAACCGACATTGTCCAGATCGTTGTGCTTGCCACCCGCCCGGATACACTTCTGCGACGAGGTCGCGCGCGCAAAATCCGGTTTCCGTTTGCCGGTGAAAACATCCTTGAACTGGTTCATGCCGGCGTTGGTGAACAGAATCGTGGGGTCGTCAAATGGGACTACCGGCGACGACTCAACCAGGCGGTGTTCGCGTTTCTGGAAATAGTCCAGAAAGGACTGTCTGACTTCGGCGGTTCTAATCTTCGTCTGCCTTTCCCGTGGTTCCAAACACTTCGTTACAGGCGGCGCGAGCCGTTTGATAGTCGAACCCGCGCCGGGAGAGGTAACTATACGCCTTGCTCCGGACGGATTCAACTTCTATCTGGTTTCGGTTGGGCCACTTTTGTTCGAGCGCGCGCACCGCGGCGGCGGTCTGGTCGATCTCTTCCAGAACCTGATCGACCGTGCGCTCAGCCAGCGACCGCTCGATCATCTTCTTTCTCAAAACCGCCACCAGGAACGCCCGGCCGGCTGGTTTCCGTTCCAGCGCTCGGCGCGCAAGGCTCATAGCCAGACGGGCGTCATCGATCAACCTCTGGGCGGTGAATTTTTCTATCAACAGGGCAATCGTCCGCTCGGCGAATCCCTTCCGTTTGAGCTTGAGGCGCAGCTCACCAGCCGAGTGCTCGCGCAGCGCAAGCAGGCGGGTGATTTCCCGCTCACACAGGTACCGCTCCGATTCGCCAACCAACTGGCTGACCTGCGCCGAAGTCAGCACCACGCCGGGCTTCAGATGGTACTGGTGAACCAACTCGACCGGCAGGGCAAGAGGTTCGGGCAGACCTGAAACCGAGACCAGAAACTCCCCTCGTGATTCCTCAACTGCCGTGATTTTGGTGGGTAGGCTGTCCATAGATCACTTGACCCCTAAACCAAACCATAATAGTCCTGACAGATAAGCGGATAAACAAAAAAGAGGTTCCGTGCCCGGCAGATGTCCACGTCTGCCGGGTGACGCGGCCTTTGTCAAAAAGCCGGAGAGCTGACCTCTAACTTGTGGGTTGACAGAATGATTTGTGGCAGGTATCATCCTCACAAGAGAAGAGAGGAGCCAAGCTCCTCAGAGGTATTAGGTTCTCGGATTGCTGATTTTCAGCGAATCGTATCTGGCACAATTACAGAAAGATACAGGTCGTCGAAACAGAAAATGAACATGAAGGACTATAAGCTTTGGATTTACAGGGAAACATAGAGAAGTTCGCTCTGGCGGAGATACTACAGTTGATCGCCGCCGGTCGCAAATCGGGCACGCTGGGTATTCAGCACAACGATTCGATCATCATGATCTACTTTGAGGCCGGTGATGTCATCTACGCCTATGGTCCGCGCGAGACGTTTCATCTGGGGCAGCTCTTGACCGAGCGCGGCAGGCTGACCAGCGCTCAACTCGACGAGGCGATTTCCATCCAGGCGCAAACTGAGAACTCGCGCCGCTTGGGCGAGATTCTGATCAGTCGTGGGTTTATCGATCGGGCCGATCTTGAAGCGGTTGTTCGGGAGCAGATTCAGGAGTTGCTCTTCTCGCTTTTGAACTGGCGCAGCGGTTCGTTCAAGTTCTACGAGAATCAGTTCCCCACAAAAGAGGAGATCACCGTGTCCTTGTCGGTGGAGAATGTCATTCTGGAAGGGCTTCGTCGTCTGGACGAAGAAAACATGATTCGCGAGACTCTGCCGGATGTCAACCAGGTTCTCCGCATCTCGACTTCACAAGCCGGTCGTACCCGCGCGGTGACCATGAAAGCCAGCGAGTGGAACGTGATGGCTATGGTGGACGGCCATCGGACAATCAATCAGATTTGCGGGGCCAGTCCCTTGAGCCAGCATGAGACGCTCAACCGGATCGCGCAGCTTCGTCTGGCGGGGCTGGTTGAAACGGGCAAGACGGAACCCGCTCAGGCAGACAGCGCCAATCTTGAAAACATGATCGCCGGTCTGAGTCGCTTGCTGGAAAGCTACCTGACTGAGAAGAACCAGACCGTTGCCGCCGGGCGGACCATTACCCGGCCTTTGGTTGGAGAAGCTCTGCGTGAGTCGCACTGATACACTGAAATCGCTCGAAGTTGTTATCGAGTCGTTTCTGGAGCGGGCGGTCTCGCTGAAATCGGGACGTCTGGATGTTCTCGATGGAATCAACCGGCTGGACGACATCGCCCGCTCGACCGGCGAGCCTGGGACCTTCCAACAGGTTGAACTCAGCGACCAGATCGGGGAGTGGTTTGCTCAACATAGGCAATGGATTGATGACAGCACGCTTCGCGCGTCCGACCTCAACCGGATCGGCCAGATCCTTGGCGGAATCACGAAGGAGATTGACAGCTCTGGCCAATTCACACCGGCCACCGAGAAAATCCGGGCCGAGATAGAACGCTGGCAGAGCCGGATGACGGCTGCTCCGAGCCAGAGTCGACCTACGACTGGGCGCAAAATTGTCCTGCGAAAGGGACCGGAAAGCCTCGACGAAGCCGGGGTGCACCCGTCAAATCAGGATTCAATTGGCCTTTACGCCGAATCGCTGAAAACTATGGCCGGCCTGTTCGAAGATTTGTCCCGGGACCGGCTTCACCTGATGTCGATTCTCGATGACAGCCTCAAGACGGCCTCGCTCAAGAAAAGCAGAGAGGCCTTGCTTTTGTCGGCGTCCATCATATATTACCTGAAGCAAAACGGCTATATGATTGAGCCGTTTGTGAAGCGGCTGAAAGAGGCCGAGCGACTGCAGAAAAGGAGCCGGGCCGGTGCTTAACCCCGCCGAGAAAGCCTATTTGCAGGCGCTGCAGGCGCTTCGCGAAAAGCAGTACGGGCAAGCCGCCGGGTACTTTGATCGGGCGGCGGAGTTCTTTGGGAACAACCGGGAATTCAGCCTGTTGAGGGAAACCACGAACCTGCTGCTGGAAGTGAAAAAGGCGATTGCGGCCGCCGAAGGTAGAAATGATGACGTTTTGATAGCTGAGGAGATCATTAGTTATGGCAAAGAAACAAAGCTTTCTTGACAAGGCCCAAAAGAAGAAGTTTGCCACCTTCTGTCCGGTTTGTTCGGGTGAAATCCAGGCGATTAAGCATGTCAAAGCTGAAAAAGGCCCGAACGGCGCGTGGAAATTCCGCACCCAGAACGTGGGTGTGTGCAAGTGCAACGAGAAAGAGATTTACGTCTAACGAGGTAGTCTCTTCATGACCGTTTTAGACTCCCGCCCCGTGCGGGAGTTTTTTTGTGGGGGGATCATGCGGAGAAAACGATGACGAAATTCGACACTCGGCGACTAGAGTCTAGTCAGTCCGAATTTTCTGGTAGTGTGGGCTTTAGCGGATATTTGGCCAAACGCATCAATGCCACGAAGAGAAGTTGCAGAATTCCGAAGTTGTAATCTTCGACACGCATTAGACCGTGGGCGACCCGGTGTCTGAGGGTAAATCCTGACTGCTCAACGAACAGGAACCTGAAGAAAAACAAATCGTCCGGATTGAATAGGCTGGCAACTCTCGGATCAAATAATAGCCAAGACAAGTCATGCTCGCGGGTGATCGTTCTGCCCGCATTGTCTTTCCTGTCATAGTGAGTCAATATCCCGTTCCGTTGAGCGTAGTCTCTCACCAACCCTTCAAACTTCATTGTGAGCGAGTCAATAGCCATTATTGGCCGTTCAGCCTTCGCATCCTCTGAGAGCAATTGCTTCAGACAAGTGAAGTATGCCTGGATAGAAGGGGTGAGTTGGTCGAGCCAACAGTAGGCATACTCTTTGTCAGAGCCCCTCCGGCATTTCAACGTGGACCCGATCCACGAGCACCCCGCCATTGACTTCGAAACCTTCTCTGCATCCAACCTTCCAGCAAGGAATCCATGACGTACGATCGCGTCGATCATCGGTAACTTGTCCATCGTCAGATCGAAGTTGAACGCTTCCAGCACCCCACGCTTTAGCTTTTCGTCTGGCGTTGTGGCATGTTCAGCTACGTGCATTCTATCATCCATTACTGTCCCATCTATCATCGACAGTAATGGAGTCTCCTCTGCCGACTCCCGAGCAAACAGTTCCATGTCGTCCCTGCATGGCAGCAGATTGGGATCGGCCGCAATGCATCCAAGAATTTCGTCCGTTGATAGTTCGGCCAACTTCTTCCCGATTTTCTCACAGTGCGCTTTGTGAGCAGTCTGGTCGATAGTGGTGGTGACTTCTTGGAACTCCATTTCAGCGCAAAACTTCCTCCTCTTCAGAGCAAGTTCTTCTACTTTGGCTTCATCACTAGCCGCTTTGTAGTAGTCCATCGCCCGCTGGCACCACTCAGCTGCGACCATGGGAGATTTCTCTCGTCCTGCCATCAGCGTCTCATAGCTTACAGCAATCCGCCGGTTCCAATCAGCGGTCTTCAGTTGTAGGGTCTGATCAATACCCTGACCCAATTCGTTCATCCGTATTGCGCCGTGGAGATCTCCTCTTTCCTGCAATTGAGTAGAGACCGCCAAACACACTTCGGAAAGGTCACGAAGTTTTCCGGACTCAAAGTGTCTTTTGTTCTTCAGGACTAGTGCTATCAGACCGTGAGTAAAGAACGAGCGTGATTGGTCATTCAGATCCTTGTCATGGATCATTCTCAAAAGTCCAGACGCGACTTCGTCAACCTGCTGGCGAGTACTCACTGCCAGACGGAGCGCCGATTCGGCGCAACCGAGGATTTCAGTGTGGTAAGAGTGTCCAGATCGACTATGATCCGAGTCCCTCTTGATCAGATCTTTATAGTAGCGTATTTGTTGAAGATAGGCTTCAACGGCTGTTTTAGCATACTGCTGCTGCTTCTTCGGACTCTGCCACAGGATATGAGCGTACCTCGCTCTCAAGCGAGGATTCTTGACGCTCTCCAAACGCCCGTGGAAATATTCAAACTCCTCAGATGGGAACTTCGCGATATCCGGAATTCGAACCTCTTCACCGTCTTTGTTGGTGCCGACAAACTGCGCCTCCAACTGTCCGTCCTTGGTCATCAGATTAAAGGCATCGACCTCGTACTGAGCTAGCAACCCCTTGTCCTGGTTCCCCTCAGCAACAAAGTGGTCTCGAAGCTTTTGGAAAAGATCGCCGACCTCAATGAGATATCTGAAGCCAAGAGCTTCCTTCTCAACGTGTTCATAAAGGGTGTCAAGCGATTGAAACATTGTGTATCTGCTTTCTCAGTATGGTGTTGAGTTCCGTTTCCAAGTCTGGCCGGGTGGGTTTACGGTCTTCGTGGCAATATCCCGCGTGACGAGTTCGCATAGTGGAATTATAACTCAGCAATGAAACCTCGTCAACCACATACGGCGGAACCGGCAGGTTCCGTCACCCCCGAGTCCGTCGGGGGTCCATGGGGTAATCAAGACCGACTTGCTGTGACAGTTGCGGTCTGGCCTTAGCGGTCGCGAGTGGACGTGGGTTCCCCGGTTAAACCGGGGAATGACAGGAAGGGGGCGGGGAATGACGGCCCGGTGGCCGTCTCTATTCCGAGATGTCACGTGTCGGGTTGCTCGCCGCGCGCTTCGCGCTCGTCTCGTGAATCCGACCTACTTTCAAATGAGGTCACAAGAAAGGGCCGTCTGAAGACGGCCCTCTTGATTGTCATGTCGGTGCGCTTACCGGCAGGGGGCGCTGGCGGTGCCGTAGAGATAGTTCATGTAGTAGATCGCGTCCGCTACGTTGACCACGTTATCGCAGTTGCAGTCGGCGCGGGCGCCTCCGCCGCTTGGCGGGACACCGTTTCGAGAAATGAAATCGATCAAGAGGAACAGATCGGCAATTGTACCGGAGCGATCGTTATTGTAATCACCGGCGACATATGCTGCTGCGCAGTTATTCTCAGCCAATACGGCCATTGTTCCTAAGTTGTCATCGAGGTCATGGCCGATCGAGCGGAAATAGTGCCAGGTGCCGTCGCCGATACCAGACTGGTTCCAGCGCACCTTCCAGCCGTCTCCACCATTGAAATCCACGCCGACCGTGGAGCGGGTGACAGTCCAAGCAGTGGCCAGAACTGAAACCATGAGGTCTACCCGGTGCAATTGACTCGAGAAGCTCAATTCGCCGTAGCCAATGCGGTCACGCCACGAGGCTGACTGAATTGTGCCGGTAAGCGGGTTGGCGATGCTGACACTATAAGTGCTGTCGGCCCGTTTCCAGTTGGCAAAGCCGTCGACGGTGACCCACAGGCCGGGATTGCCTCTGAACCCGAGCATGACAACCTTTTCTTCGTCCTCTACCCATATGCGCAGATCTGTATAGGAGGGATTGCGCAGATAGTCGAATTCAAAGCCGCCGCCTTTGCTTGCGGCGTAGCTGTTGAGACCTGACCACACGGCTTCATCATAGGTGCCCTGGCAGGCCCGTGTCTGGAAAGCGGTGGCAAGGGCTTCGGCAAGCTGCGTGGCGGTCAGGGTGGTCGATCCCTGGCGCACCAGTTCCGGATAGCCGCGCGTTGCCCAGACCATAGCGGCCATCGTGGCAGATGCTGGGGCGGAATAGTAGTCGCCGAATTCACCGCCGGCGGCATGGTTGCCATCAGCCGGATTACCGTTGTTATCGCCCATCGTTGCCTGATTGACTGGACTGACTCCAATTGTTACAAGCGAGGCTGCCGGGCGACGCTGCACTTCCACTAACCCCAGGTTCTGGTCATTGCTGCTCATGTGTATGTCGACCGGCGCGCAAAACAGCGAGCCGTTGTAAGGCAAAGTAATTCGGGCTACCGGTGGGGTCGGATTGAGAAATACACTGCGTGTTGACGAGGTCGAATTTCCGAGCGTATCTACCAGAGTGACGCGCAGAGTGTAGTTTCCCTCAGTCAGGGAGGAGAAGTCCCAGTTGACGTTGTAGCCGGTTCCAACGACAGCCGGATTGACGCCATCGCGCAAAGGCGAAGTGCCGTCGAAGTCCCGCCCGATTTCGACAAAAGGTCCGCCGTTTGAGTATTCAAACATGATGTATTCAACCATCCCGGTGCGTGCCCTGTCCCAGGCCCAGAGTTCGCTCTTTCCGTAGAGGACTTCACCATTGGACGGAGCGAGAATCTCCAACTCCGGAGTGACCTCACTATTACCGCCAGGGATACCGGCGACTTCCATTGCCAGTCGTCCGGGGAATTTCCAGATGGTGTTATTACACATGTCGACGAAACCGATGGTCGTATCCCAGATGTTGTAAGTGACGCAGTTAGCCGGATAGTCGTCGGTCAGGACAGCCGGGTTCACTGTAGGACCAAACGTATTACCGATATAGAATCCGGCAAAGAATGGACCGTTGACCACGAAAGGCGTGTCGAGTGGAACCCAGATGTTGTACATGCCCGCCTGAGGTACCTGGGCGTCCCACTCCGTGGAGAGAGCCAGGAGCGCCCCGGGAACGGTGCATCCGGGCACGGTAGTGCTGTCTACCGCTTCGATATCAACGCCTATGGTAATGGGAGTAGGGGCATCGAAAATCATGGGCATGTTGATGGCAGTAACCGTAAATGGATAGGGGTTCTCGCATTGGTGCGCCGGATTCATCAAAGACTTGTACAATTCAAAGCCGACGACCCATCCGTCAATGCGGGTCGTGATCTGCTTGTTATCGCTGACGGAGCAGGTGTCGGCGGTGGCCAGTGACGGCGCCAGAACGATAGTATGTTCCGGCACGTCTCCGAGCCGCTCCATGCGAACGGCTTGCTTGTCGGCAGCCTGGCTTGCGGAAGTGCAAATCAGCACGGCAAGCAAGGCAAACGCGGCTGTCCTGACAGACATGTGGAGTCTCCTCAGTGGTTAATTCTTCTCCTCTTCCAATTATCGAGCGCAAAGAGCAATTCCTTGAATTGCCGCCGGCGACCGCCGATCCTCCCTGGCACGACAAAATCCCTGTTCAGCGTGTAACCATGCTGCCATAATGCAACGACCACGGAAGAAACGCGACGACCAAGACTGGTCGGTTTCCCATTCATACCGCACTTGCCAGCGCAATTATTAGACAAACGAATGTGGACAGGTTGTCGCTCAAGATAGCCGTCCGATAAAAGAAGCGACCGGAGTACAGAAAGGACATCCATGCCAAGCGACCGAACCAGCCGGATTCTTGTGGTCGACGACGAAGACGACATTTGCAAGCTCGCCGTCGCGTGTCTGGGATCATCTAACTATGAAGTGGTTACATTCGACGTGGCGTCTCAAGCCATCGAGTATCTGTCTGCCAATCCGGTCGATCTGGTGCTCACCGATCTGATGATGGGCGAGAGTTCGGGGTTACAGGTAATGGATGCGGCCCTGGAGAATCACCCCGACGCGATGGTGGTGTTGATGACGGCCCATCCTTCGGTCGAGACCGCGATTTCCGTTCTCAAGCGCGGGGCCTACGATTTCCTGGTCAAGCCGTTCAAGCTGGAGCTTCTGAAACAGACGGTCGAGCGGGGACTGGCGCATCAGCAGGCGTTGCGCGACAATCTGTCGCTCAAGGGACAGGTGGAGTTTTTGCGGGTAGCCAATGCCTTTTTTGGCTCCGGTATGGACCTGGGGCTCTATCTGGAACAACTCCTCCGGTCGTGCAACACTGAGCTGTCGGCAGTGGCCTCGGCCATGATGGAGGTCAACCCTCGCAATGGCGAGGTGGTCAGAACGGTTACGCAGTCAGACGAGACTGATTGCATCAGTGCGGTGCTCGACTTACATCTGCTTGATCAATTCACCGGCACGCGGAGTTCCGCTCCGGTGGTCAGTTCCCAGATGGTGATGGAGGATGGCAACCGGCGGTACCGTCTCATTATAAGCCAGCCGATCATGATTCGACGTACCCTCGGCGGCGTTATCAACGCTTTGATACTCTCGCGGAACGATAGTATTCCATCCGGTCAGATGGACGCGCTGGCGCTCCTGGCCGGTTCGGCGGCGTCGGCTATCGCCAACGCGCGACTCTATGACGACCTGCAGCAGTCATATTTCCAGGCGATTCGCGCTCTGACCAACGCCATTGAAGCCCGGGATCACTATACCGCGGGTCATACTGATCGGGTCAGCCGCCTGGCCGAGCAGGCCGCCCTGGGCCTCGGGTGGACGGACAAACAACTTCACGCTCTTAGAATGGGCTGTACTCTCCATGATATTGGGAAGATCGGCGTGCCCGACGCGATCCTGAACAAGTCCGGCCAGTTTACGGAAGCGGAACGGCGACGCATGATGAAGCACCCCGAACTGGGTCTCAAAATCATCCGAGGTATCGATCTCTTCCGACAGTCGATACCGTACATCATCGCCCATCACGAGCGGTACGACGGCCACGGTTACCCCAAGGGACTTAAGGGAGAAGAGATCCCGATCGAGGGTCGCCTTCTGGCGGTGGTGGATACCTTCGACGCCGTCATGTCGGATCGGCCTTATCGGGCCGGAGCGTCGCTGGAGATCGCCGTCCGCGAGTTGCTCGACCATTCCGGAACTCAGTTCGACTCTAAACTGGTTAAGACGTTTCTGGCCGTGATCGCCTCAGGTAGAGTCGATCTTCGTGAACTCTATGGCCGCGAAGAAAACCTCAGTTGTCTCGATAGTGTTACGCCTACTGAAAAGGCACCGGCGTAAACGAAAGCAGCAAGATCACTAGCGCAATCCAGCCAAGCAGTTGAGCGGAACCGGAGATAGGCGCGCGATCGTTGAGCGTCGGAGGGTGTCCCACGCCCATGATGAACCCGAGAACTGCGAAGACCCACCAGGTAGGCGACTGGAAACCCAGCACGACCAATACCCCCAGGGCGAGCCATCCAAACACCTTCTGCCTGCGCCCGACCAGACCGAAAACGACATGGCCGCCGTCGAACTGACCGATCGGCAGCATGTTGAGCGCCGTGACCAGCAGCCCGACCCATCCGGCGAACGCAGCCTCGGAGAAAATATAGAACGATCCGGGCGACGCTGGCCCGACCAGGGCCGGAACCAAGGCGCGAGTCAGGAGCGATTCACCGTCGAGCGAGAAGGCCATACCGGAGAACGCGGTCTGATCACCAGTCAGGATGAGCGAGTGGGACAAGCCGTAGACCAGCCAACCCAGCGCCACCAGCCAACCGGCAATTGGTCCGGTTGCGCCGACCTCAATCAGGTCCCGTCGGTTCCAAAATGGTGACTTCGATCTGATAACTGCTCCAAAGGTCCCGATAAAATTCGGCGCGGGAATGAAATAGGGCCATGAGGTTACGATTCCACGGCGGCGACTGGCCCAGAAATGACCCATCTCATGCACCAGCAGAATCGACATGAGAGCCGCCGTAAACTCCAGGCCGCGACCTCGCCCCAGATCGTTCAGCGTGGCGCGAAATGCTGCGGAGAGAGTAGGGGCGTTCAGGTTGAAGTAAAACACTGGTACGAAGTAGACCGAAGCCAGCGTGAGCAGGAATAAGAATAGGTTGAGTTTGGGGATAGTCAGCTTGCGTTCGGGGTTGATTGAAACGAGCAGCGAGTCGTCGGCCTGATTCAGTGTGAAGCGGTACCCCGCGAGCTGCAGGCGATCCTTGAGGAGTTGTGTTGACTGCTTTTGATCGAAACGGAAGCGCAGACTGAATACAATTTGACGCTGATGTATGTAGGAGGCGTCGACCACGAACAGATCGGCGGCCAGGTTGGTTAATTCCTCAGCCTTTTTTTCCAGCGTAGCGATATCCACGTCGCATTATACGCTGGACAGAGGCGGAGATCAAAGGGAGAGATTTGACAGGGAGTGTTTGGGTGCCCCACCCGCGAGATGTGGATATCTGCCTGGCACGCCGATAATCGGATAATGGCGGAGTTTGAAGTGGTGGCAAGGTCGTAGGTAGTATCAATGCAACTTCTAAACGGCAAGTTCGATCTCGATCAGTTCTTTTCTCGAATCGCAAGTTCGAAATCGCCGGTGCTTATGGTCGACTACGATGGCACTCTGGCTCCGCCGGTCGAGAATAATGACGAAGCTATCCCGTACCCGGGTGTGCGTGAGCGCCTGATTCAAATTATGGAGCAAACCCCCACCCGACTTGTCTTGGTCAGCGAGCGGTGGTCGGAAGACCTTATCCCCCTGCTGGGCCTGCCGCGCCTGCCGGAGATTTGGGGCTGTCAGGGAGCTGAGCGGGTGTTCCCCGATGGAACCATCAAGTTTGTCACGCTCCACCCCGAGGCCGAACGGGGCCTTGAAGCGGCGCGTCGGTGGGCAATACAAGCGGGACTGAGCGATCAACTTGAACACAAACCGACCAGTATCATCTTCAACTGGCGCGACCTGCATCCTCAGAAGGCAGAATCGATTCGCCGTGAAGTCTCCGATAACTGGTCCGAGGCGGCTCTGGGGGCGGACCTTGTCCTCAGAGAGTATGACAGCCGGTTGGAGTTGCGCGTAGCCGGAATCGACAAAGGGCTGGCCGTGCGGGCTATCGTCAATGGCGGTAACTCCGGGATTCCATCGGTCTTTCTTGGAGATGACCTCTCAGACGAAGCCGCTTTTCGCGCCATGCCCGCCGACAGTTTGAAGGTTCTGGTTCGAAAGGTGTTTCGTCCTACGCAAGCCGATCTGTGGCTTGTACCTCCGTACGACCTGCTGGCTTTTCTGGATCGTTGGCTGAGCCAGTTCTGAGTTCGGTAGGTCAGGAGGCTCGTCCTCCTGACGGACGAATGTCAGGACCGCAAGGGTCCTGACCTACTCAACTAATATCCGATGGGAAACTCCGGGTCCAGCCGCAGGTGCTGCAGCCAATACTCGACTCCGCGATTGTCCGCCATTTTCTTCACTCTCCGGAAACCCTCGCCGTAGATGACGTCAGGCTCATCGTCCATCTGCTTGACGACATAACCGGCCATTTCATCGTTGTACTGTCTCAGCACGAGAACGGCAGCGTAGTTGCAGCTTCCTTCCACCAACTGCTCTTCGGTTTTCTGGCGTGTATTCAGAAACAGCCAGACGTGCATCAGTTCGTGAGCCGCAGCCGAAATGAAATGCAGTCTGGGGAGACCACTGAGGATGTAGATTGTATACTCGCGATTTTCGAACAGACCCAGATAACGGGTGTATTCGTAGCGGGTGAGTCCAAAGTGATTCTCCGAGTCACGACCCATGAGTTGCGTCAGTTTCTCCTGTGAGACCAGCGCAAATTCGATCTTATCGTTCTTGATCAGCACTTCGGCGTCGGCCAGCCGTGCGCGGGCTTCCGCCAGTAACTTTCGGGCAAGTTGCTCATCGGAAACCGATTCCGCGGCGCAACTGGCGCAGATGTGGTGTTTTCGGTCAAACGGTTGCCCGCCGCCGGCAAGAGGGTCGGAGAAGAGCCTCCCGCAGAACGAGCAACTGGGGATTTCGTCCTCATGGTACTTGTGATACTTGTTCCCCCAATGATCGACCAGGTATTCACCCTCGATAATGCCGCCGCAAACGCTGCATTTGAGCGCCACGTTGTCATCAAAGCAGTTCTGGTGATAGTTCTTGTCTTCGTGGACGACCCATTGCTCGTCCAGTGGCTCGCCGCAAAAAGCGCATCTGGGCGCTACGTTCTGATGGTAGCATTCGGGATGATAAAGTCCGTTTTCGTATTGAATGTACGGACCACTTATAGCCTTGCCGCAATAATCGCAATTGGGAGTATCCTGGGCCAGGATTACTGGACCAAGCAAGAGCAAAACCGGCAAGCACAGTGCGGCCAGGCTTCTTAAACGGTTTCGGTAGTTACGCGATGGCATTAGCGGCCTCTCTCGTGCTTGTATCGGCGAAAACCGGATAGGCCGCAACTGATTTCCCGGCAAGACTCAAGCTGCCCGTCCGACTCTGCCGATAATCATTGCAGGGCAAGGAAGTGTTAGAGTGAGACAGTTATTGGTTCTGGTATGCTTGTTGGCGGCATCGTGGTTCGGCTGTTCCGATAAGCCGGGCACGGGGTTTTCTCAGATCGCCGAGAAGCCACCGCTCGCCGACACTCTGGTGGCGATATTCCATGAGTTAAGAGCTGCCGCGCTATCCGACCGGGCCAACGATCTGATAACCCTTCTCGACAGCGCCGAGGCCCGGCGTTTGAGGCGAGTCTGCGGTCACTACAATCTCCCCGGGTTGAGGCAGTATTTGGAAACCCGGTTTGCCGGCTGGCCCGAGCCGGATACTCTGACGCTGGAAGACCTCACTTTTCAGCCGCCCTACGCCCGAATTGCCTTTGTCGGTGCGGGGTCGCAAATGGGCCAACGGGATAAACGGGTCCGGTTCACCTTTTTCCTGTTCCGGCAGGTTTCTCAGGACTGGCGCCTGGCCGCCGTGTCTACTTTGGAAAAGGACAAATATGACCGGTACGGGACGCAGCAAAGTTTCTTCGAAACTGAACTACCTTCGTCACTCCGGTTTCCCAGACTGTTTTGACACCTTTTTGTTGCCAGCCGAGAATGGCTCCCGTTAGTTGGCGCCATGCCGCGCAAGATGAGTCAAAGAAAGCCGTCGCTGCTGGCCCCGGCCGGTGATCTGCTCAAGAGCCTTTCTAACGCCGAGAGCCGCTTGCGCAGACGTGTCTTTCGCATCGGGTTGCTCTGTGTCGTTGTCTTGTTCGCGTATTCTCT
>Ga0315276_10000632_pt1 | contig 30324 bp, 31 predicted proteins | sample YL17G05_0_MG_FD_204542 | JGI IMG/M metagenome (GOLD analysis project Ga0315276, IMG submission 204542) | Sediment microbial communities from Yellowstone Lake, YNP, Wyoming, USA - YL17G05_0 | ecosystem: Environmental > Aquatic > Freshwater > Lake > Sediment | place: USA: Wyoming | collected... | reverse complement strand
AAAAAAATACAGAGAGCTTTACCTTGCCCAGTATATCTTCAGATACGAGAATATACACTCAACAAACCTGTTCTTTAAAACCCTTTGTCAGATATTTAACCCAACCTATTGCTTAATATAACCAAAGGTTCTAATTTTTTATAATCATGATCGAGACATAAATCTTGATAAAAATTGCAAAATATGATAGAATAAAAAGATTAACAAATAAATTTATGAGACTCAGGATCGGTGTCATGGGCTCTGCTCAGGGGCCAACAATCGAAAACCAGGAAAATATTAAAAAATCCATCGAACTTGGCCATTATATTGCTAAGGCGGGTTGTATACTTGTAAATGGAGCCTGTCCGGGATTACCCGATGAAGCGGCTTTTGGCGCGCATAAGGCTGGTGGGTTTGTAATGGGAGTTTCGCCGGCATTCAGCGAAAAGGAACATATCGAGAAATATAAATCTCCAAAAGAATATTATGACGTTATTCTTTATACGGGGATGGGGCTAATGGAAAGGGATATTATAAATATCAGAAGCAGTGACGCGATTATTTTATTGGGCGGTGGAGTTGGGACTTTAAATGAATTTACTGTGGCCTATGATGAAGGCAAAGTAATTGGTGTTTTAAAAGGAAGTGGCGGAGTCTCAAATCATATTGCAGATATTCTTGAAGTTTGCAATAGATCTATGAGTGAAAACATAATCGAAGATGAGGATCCAAAAAAATTGCTTGAAAAAGTCATGAAAGCGCTCAGGAAACATCCGCAGCCGATTATGGAAGATCAGAGGGTAATAATAGGCGGCGGCCAGTAAAATTTTTTCATTTTTCATTTTACATTTTTCATTGAGAATGTAGGTCATATTCACCAGTAAAATTGTAAATTGTAAAATGTAAATTTTTAAAATTATAAAGTTCTCTTGCTATGGGAATGGGTATTTGATAGTATTTGCTAGCTATAAATTTATCATGCACGATGAATAAAATTATTCAATATTTTAAAGACAGCATTCAGGAGTTCAATAATGTGACTTGGCCAACGCGCAAACAAGCTATTCGGATTTCTACAATTGTATTTATTTTTATGGTGGTGAGTGCGATTATTTTAGGCTTAGTCGACATGTTGCTTGCTACTGGTTATAAAATGCTTATATCACTATCTATTTAATTTTGATTTATGGCAAAACAAGCTAAAGGTACCGGACGAAATTGGTACGTTCTTCATACGTACTCAGGTTATGAAGATGCAGTTGAAAAAGCGCTAAGACAGCGTATAGATGCATTTAATATGCAGGACTATATCTTTGACGTAAAAGTCCCGAAGGAAGGTCAAATTGTTATCAAAAGAGGGGAGCCTGTACAGGAAAAAAGGCGCATTTTCCCGGGATATGTCCTTGTGGATATGATTGTAACTGATTATTCCTGGTATGTTGTTAGAAATACTCCAAATGTCACTGGATTTGTCGGCTCTGGGAACATCCCTGTTCCTGTGACTCCTGAAGAATACGGAATTATCGAGAAACGCACGGGAACTGAGCAGCCGAAATTTAAGATCGATTTCAAAATTGGTGAACACGTTGGAATTACAAGCGGCCCATTTGCAAATTATGACGGAGTTATTGACAAAATTGACGCAGAAAAAGGTAAGGTTAAAGTTCTTGTTTCGATTTTCGACAGGGAAACTCCTGTTGAGCTGGATTTCACTCAAGTTAAAAAGAAGTAAAGCTTATGAAAAAACTTCCATACATTTTAGTGCTAATCGCAATTATAGCCTTGTTCGCAGGTGCGGATTATTATTTAAACAATCTTAACGGAAAGGAAGCGCTGGAAAGTATAAAAAAAATCTCAAAAGATGTTACTCCAGAAAACAAAGAAACGCCTGGTTTTTCAGATGCCATTTTTAAGCTTAATGAAAATTTGATGGATTATAAGGTGATAAGCCAAATCCAGACGAGCCAAATTTTTGAAAAAATAGATTTAAGTAATATCAATAACATTAAAATATACCTTGATAGGCTGGAATATACTGGCGCTAAAGCAGAGGTTGCTCCAAGTGTTTCACCGGAAAGCTCCGAAACAGCCTCAAAAGATTTAAATACGGGCAAAACTATTTATTTATACGAGATCCATGGTCCTGCTAACCAGGGGAGCCTTACGTACCTGAATATCAAATTGCAATTTATAGCCCAGATCAATGCAACTACAGAAACCTTGAATGAAACAAGCGAATATGGCAATAATAGTTTCTTCTATAATGACCAGAATTATGAAAATATTGCGTTTTTGTTAACTCAGGTAGGACAGAATGTTTTTGCATTTCAGTTCAATAAAACCGATTCTGCTGTATACAATGATGTAAAATCCATAATCGCTAAACTCGTAAGCGATTCAAAATCTAATTTACCTAATCTTTAACCCAATTATTACCGTGCCAAAAAAAGTATTACTTCTAATTAAATTACAGATTCCTGCCGGAAAAGCCAATCCAGCGCCTCCTATTGGACCCGCTTTAGGCCAGCATGGCTTAAATATTCAGGAGTTTTGCAGCCAGTTCAATGAAAAAACCAGGGAGCTTGGGGACACTATTGTGCCTGTTGTGATCAGCGTTTACGAGGATAAAAGCTTCACTTTCATACTTAAAACGCCTCCAGCGGCTGAGATGATAAAAAAAGCCATTAACCTTAAAAAGGGAAGCGCTGTTCCACATAAGGATAAGGTCGGATCGATCAGCAAAGCAAAATTAAGGGAAATTGCTGAAAAGAAATTACCCGACCTGAACGCCAATGATGTAGAGCACGCTATGAAAATCATAGCTGGCACTGCCCGGAGCATGGGCGTCACTATCGAAGAATAATTTTTAATTTTTATAATTTTTAAATTTTTATAAATAAATCCTAATTTTTGAATGTTTAAACGCCCAATATATTTACAAATTAATCATTAAACATTAAAAATTATTTCAAAAATTGCAAAAATTCAAAAATTAAAATTTAATATAAGAGTGGGAGGCACCGAAGGCCGTTAACACCACGCAATTCACAACACTATGAAAAATTATAGCAAACGTTATAAGAAAGGTTATGAAGCCGTTAAGGCAAAACCGACATATAATTTATTTGAAGCCGTAAAGCTTATTAAAGAAACCGGAAATACCAAATTTGATTCAACAGCGGAAATCCATCTGAATTTAAATATTGACCCAAAACAAGCGGATCAGACTGTAAGAAGCACTGTCGCTCTTCCACATGGTTCAGGTAAAAAGCTGAAAATAGCGGCAATAGTCCCTGATGATAGGGTGAAATCAGCTAAAGAAGCTGGAGCCTTTGCGGCAGGATTGGAAGATCTTATTGCGGAATTTGAAACAGGAAAAATCAATTATGACATTATAGTCGCTGTTCCAGGAGTTATGAAAAATCTCGGTAAAGTTGCCAAAATACTTGGGCAAAAAGGCATGATGCCTAACCCAAAGTCAGGCACTGTATCCGAAAATATCGAAAAATCCATTGAGGAGCTTAGTAGGGGGCGTATTGAATTCCGCAATGACAAAGAGGGAAATGTCCACAGTATTTTTGGCAAAGTATCATTTAAAGAGGAAGAATTGGAAAATAATCTGAAAGCGTTTTTGCAGGCTGTTAAGGATTCCAAGCCTACCGGAGTCAAAGGCACGTTCATAAATTCAATTACAGTTACAACGACAATGGGGCCTGGCATACGCCTGAATATTAATGAAGTGATGGGCTCACTATCTAAATAGCAGAACGAATTGTTTTCGTATAGTTTATCGAGTTGTTTATCGAATTGTTTAACAATGCGAATAAACCATACGAATAAACTATACGATTAACAATACGACCCACAATAGGAATTATGAAAGTCCGAATCAAAAGAATCGACAAATCTCTTCCGTTACCTTTATACGAAACACGCGGTTCTGTTGGTTTTGATTTGCTCGCACGTACTGATATTACAATCCGACCAGCTGAAATAGCCCTCATACCTTCAAATGTCATTGTTGAAGTACCAATCGGTTATTCACTTATAATTGCTTCACGCAGTTCAACACCGCGTAAGCTTGGGCTGACAGAGCCTCACGGCATCGGTATAATCGACCAGGATTATTGCGGAAATGATGACGAAATAAAAATCCAGGTCATGAATTTTACAGGCAAACCCGTGACTATTGAAAAAGGTGCTAAGATAGCGCAGGGCCTTTTTATACGAACAGATCGCCTTGAATTTGAGGAAGTTGAGGAGATCAAAAAGCAGAGCAGGGGAGGGTTTGGAAGTACGGATAAAATCAAAGTGAAAGTGATGGAGAAGGGGATTAAGGCCTAATTATAAAGAAAGCCAGTTGGTTTTTTGGCGAACAGGAAAACTTCGTATATACATGTTTAGTTAGCCGACCCGAGCGAACATCGTGAGCGAGAGCGCAGCGAGGTAGGAGGAAGCAAGGCGCCCGACTAAGTACATTTTTACTATTCCTAAAGTATCGTATCGCTTTTCATATACCTAAATAAAAGGGCGAATTGATTCCGTTTGATTGAAGTGGGTGAGTCACCTGTGCCAAAATACCTTACTCAATATCTTTTATTGATTGTATGTCAATTTCCTTATCACTAGCACGCAGATTTTTTTTTGCGACCCATGTAAATCCCTTTTCTGGCGTGATGATTGCTACATCAACCGGGCCACCCACTCCAGGCATGTCGCCAGGATCAAGGCGAATTCCGTCAGAGAATCTCTGAATTGCATTTGTAGTTTCAATAGAAAGAATACTGAAATCTATCCCATCTTGGAGAGTCATTGTTCCCCATTGAATATTGTATTCGAGGGCTCCAAGCTGTTGCTTCACCCCTTGTTCCGTGAACTTTTGAGTGGCTTCCTGCAAGAGAGGTAGATTGCCTATTCTTGGGTCAAACCCGAGTACAATTCTTGTCAAAACGTCCGTTTGGCCAATCCAGCTAGCTCCGTATTCTTTACCCTTTTGCGTACTATTACGGAGCATTTCTATATCACCTGGTACGGTTACTTTGAAAACCTGATGAGAATCATCGCTGTTAAATCCTGCGACTATGAATTGCAGTGTATCCACATGTGCCATTCGCTGCTCTTCAATACCTATAGGGTTCTTGAACTTAAATCTTACCGCACCTTTTTCTTGTTTGATATCGATGTCCGTACAGCTTTGCCGTTCCAAATCGGCACGGATTTTGTCCGGTAGCTCCTTGAGACTTGTTTTATAATCATATTTTTCTTCAAAGAAGTCTTGAAGTTTTTTACTGATTTCTTCGATTGAAAGTTTTCTTATGTCAGCATATTTTTTGAATTCTTCAATAAAACGACTGACATTTTTTAGTACGCCATTCTCAGGAAGAAAAGCTAGGCCAGCAACAACAACTCCAACCTTTTTTCCAAGTTGGAATACTTTTGTCGCGGAATCAGAACCAATACGGCTCATGCCCTTCATGTTTCTGTAAGATTGACGGCTATCGGTAGCTAAAACCATACCTTCAGGTGTAGTTGTGTTAATACATAGGCTCATGTTATTTTGATAGGTTAGAGATAATAAATATGGTGAACAATATGCCACATGTGGCGATGATGGCTTTGTAATCAGGACCTATAAAGTGTACAGAGAAACCAAGTAGAATAATTGCACTTATCGTCAATTCAGACTGCTTATTTAGTGGGATGTTTTTAAGTAGATCCATGACTGAGGTTTTTTCTGGAATATGCTTTTCTAATGCAAGATTTATATAGCTCTGGACAATGTTTTGGAGCATATTACCATCAAATTGTGTCCCTTCAGTTTTAATTCTTGATTCGGCATTTCCGACAATATGAATGGAGTTGACGAGGTCATTTTGAGGGGGTGTTGCTTCGCTGAGAGAGAGATTATTTGCGAACGTTGTTTTACTGGTATCGCCAATGATTGTATATGCTGGGAGGGGTTGTAACCCTAATTCTTTTAGTGCTTTGAATGACGGGATTACTGAACTGGCCTTTACACCTATTTGGGCGAGATACCCCTTTTTTACCAAAGCTTCAATTGCCCTAAGGACAGAATTATTAGCGGAAACTTCAATGCCTGTTACCATTTCCGCAAGTGACGGGATAATGCCGTTATCGGTGTGGTATTTGTGGATGAAAATGATGAGGTTTTTCTGGTTTTCAGTCATGGTGCAATTTTAATGCTATTCATAGTATAACCGTAACTAAAGTAACGGTCAATAGTTTTTCTGTGGGTAAGCTAAAAAATAGCACTTTGAATGACCGTTAGGAACGAGAAGGCACATTATTACCTACTATTGGACAGGCAGTACCTTTAAATTATTTTAGTTACCTTTTCGTAAAGCATTGGCAAACAATTTTGTCTCATTCTAAATTTCGTTCCGTGATTGTGTCCCGTACGAGCGTCAAAATCCACAAGTATCTTTGCATCTTCTATCGCCTTTAAAAATCCTTCAAAACTGAATTTTTGTAGCATCGTTACCGTTGTATAGTGATAATATTCATTTTTTCGTTCGGTTTTTACTTCGGCTTGTACGTAAAATGCATTGAGTAGTTTTGTTCCGACTTTGTGTTCGAGATCATCAAAACCCCAATATGGCTGGGGATCGAGTTCGTTCAAATTGCCGACCCTCTTTTCCACAGATTTTAACCACTTTTTGTGCTCAGATGCGACTTTGGAGGCATTAAATGAGATTAAAACTTTTTTCTCCTTGCGGTCTATTTTTACAATAAAACCACGGTCGCTTGAATCGCCACCATGGATTGTTTGACGGAAACTCATCTCATTTTTGTCATATTTTTTGCCGGCTTCTTCATGTTTCCAGCCGTATAGGGGCAATAAAATCTGAGGTACAAATCTTACTGCTCTTGGAGATGGTTCAGTGTGGAAAAGTGTAGTAAGCGAAGTCGTTGAAGCTCTTTGCGTCTTTAACTCCCATTCTGCGGCGTTTGGAATAGGCAAATTGTTTTCCTCGATACCTAACAAATCCTCGAGCGTGTTTCCGACACCACCTTGATTTCCGTGCCGTGCATTTGGAATCCAACCCATGTTTGAAATCTCTTTTAGCTTTTTGATAAGCTCGTCTTTTGTGTAAATTTTCATGCCTCTTGCAATAGATTAAATAAATTCATTTGCGGTTTCAGCAAATCGACTTCGTTACTTTTTTTGTTTAGCATAAGTCTTTCGTTAGCCATTCTGCAGTATTCAGGTGATATTTCAATACCAATGTATTTACGACCAAGACCTTTGGCCACAACTGCCGTCGTTCCGGAACCCATAAAAGGATCTAATATGATTTCCGCATTAGTTGATGAAATAATGCGCTCAATTAAGGCAACGGGAAAAGGGGCTGGATGCGGATTATTCATATCTTGTGTAAATTCCCAAATATCTCCATAGGCATTTGCCTTAGGCACAAGCTTAAAATTTTTCTTTGCAATCAGATAAATAACTTCATAAGTCGGTAAGAAATAACCGGCATTAAAATTGATACCGCCTTTTCTTCTCCAAATGATGATTTGCCGAACAGGAAACCCGCTTACAATGTCTTGTCTGTCTTGAAGCAAGCCATTTTGCACTCTCCATTTATGGTTGTAAAAAATGGCTCCGTTATCGTTTATTATTCTCATCATCTGCTCCAAACAATCGCGTTGCCATTTAACATATTTGTCATGGGGCATGCAGTCATCATAATTCTGATACCCATTTACCAATGCTGCGTTGGCCCACTTTCCACCTCGCCCATCTTTCATGCCGTTTCCGGTTGAATTTTTAAGATTATAGGGTGGTGATGTAACAACTAAATCAACCGAACCGTCGGGTATTTTTTTCATCATCTCGACACAATCGCCAAGAACGATGTTGTTGATAAAATCGCGCGGAAATTTCATGTTTTTAATATAGTGGACTACATTTTACCCTTTTAATAAATTAAGGTCAAAATTACCACCTAAAAAGAATCAATTCGCCAATCTTAATTAGTTAGAAAAGCGATACGATACAGGAATAGTAAAAATGTATTTTGGCTAACTAGTGTATATACGAAATGTTTACGATCCAATTCAGCATCCGACTTAAAGTATATATTTTATTACCGATTCACAGCTTAAGTTTTGGCGGAAAAAATTCCTTTTTGATAAACAAAATCGCTAAACCCGCGGCAATGCTCAGGACTAATGTTGTCAGTGCGCCGAAAGCGTAACTTCGGGTTGTTTCCACATTCTCATAATCAATATTTGTAAGCACGAACTTAGTATTTGTCTTGGAATTATATTCATCTAACTGGGATTGTAAAAATTCTTTTATATTCTTAAGCTGTTCCAATTCAATGGGCTTATCTGTGTAAATTGTGAAAATGAAATTCTGCCTTTCCTGAGAACGCATATTAAAATCAGAATTTTCGGGCAATTCAGCAAATTTGATAAGATTTTCTCTGAAATTCGGGAACTTTGTCCATCCTATCATGGTTTGCCCGAAATAATGAGCCCCTTCATTTAATTTGCTTAAGTCATTTCCGTCAAATTTAATACCAATGGTCGCATATATCTTCCCCTCAAAATAAGGAGTTGTGTATTTGCCGGAAAAGATCAGAAATATAAATTGGCCTATAAGAGCTAATACAAGCAAAGATAATGCAGATCTTTTGAACTTTTTAAACATATTTATTGGATTAAGATGGCATTATACCGCTTTGCAGCTAAACTGCCAATAGATCCATTTTGATCAAGTTCATATGCTTTCTGATAATTTGCAAGAGCCTGGCCATTATCATTCTGAAGTTCATATAGCTTAGCAAGATTGTAATAAGCTGCTGCCATAGAAGGGTCCTTTGATATAGCTTTTTTGAGGTTCTTTTCCGCTTCAACATAATTCTTTATGCCAATCTGGCTCCAGCCAAGCAGATTATATGACATTGGATTATCAGGAAAATTGATCACAGCCAATTCGCCAAGTTTTAAAGCTTTTTCGGGATCATTTAAGAACTCAAGATATATCCATATAGGCCTTACAAAAGCATTTATATCCTGTTTGTTAACCTGAAGCACTTCCTCATACAATTTAACCGCTTCGTCATATTTCTCAGTCTGAAGATACAAATCGGCAAGTTTCTGCTTTATTACAATACTAGGTTCGAACCCGTTATTCAGGGCATAATTAAGGTAAATTATGGCGTCGTTATATTTCTGAAGTTCAGAGTACGTTATGCCTAAAAAGTATTGCGTAGCCGGCCATTCAGAATCTAATTCATATGCATGCTGAAAGGATGTAAGCGCAAAAATATAATTATTCAGATTAAGATACGCGTATCCTAAAAGTACCCATGAATCACGCAGATCAGTTCTTGTCTTTAATATATCTTTTAGCTTATAAATGGCAAGTTCATATTCTCCGATCTGGTTAAATGAACGCGCTAATAGCTCCGAAAGATACAGATCTTCAGCGGACTTCGCAAAATCAAATTCCTGATAGGCTGAAAGAATTTTTTGGGAATTGTTAATAATCGATTGATCAGCAGTTTGATCATTAATGACCTGGTTTAAAAGTGTCCTGCCCACGTCATTTTTTCCGAAAGCTATATTAATAAGAGCTTTCAGGTAAACAAGACGGGCATCTGTGATTCCTTCAGATAGCATTGCATCAATTGAACTTTCAGCTTCTGTAAATTGGTTTTGCCTTATAGATGTCAGCACTGAATAATATCTTGCATCAAAATTATTTGCATCAATTTCAAGAATCCTTATTGCGTTGTTTTTAGCTTTTGAATAATCTTTAAGCTCATAATTTGTTTTCATCAATTTGTCTAACGGCTCTGTTTTGGAAGATTCCAGATTTGCGGCTTTTACATACTCATTTGCGGCGTAAGTCAGAAAACCTTTTTCATAATAATAATCGCCCTTTTTTACGCGTTCTTCATAAGTTAAATTCACTTCCTCAGGTTGTTGTTTTTCGGTGATTCTGGGTATTTTAGGTTTGGCCTGTATATTAATATTGTCATTATTACCGAAGCCAAAGACGGACAATATGTTTTTTATGCCCAAAGGATTATCAGAAAGGCTTAATTTTATGATCTGGTCCCCCATGGCGATAACAAACGCCAGCACCACCGCCAAAATTATTGCTGTTACTTTTTTCATTTGGATAAATTAAGGGAGCGGAAGAAATACTAGCAAATATGACTATTTATGTAAATCGTTATTCCACTATAACTTGATAACTAGTTTGTAGGTTGTAGCTTGTAGTTTAAATTGCAACCGAAAAACTTCTACAAACTACTCACTACAAACTACAAACTTATTTTTAAATACTCTTTCAGCGCAAATCGCTATCGCAAGCGCGTCTGCGGCATCATCAGGTTTAGGATGGCGTTTTAACTTAAGAAAACGTTTGACCATTTCCTGAACTTGCCATTTTTGAGCATTACCGTCGCCAGAGATATTCTTTTTTACCTCAAGAGGCGTAAAATTAATCAATGGAATATGTAAACTGAATAAACATTCTAAAATTACTCCCCTCGCGTGCGCGACTTTTATGGCATTTGTCACATTCTTAGCGAAAAAAAGCTCTTCCACTCCAACAGCATCAGGCTTAAAAGTATTCAGAAGAAATAAAAAATCATTTTTAATCGCATTCAGTCGTTCCGGTAATGAAATATCGGGTTTGGTTTTAATCACACCGGAATCAACATAAAAAAGATTTCCGCTTTCGCTTTTAATAACCCCAAAACCAACTGTCGCGAGCCCGGGGTCTATTCCTAGAAATATCTTCATGTTTTATAAATTACAAATTACAGGTTATAAATTACAAGTAAATTACAAATTACAGGGTACAAATTACAATTTTTTTAATGATGTGATTTTGTATTTTGAAATTTGTATTTTGGAGCTTACTTGTATTTTGTAATTTGTAGCTTGGAGATTGTGAATTATTTGTAATTTAATCAAGTAATTCAATCGCAGTTTGAAGTGCCACCATATTGTATGCGTAATTCATTCGTGTGGCACCAAGAATTCCCATAACACCGCCAAATCCTCTGTAATTATATCTCTGGACAAGAATGCTGCAGCTTTTGATTTCAGGGATAAGATTTTCTTCTCCGATATAAAAAGCAGGCTCATTAGATATTTTGAGTTGGGATAATATATCGGCAAATTTTGTTTCAAGCACTTCAATAACCTGTGTTGCGCTTGAAGGGTTATCTCTGAATTCCGGTTGCCTTAATACATTGCTTACCCCCATATAAAAAATATGTTTATTGTCCGGCAACGTGGCAAAACTTACATTATTTGTCGCTGAAGCCAGAATCGCTACCATTTCGTAAAGTTTTTCCTTCGCTCTATTCAGATTATGCTGCCTCCTTAACATTTCAATATCATTTTTTGCCTTATTAAGAAGCTGTATGTTGAATTTCAACTGATCCACAAAAAGCCTGTAAGCTAAGCTGGTCGGTATGCGCCCCGCTGACGTGTGAGGCTGGATTATGTAACCTTCTTGCTCTAAAACAGCCATCTCGTTCCGTATTGTAGCAGGGGATATATTAAGCTGATATTCTTCATATATCAGCTTTGAGCCTATTGGAGTGGCTGTTTCGATGAATTTTTCAACAATCGCCTCTAGAATTTTGCGTTTTCGTAAATCCATTAGCAGTTTGATTGGTTAAGTGCTAATACATTTTTACACGATACTCTAACGTTGTCAATTTGGCTTAATGTGAATCACGCCTGCCCGCCCATGGAGGGATATTCGTATTTTGTTTATGTTATGCCGAAAAGTGACTTTATAAATTACAAGCACCAAATTACAACTTACAAAAAAAATTACAAATTACAAGCTACAACTTACAAGTAAAATACAAACTACAAGATACAAATTACAATTTTAATATTGATACAGATTTGTATTTTGTAATTTGAAATTTGGAGCTTACTTGTAATTTAAGATTTGTTCATTGTAATTTGAATAATATTTGTGATTTGTAATTTGTGTTTTGAGGCTCAAGGTCTTGCCCAGGACAAGAAATTAATATAGAAATTTATGTGGCTTAAGATTTTCAATTTTATACAATTCCATGGCATTTCTTATACTTTTTTCCTGATCCGCATGGGCACGGATCATTGCGTCCTGCTTTTGGGGTGGCAGGTTGATTTGGGGAACGCGTCATGATTTTTTGCACAACGCGCGATTCAGGGGAAATGGAAGATCTGCCATGTGGATTTATCAGATTTCCTTCAATATTCTCTTCATTCGTTTTTAGCTTGGATGGATCGATGATTGGCTTAGCAATGATTTGTGCTTGTGGTTCGATGTTTATCTGAATTTTGAATAAAGTATTTATGACGTTATGCTGTATTGTTGTTAATAACTTTTTAAACATCATAAAAGCGTCCTGTTTATACTCGACCAAAGGATCGCGCTGTGCGTAACCTCTGAGAGAAACTGAATCGCGAAGGTTCGACATCTCATCAATATGTTCCATCCATAGGGAATCCACAACGCGAAGAAGAATACTTTTCTCAACCATTCTTAAAATATCAGGCTTAGGAAGGGATTCTTCCTTAAGGCGGTATTCAGTGTAAAATACATTAGTTATAAATTCAGTAATATCCTCAGGCCTGTCGAGCTTTTCAAAATCCTGCACATCCACGCTTTTTGTTTTATGTGGAAGTAAAGCATTGACCTCTTTAGCAATATTTTCAAGGTCCCAGTCGGTTCGGCTTTCGCTTGAAGTGCGGCTCAAAACAATATTTTCGGATTCTTTTTTAATTAATTCCAAAATGTCGCTTTTAAGGTCATCGCTTTTTAGTATTTTAAGTCGTCGTGCGTAGATTATTTCACGATGTTTATTCATCACATCATCATATTCTAACAGATGTTTTCTGATGTCGAAATTATGGCCTTCTACGCGTTTTTGAGCGGATTCGATGCTTCTTGAGATAAGGCCGTTTTCAATAGGCATATCTTCGGGAAGGCCTAACCTCTCCATCATATTTTTGATTTTATCGGCACCGAAAAGCCGCATCAGGTCGTCTTCCATGGATACATAGAAACGGCTTTCCCCGGGATCGCCCTGGCGGCCAGACCTCCCGCGGAGCTGATTATCGATTCTTCGCGAATCATGCCTTTCCGTTCCTATAATCACTAAACCGTCTAATTTTATGACTCCTTCTCCTAGCTTAATATCCGTTCCGCGTCCAGCCATGTTTGTTGCTATGGTAACAGCGCCCCTTTGGCCAGCTCTTGCAACTATTTCTGCCTCCCTTTCGTGATTTTTCGCGTTAAGGACCTCGTGCGGGACACCACTCATTTTGAGTAATTTTGAAAGGATTTCTGATTTTTCAACAGAAATCGTGCCTACTAAGACAGGCTGGCCCTTTTGGTAATATTCCTGGATTGCTTTTACAACGCTGATAAACTTCCCTTTCTGAGTTTTATATATGACATCGGAATTATCCCGCCTTATGACATCCTTATTAGTAGGGATGACAACAACTTCTAAATTGTAAATTTTATAAAATTCTTCTTCCTCAGTTTTAGCAGTTCCTGTCATGCCGGATAATTTATTATACAGCCTGAAATAATTCTGGAACGTGACAGTTGCTAAAGTTTTGCTCTCTTGTTTAACTTCAACATTTTCTTTCGCTTCAATTGCCTGATGCAAGCCATCGCTATATCGTCTTCCGGGCATAAGGCGACCGGTAAATTCATCCACAATTATGATTTCATCATCCTTAACTAAATAATCGATGTCTTTTTTAAATATTGCGTGTGCCTTTAGGGCTTGCTCAATATGATGGACTTCAAGAAAACCCGCATCTGTGTAAATATTCTCGACACCTAGTAATTTTTCCATTGTTGCAATGCCTTCTTCGGTTAAAGTCGCAGTACGATGCTTTTCATCAATAATATAATGTTCAGTCGGAACAAGTTGATTGATAAGCTGAGAATACTGCACGTATTTTTTAGTCGACTCTTCTGCGGGGGATGAGATTATTAATGGTGTCCTGGCTTCATCTATTAAAATGGAGTCGACCTCATCAACTATTGCGAAATTAAGTTCGCGCTGAACGCGATGATCAAGGCTCCCAACCATGTTATCCCTAAGGTAATCAAAACCGAATTCATTATTAGTGCCATACGTGATATCCGCGTTGTACGCATCCCTTCTTTCCTCCTGTGATATACCGTGGACTATTGTGCCTACAGTTAAGCCGAGATACCTGTAAATGACACCCATCCATATTGAATCGCGTTTAGCAAGGTAGTCATTTACAGTGATCACGTGCACTCCTTTTCCGGAAAGGGCATTTAGATAAACAGGCAGAGCGGCAACAAGTGTTTTACCTTCACCAGTTTTCATTTCAGAGATCTTTCCTTTATGCAGGACGACACCGCCTACAAGCTGGCAATCATAAGGCACCATAACCCATTTTTCCTCATCTTTACCTAACGAATATTTTGTTCCAACTAACCTTTTGCATGCATTTTTAACTGTTGCAAAAGCTTCAACAAGAAGGTCATCTACAGTCTCACCGTTCTTAATCCGTTTTTTGAACCTTTCGGTATTTTTTTTGAGCTCATCATCGCTTAAGCTCTTGTATTCTTCATCTTTTTTATTTATCTGTTCGACCAAAGGCTGGATTTTTTTGATCTGCTTTTCATTAAAATCCCCAAAGATAGTGTTAATGATTTTAATCAGCATAATTTTTCGGTAATAATCGTATTAAGGTTTCCAAACATGTCCGCCTCAGGCAGATTGAGCTTCTAAATATTCGGGCATTTCAGCGTGTGTACATAAATACCAGAAAGTATAAACTGATTATAGTTATACTGCGGTTAATTGACAAATGAAACTCATTTTTGTAAAATTTCAGAGCAAACAAAAATCCTGTTAGAGTTTTGAGGGCTAAATGCCGACTTTTAAATAAACAGAGTCTTACGGCTTATCGTTTAATTGTATAATCTATAATCAAATGTATTACAGAAATCCAAAAAAGAAGCATCTGTATAATTACATATTACCTTTTTTGATAATCGCAGTGATTTTTGGCGCCATTTTCTATGGATGGCACGCTCTAAATAATATTTTTATAGACACAAGCCGGAATACTTTAAACGAAAAAGTGTTCCTTAATATCGAAAGCGGCAGCGCAAAGGCGATGACTGTTGGTAAAAGCGAATGGCAGAATGCGCCTGACAAGATATACCTATATAGAGGCGAAAAGCTTAAAACTGCAACGGATGGCCGTGTGACTTTGACCTTTTTTGACCAAAGTATAATGCGTCTGGATACTGATACTGAAGTTGGTTTTACATCGCTGAAAAAGAAAAATGATGCTTATAACATCGAGGTGCAAATTTCTAAGGGAAACGCGTGGTCAAAGGTTGAACGCATAAATAATCCAAGTTCGACATTCAAGCTGACAACAGGTTTAATCATTCTGGATACACGCGGAGCGGTATTTTCTGTCACTTACCCCGGAACAGTTTATGTGATGGATGGTAATGTTCAGATAGAAGTCAAATATAACGATAATGTCATTAAAACGTATAATGTAGGGATAGGCCAGCAATTTATTGTAGACGAAACCATGGTGCAATCGTTACAAAGAGGCGATTCTGTTGAAGCTATTTTTGCCCTAAGCGATACATTTAAGAAAACGAATTGGTATAGATGGAATATGAAAAAGGACGGTGCAATAAATGCTTTTGAGGAGTCTGATTCTGAAAATACTGAAACCGTAACATCAGAAGGCTCAACGACTGATACGTCAACTGAGACTATTTCAACAACCTCAGCCGAGACATCAACATCTAATCTGTCATCACTTAATGAAGAAATAACTGATAGCAATAAGGTTGTTTATGTCACAAATCCTTCAAAAAATTTCGAAACAAACAAATCCACTATAAATTTTGCGGGTAATTATGATACTGAAAAAATCAGCGCAATTTATGTTAATGGCGTAAAGGCAAATTTAAGTAACGGTAAATGGAGCGTATCTTCAGTTAAACTTATAGAGGGAGAAAATAAAATTAAGATCGAGGCTCAGGATTTAAACGGAGTTAAAACAACGTTAAGTCCACTGGTAATTATTTACGACAAAACACCTCCTGAAAAACCAATGATAACCGAACCTGCGGCAAAACAGGGAGAAGTTATAAGCATTGATGATGTTGAGCAACTTATCGAAGGAACGGTCAGTAAAGATACCCAGGCGGTTATTGTGAATGATTACAGGCTTAGCAAATATGTACCTGGAAGCCAAAAATTTACCTATTATGCGAAAGTTCAGTATGGCAATCTTCAGGAAGGGGAAAATGAATTTAAGGTATACGCGGAAGATAAAGCGGGTAATTTAAGCGATCCTGCCATAATCACATTGAAACTGGATAAAGAAGTGATCGATAAGGCAAAGAGCGAAGAAACCACTTCTGGTACTTCGGAGACCAGTAGCACTGCTTCAAATTTACCTCAGGCCAGCTCAAGCGGAGGCGTTAAAATCACTGCCCCTAATGACGGTAAAAGTTTTACAACAACTGAAACTGAATTCGAGATAACCGGAATAGTGCCAGAAGGCACGTCTAAAATCGTGGTGAATGATTATCCTTTATCACTGTTTAAGGCAGGGGATACTACGTTTAAATACAGGGCTTACACGAGTATCGGCAACCTTAAAATCGGCGAAAAAAATGTTTATGAAGTTTCAGCTTATGATGAAAATGATAAGAAGCTCGGGGAAGCCAGCATTACTATTGATGTCCAGAGCGGAGCCAGCGCCGCTCCTGTTATAACGATACCAAATAGCACTGGTTCATATGCAACCACATTAGACACAATCGTGATAGGAGGAACCGTGGGCAAATGGGTAACGCATATGTACGTAAATGATAAAGAGATTAAAAATTATATCCCAGGCAGCGAAAAATGGAGCGCTACCGTAAACCTTGTTTCAGGCGAAAACACTTTTGTTGTAAATGCTGAAAAAGACGGTGAATCCGTCGGGAAAGCGACTATTAAGATTACTTATCAACAATAAAACTGTTGAAGGTCTAATAGAGGGTCTAATGGAAGGTCTAATAGAGGGTCTTATTGAGGTATTCTGAAATACGGCAACAATTAGACCCTCAATCGAACCTCAATCGACCTTCGATAAGACCCTCAAAGGTACTTCGCCTTATTCTCATTATGCTCATCAAGGGTTTTCGCATAATGTACAAGCCCGTCTGAATCATGGAGATAATAAAAGTAATCGGTTTTTTTCGGGTAAATGGCTGCGTGTATGCTGGTTATACTAGGGCTGCAAATTGGAGTAGGAGGAAGTCCGCGGTATTTGCGCGTATTATAGGGGCTGTCTACTTGCAGGTCGTTATAAGTCAAACCGCCTTTAGTGCGCCCCAAAGCGTAAAGTATAGTCGCGTCTGCGCCAAGTCCGACATCATTATCAAATCTGTCCCATAGTATTCCTGCTACAGTTGGCCTTTCATTCGAGTCCCTCTCTTCTTTTTCCACTATAGAAGCCATTATCATAATCTGTTCAAAGCTATGCTTACAGGTATTTATAGCATTCCAGTCATCATCAGTAAGTTTGTTTTTGAGTGTCAGGATCATTCTCTGTATAAATCCTTTATCGCTATACGTGCCAGGATTTACGAAATATGTATCAGGGTACAGATATCCCTCAAGATAATCTTTTGGAAGAAAATCAAAATCAAATTTGCATGTATTTGCGCAATTTATAAAATCTACGGCTTTTGTCAGCCCTATTTCTTCCAGATAATCCGCAATTTGTTTAATGTTCCATCCTTCAATAATAGTCGTTGCTATTTCTGAACTTTTACCACTTACCAAAGCATCCGCGATCTGCTTCATATTAAAATTTTCCTGCAACACCATTCTGCCCGCTTTTATTTTATCCGCCATTTTATTTTGTTTCAGATAAAGCTTAAAAATAAGAGGGCTTTTGATTAACCCTTTTTCGTATAAAATCTGGGCCACCGTATCTGCAGAACTTCCGTTTTCAATATTAACAATCACACGATTATCTGAATCTGGGTTAAGAGAAAAATTTAAAGCTCCTACATAAAACTGGTAAAACCAGATAATTGCTAAAGCCAGCAAACCGAGAGTAATGATTAAAGAGAATTTTTTCATAAAATTTCAAATCGTTGGGCTTGTAGTTATAGTAAAATCACAATTTGCCCAACAATAGGCCCCACTATTGGCCCCACAATAGGTATCATTGCCCAAACATTCCGCCAACTCCGCCCATTACTTCCTTCATTTTTTCCGCGCCAATAAGCTGGGATTTTTTAATGGCTTTATTGGCCGCGTCGACAAAAGCCTTGCTGATTTTAACTTTATCAAGAGGAGTATTTTCGCCTATTTTAACTTCGATAAAATGCTGTTCGCCATCAACTTCAACTGTTACGCCGTCTGTTTCTGCTTCTATATGAATATTTTTTAATTCATTTTTAATCTGCTTGGCTTGTTTTTGAAGTTTATAAAGGTCTTTTGCCTTATCCATAAAGCCCATATTATTGATGTTAATTATAAAATTTGTAAGTGAAGTTTACCATATAAAATTCAATTTAAAAACTCTAAGTTCTAACTGTTGCTGGCTCCAGGCTCTGTCTGGAGACACAGAAGCCTGTATCTCGGTTCCGGACTGGAGCCGCGGAGCCAGCAACAGTTCTAAATTGGAGTTTCACTGTCGTTCGCGAACGACTTGAGGTTTAGGGCTTAGAGTTTAGAGTTTTAAATAAAGGATTTGCAATTCCTTTGATATAAGTTAAAATATCAAAGCTTTAACTAACTAATCCAAAGGAGGTAACTACACATGATTTACGCAACAAAAAAACAGGGTGAGTCTAATGAACGCCTAATCAACCGCTTCAAACAAGTAGTCCAGAGGAGCAGGGTCCTTGTAAAGGCCAAACAGGAACGCTACCATTCAAGAAAACATACAAAAAAATTCGTAAGAGCGGCCGCCATAATGCGCGCTCAACATCGTACACAAAAGGCCCGTCAGCAGTTTTACAGTTAAAATTTTAGATTTTCCATTATTAGCGCGAGCCCCAAATGGGCCATTTAGTGGTGAGCCTTATGAACAAATTAGTTTGTAGTTGGTAGTTTATAGTTTGTAGTATTTTAACTGTTATGGCTACAAACTACCCACTACAAACTACAAACTTGTAATTCTCACTTAAGACTTGCATTTGAGATTTATTTTATGAAAATCCCGATAGTCACAATAATCGGCAAACCGAATGTGGGAAAATCCATGTTTTTTAACAGAATGGTCGGATCGCGTTTGGCCATAACGAATGAAGAGGCTGGCACCACGAGGGATAGGATTTTTTTTAAGATAAAACATCCTGTCATTGATTTTTATTTAGTAGATACTGGCGGTATCCGGTTCGGGTCTTCTGCTGATTCCGATATGGAAGATAATATCCAAAAACAAAGCCGTATTGCGATAGATGAATCGGATCTGATACTTTTTATAGTAAACGCCAAAGAGGAATTTACATCAGATGATCTTAAAACGGCTGAAATATTAAGAAAGGTCTCTGACAAAAAACCAGTCATCCTCATAGCGAATAAATGTGACCAGCCTGTAACTGAAACTCAATTGGCCAATATGTATCAGTTAGGTTTAGAAAGCCCTATTCCGATTTCCGCATTACATAACACAGGGATTAAACTGGTAACTCAGAAAATAGTAAAAATCCTTAAGGCAAGGAGTTTTCTTACAAAAGATAGCAATGTGTATAAAGCAAATCTGATATTTGACGAAAGCCATTTAAACATAGCACTTGTCGGCAAAACCAATGTGGGGAAGTCCTCTATCATCAATGCGCTTTTAAATCAGGAGAAATTAATCGTGTCGGAAGTTCCTGGCACGACAAGAGATAGCATAGATACACTTCTAACGCATAACGGAAAGCCATTTAATTTTATCGATACGGCTGGTATGAGGCGTAAAGGCAAAATCGGTACCGGAATTGAGCATTTCAGCGTTTTAAGGACTTTGTCATCAATCGAGCGTTGCGAGATCGCATTATTGGTAGTCGATTCCAGCGTACCAATAACTCATCAGGACCAGGAGATAGCAAGCACGATTATCAAATCAGGAAAGGGCCTGATTATTCTGGCTAACAAATGGGATATCAAAAAAGATGATGACAAGACTGAAGAGGAAAGGAAAAATTCTTACATCAGGCATCTGCAATATAGATTCCCGTTTCTTTCATGGGCACCGGTTATCTTAACATCGGCTAAAACCAAAAAAAATCTGACTAATGTATTTGAACAGATCGAAATCATTGCAAATGAGCGTCAAAAAAGAATACCAACGTCAAAACTTAACAGTTTTATTGAAGTTATAAGAGAAAAACATAAACCGACTGGCACAAAAAAAATAAACCCAAAGTTATTTTACGTGACTCAGGTAGATATAAAACCGCCGCATTTTGTATTCTTTGTTAACAAAAAAAAGTATTTCCATTTTTCTTATTTAAGATATCTGGAAAACCGCTTAAGGGAACAATTCGGTTTCACTGGCACACCGATAACTTTGGAATACCGCGAAAAAGAAAGCCGCTATTCTGTAAGCGCGATTCGCTAATCGCGCCAGATAATTGGTCACTAGGAATTAGGAATTGGTCCGCAGACTCCGTAGAGTTATGGACTCCTACGGAGGTCATTGCGCCAGGCTTTTGATATATTTCTCAAACTCATCAACGGAGTTCCACTGTACTAATGTTCCGTTAACGTAAATCGATGGTGTGTAACCAAGATCGTGCCGAGTGCCTTCGTTTATGTCAGAATTTATTCTGGCTTTCTTTTGCCCGCTATCAAGGCATGTATTAAAAGTTTCCATATTTAATCCTAAGTTCGACGCAAAGGATTTCAGGTTATCTTCCGTTAGGTTGTCCTGATTTTTGAATGCGATATTCATAAATTCCCAGAATTTATCCTGATCATTCGCGCATTCCGCAGCCTCAGCGGCCTTGAAAGAGTATTGATGATAAGTTAATGGAAAATGATAAAACTCGAGTCTCGCGATTTCGGAATTGTTTTCAGCAATTTTTTCAAGCTGGGGGCTGATCTCAGCGCACGCGGGGCACTGGAAGTCTGAAAATTCTTCGATTAAGACTTTCGCGTTAGGATTTCCAATGCTTGCGCGATTACCCGTATCAGGCGGAGGCGTAGAACAGGCGGTAAATATTAAAAAACAAGCAGTCATCAAAGATATTTTAAATAATTTCTTCATAAATTTATTATTTATCAGTATTTAAAGGCAACTAATTGCAGATAGCAATGTACCAAAAAATTAATATTTCAACAAACTTAATTGTAAATATCCTCCATATTTGTTAAGATAAAAATCCAAATAATCAATTTCGATTTTCGAGTTTCGATTTTCGGATTTAAAAAATTGTTTTTATGTCTCTTTATTTAAAATACCGTCCGCAGAATTTTAGAACCGTTGTGGATCAGGATCATATAGTAACGACGCTTAAAAATGCCTTTAAACATGGTTCGCTTACGCACGCGTACTTGTTTTGCGGCCCAAGAGGCACTGGTAAGACCTCGCTGGCCAGGATTGTGGCTAAAAGCATCAATTGTTCAAACCCGGAAGAAGGTTATGAGCCATGCGACAAATGCGAAAATTGCGAAGCGATTATGAAAGGCCGCATGGTGGATCTGATTGAAATCGACGCAGCAAGCAACAGAGGAATAGATGAGATAAGGGAACTTCGTGAAAAAATACTTTTCGCACCGACTCATGGAAAAGCAAAAGTGTATATCATTGATGAGGTCCACATGCTTACAAAAGAAGCGTTTAACGCGCTACTTAAAACTCTTGAGGAACCTCCAAGCCATGCCTATTTCATTTTGGCTACAACAGAGGTTCATAAAATTCCTGAAACAATAATTTCCAGATGCCAGCAGTTTAATTTCAGGAGGATCACGCCAGAAGCAATAGTTAAACGCCTTGAAGAGATTGCTAAGGAGGAAAATATTGCAGCGGAACCCGATGCTCTTGAGCTTATTGCGAAAATGGCCGGAGGCGGCTTAAGGGATGCTATTGGCCTTTTTGAACAGATGAACATAAACGGCGCGGTTATTTACCAGGAAATCATTAATAATCTCGGGATAACAGGCCATATGCTTATCGAATCCTTTTTCGAGGCTTTAATAAATATAAAAAGCCTTAAGGCTATAGAGATCATTAATCAGGTGAATGGGCAGGGCCAAAATCTTAATCAGTTCTGCGGTGAGCTTATCGCGTTTTTCCGCGAACAGATGCTACTTGGTGTGAATGAGAAAAAAGACATAGGAAATATAATAAATTTTATAGATATATTTTCAGAAGCCAAGCAGCAGATTAATCAAGCGCTTATACCTCAATTGCCGCTTGAAATAGCTGTTCTTAAAGCATGTGGTTATTCGTCTGACTTAACGTATAGTCAGGCGTACTCTGCCCGTGGGGAAAAAGTGACTATGGAAAAGAACGTAAATACTGATCACAGCGCAAAACCTGAGATCGATCATAGCGAGGTGCCGAATCCGTATGTGGTTTCATTGAATGAGATAAAGCAAAATTGGCAAAGGGTTATAGATCACATTGAAACTCCTTTTATCCGCATGTCTTTTATGGACAGCGATCCTGTTAAATTTGAAAAGGGGAATCTCCATCTTGTTTTTAAGTCAAATACACTTATGGAAAAGGTGGCCAATACAAAAAATCAGATTGAAATAATAAAAGCTTTTGAAACAGTATTAAGGACTAAAATCAATCTTAAACTTGAGTTAAAAAAAATAAATCTTAAACCCGTTTCACAGCCAAAGGAAGATACTCATTCACCTTCCATTATTGATATGGCTAAAGAGGTATTTGGATCATAAGATTTTATTTCGGGATTTGTGGGAGATGTGAGATTTGTGTGATTGGTTTAAAAATGACTATCAGTAACAATCCCACAAATCGTATAAATCCCCCAAATCACACATATCACTAAAAATAAATATGAATGATAAAGTTAAAATACGTGAAAAATTGCTGAAGATGAGGAAGAAAATTTCAGCAAATTTGAGGGCTGCAAAAAGCCAAAAAATAATTGATAAATTGCAGAATCTCAGCGAATTTATAAACTCGAATCATATTCTGCTTTACTACTCGCATGGTGGGGAGGTCGATACATTAGGGCTGATTGAAAAATATTTAGATGCAAAACAGCTTTATCTTCCTGTAATAAGAGGTAAAAGCCATTTTCAGGCTGTACCTATAAAAAGGCCATTAAACCTAAAATCCGGATTTGAAGGTGTCCCCGAGCCTGTTGGTATCGAACCAAGTAGTGTTTACGACGATAAGATAGAACTTGTTATTACGCCCGGGGTAGCTTTTGACAAAAAGGGGAACCGCATAGGGATGGGCAAAGGTTATTATGACCGTTATTTCGAACAGAATTCGGAGACATTTAAAATAGCTCTCGCTTATGAGGAACAGGTTCTGGATTTAGTGCCAAAAGAAATGTATGATAAATCTGTGGATCTGATTATTACGGATGAGAATATTTATAAATGCGATTAATTATCTTAAGTTCAATTATCGCATCACAAGTTTGTAGGTTGTAGCTTGTAGGTTGTAGTATTTTTTAATTCACGCTACAAACTACCCACTACATACTACAACCTATATATAATAAATTATATTTTTTCAAAAGTTGCGCCTATGTATGAACATATAAAAAAGGAAGATTTTGAGCTTTATAAAAACATTTCTGATGAGGAAAGGCGTCAGAGTGAGGGGGTTGAACTTATACCTTCAGAAAATTACGTATCCGAAGCCGTTCTTGAAGCCTGCGGTTCAATTCTGACAAATAAATATTCCGAAGGATATCCCGGAAAAAGGTATTATGGAGGCCAGGAGAATATAGATAAGATAGAAAATCTTGCTATAGAGAGGGCAAAAAAACTATTTGGCGCGGAACATGTTAATGTCCAGCCTTATTCAGGATCTCCTGCAAATACTGCGATTTATTTTGCGCTTTTAAAATTCGGCGACACCGTGATGGGCCTTAAACTGGATCATGGCGGGCATATAACTCATGGACTACCGATAGCCTTCTCAGGAAAAGCGTATAATTTTGTCCAGTACGGGGTGAATAAATTAACTGGAAGGATCGATATGGAAGAGGTACGCAAATTGGCACATGCTCATAAGCCCAAAATGATCGTCGCCGGCTTCACCGCCTACCCAAGGGATATAGAATGGAAGAAATTTAAGGAAATCGCTGATGAGATCGGTGCTATAACCATGGCCGACATTTCCCATACAGCCGGTCTGGTCGCGGCAGGCGTGCTCGAGTCCCCGGTTCCATATTTTGATGTAGTAATGACGACAACTCATAAAACCCTTCGTGGGCCAAGGGGCGCTATAATCATGTGTAAAGAAAAATTTGCCAAAGATATCGATAGGGCGGTTTTCCCAGGATTGCAGGGCGGCCCTCATGAACATACCATAGCGGGAAAGGCGGTTGCGTTCCTCGAGGCGCTTCAGCCAGAATTTAAAGAGTACGCCATGCAGATAAAGAAAAACGCTTATCATCTTGCTGAAGAGTTAAAAAAGAGGAACTTTAAATTAGTTTCTGATGGCACTGACACTCATTTGATTTTGGTGGATCTGACTAATAAAGGCATCTCGGGCAAAGACGCTCAGAATGCGTTAGACAGAGTGGGCATTACTCTTAACAAAAATACAGTACCTGATGATCCGAGATCCCCGTTTGACCCTTCGGGTATTAGATTGGGCACGCCAGCTGTCACTACGCGGGGCATGAAGGAGCCGGAAATGGAAAAAATTGGTGAATGGATCGACCGCGTTGTAACGTATATTAACGATGAAAAAGTTTTGCTCAAGACAAAAGAAGAGATAAGGGAAATGTGTGTAAAATTCCCTGTACCTGGAATAAAAATATGATATTAAATGAAATACTGATTTAAAATTTCTCCGGAGAAATTTTATACCTGCCGGATATTTATATAATAACTTTAAGATCAATGATAAGAACCGCTAAAAAAATTATTATCTTTGTTTTAATAGGCATATCACTGTTCACTAATGGTGTTTTCGCCTATGACGACGTAAGCCAATCATCTCCGTATTTTTATGCCATTGAGTACCTACGGAAAAACGACGTCTTTCCGAATACTAAATTATTCAAACCGGAAATTTATGTATCCAGGGCTGAATTCATCAAATATCTTGTCCTTTTAAACAGCCCTAAATTTAAGGTGAAAAAAAATGTCACACTTCCATTTGAAGATACGCAGAACACAGCATGGTACGCGCCGTATTTTGATGAAGCGATTAAACTTGGCATATTGAACAAAAATGAAAAAAATGCATATCCGAATAAAAAAATAAATGTCGCTGAGGCCACTCAGCTTATCTTTAATTCAAAAAGCATCCCTATACCCCGCAAATTTGTCGGCACAATTCCTTATAAAGATGTGAATAACAACAAAAATCTTCAGGCTTTGATGATGCGGGCTGTTGAATTAGGGGTGGTAAAACCCGAAAAACCAGATTTCATGGGCATGTACTCTAAAGTGTCGAGAGCAAAAGCTGCATATATGATCTATAAGATGGACCTCGTTGATTTACGTGATCCTGACTTTTTAGCGCTTCAGCAAGTTTACGATCCGGCTTTGAAAAAAATTATCGATTCATGGAATATCATCAATTCTGACTATGTCGATAAAGACAATATTAATTCCGCAGAAATGTCAGGCAATGCCATAAAAGCTATGGTTGACACCCTGAAAGACCCATATTCGGTATATATGGATCAGGAAGCAAATACGGCTTTTAATGATGAATTAGATGGGCAATTTGAGGGCATTGGAGCCTATGTGGCAATCGACGAAAAGGGGAGGATTACTATAGTGGCCCCTATCCAGGATTCGCCAGCATATAAAGCCGGTGTTAAGTCGGGAGATGTCATTAAGAAAGTCGATGATTTTAGCACTGAAGGCGCAACATTATATGATGTGGTAAATAAGATCAAAGGGCCTAAGGGCAGTAAAGTCACATTAACGCTTGAAAGGGATGGCGGCGTTATTGTTATCGAGGTGGTAAGAGATGTGATAAATGTTGTCCCTCTTGAATATAAGGTAATAGGAAATGACAATATAATGTATATAAAAATCATAAGCTTTGGAGAAAATCTCATCAAAGATTTTCAGGAAGTTGTTGAAATAATCATGAACAATTCAAAAATTAAAGGAATAATTATCGACCTTAGGGATGATCCCGGTGGCTTCCTGGATGCGGCAATAGGTGTTTTAAACGAATTGCTTGCAAAAGATTCCGTAGCAGTGCAGATCCAATACAGCTATTTCAATGTATCCCAATATACTTCAGCCGACGGGAATCTTAAGGATTACCCAATGGTTGTCCTTGTCAATAAAGGAAGTGCATCCGCATCAGAAATTGTCGCAGGAGCTTTACAAGACTATGGAATCGCTAAAATTATAGGCGAAACCACATTCGGCAAAGGAACTGTGCAGGAGGTTGATTATTTCAGCGACAGTTCAAGCCTTAAATTAACTGTGGCAAAATGGCTTACCCCTAAAGGCAGAAGTATAAATGAAAATGGTATAAAACCGGATATTGAAGTTATGAATAAATCCGGCGACTCAACAGATTATCAATTAGAAAGGGGGCTTATAGAGCTAGGTAAAATAATGAAATAATACGATATTGATTATGATCGATTTCCTTATTTTAGCCTCAAAAAGTCCGCAAAGAAAACGAATACTTAAAGATCTCGAAATTCGTTTTAAAGCAGTTCCAAGCAATATTGACGAACATGCAAATGGGCTTAAAATGCCGTACGCAGTTGCCAAAAGTATTGCATTAAGAAAAGCAGAAAAAGTCGCTGAAAAGTATCCAAACCAATGGGTGCTTGGTTGTGATACCTTTGTAATACTAAGCAATGGCATGGTTTCCCTAAAGCCAAAGAACCGTTCAGCAGCAAGAAGGACTATCAACCTTTATAGAAACTCCTACTGCGATGTTTATTCTGGATTAGCTCTTATCAATAAATCATTGAATAAAAAATTTGTTCAATATGAAAAAACCCGTCTGTATTTCAAAGATTTTTCGGACGACGAACGTGAAGAATTCCTGGATTCAAATGAATGGGTAAATAGATCAGGCTCTATGACTGTAGAAGGCGGGGGAGGGAAGTGGATAAAAAAGATAGAAGGGGATTATTGGAATGTTGTTGGGCTCCCTGTTGAGCTTTTGAAAGAATTTTTAAATAAAATAAAATAACTGTATTAAATTGTGGCTATTAGTGAAACAGGTTTTGTTAATACTAAATATCTTGTGCTAACATAATATTATAAATTAATTAAACAATCATATGACTGAAAACAATGATTCTCGGTTTGATGCGGACGGAATCGGGGAGACCGTTGAAATACCTGACGGCGAACATGCAATGGCGAGAGAAAAACTTGCCCAAGTGCTAACGCAATTTCGCGTCGGAAGTAAAATTGAACTCATCGCCGATATAGATCGCCATGATCCAGTCGAGCACGCCGACCCGCTACCCATGATTCCGAAAGGTACCCGTGGCGAAGTCGTGGAGGTTGATGAAGGAAGCCTTCTTATCCGAGTTCCCCATCCGGAAGATAGTTCACGGCCAGTTGTGTTTCGTCTCCACAACGTATCCTCAGAACATACCGACTGCCCGCTCTCTGCCATCCGGCCTTTGGGGTATTCGGTAGAAGACATCCTGAGTGAGCCACAACCCCCATCTCACGGGATTAGCGGAGCGCCCGACGAGCATCTAGACTCAGCGGCCGACCCGGAAAAAGCCAGACGGATTGATGCCGTTTGGCCGCGGGAAGAGCTTCCGTAACATTTAGAGTAATTACGGTTTTTGTTTTATGATTCGGAATCTGCAGTCAGTTAAAAGATCTTCCAGTTCTGCTTGGGATAGAGTTTCGCTTTCAAAAGTGGTGCCTCCTTCCTGATTAGGATAAGCTACTAAACTCTTTAGATTATGCCTGCTTAATGCAACTCCCAGCATAATCCCAGGCCTGTACTTTTCTTCAACGTCTACTGTTGCTTTAGCTTCTTTTTCAGACATTTTATAAGTTTAAGGTTTTTAATTATAGTAATTTTGATATTTTTGTCAAAAATGATTAAATAAGTTTTTCCTTTCTTATTGCAAAAAAACGTATAATTTGATATAAAACCCTCCTTAAGCAAATTTAATATGAATACCACAATCGGTGATATAGGAGATATTGTAGAAATTCATAATTTTCCAGAAGAAGGTGATGTTTCTAAGGGGGAAATTGTTATCAGAAGTAATGATGATGTCATTCGCAGCATTGAAAGATTCAGGATGGTTTTAGTCCATCAAATAAATGACACGTCTCTTATAAATGGCACATCTATTAATCGCCCAATCGATTGTAATTGTAAAAGAGTAAATATATCTCCAACAGGACTTTCTCTCTTAGAAGATAGTGCTTCAGACAGCAAAATACGAAAATACAGATTTGATTTTAGAGATCAGGCAAACGCGATAGCGGAGGATAGGTCATTTCAAAAATTAATGTGAAAATAACTACGCATACGTTTATTGAATTGAGTCGTTGACTGGCTTTATATGCTCTGATAACATAGCTTAGGTCTTTAAACATATAATAATGAAAATCTCTATTAAAAACGAAGCCGATATTTTAAAAAAGCTTGGCCAGGTTATTTACATTGCTGGTTCGCAATGGGGTGATGAAGGCAAAGGAAAGCTTGTTGATATCCTTTCGGGCCATTACGATATTGTGGCTAGATCAGCTGGCGGAGCTAACGCTGGTCACACTATATGCGTGAATGAAAACGGAAAAACAAAAAAATTTGTTTTTCACCTTTTGCCATCCGGAGTGCTTCATGAAAATAAAATCTGCGTTATCGGTAACGGCACAGTCGTGCATATTCCCACCCTTCTTGAAGAAATTGAATCATTAAAAGCCCAGGGAATTGATGTGCGGAATAAACTTAAAATAAGTAATAGGGCTCATCTCCTTCTTGAATACCATAAAATAATTGACGGGATTGAAGAAGAACAAAAAGGCGGCAAAAAAGTTGGGACAACACGCCGAGGTATCGGACCTGCATATACCGACAAGATCTCAAGATCGGGCATAAGGGTTGCTGATCTGATGGACTTTGATTTTTTTGCTGAAAAATTACGGCAGAACGCGAACAAATACATGAGTATGTACAAATTCGAATTCGATATAGAGAAGGAAATTAATTATTACAAAGATGCCTTTGAGTTGATCCAGGGCTATATAACCGATACGACTGAATATCTTCATAATGCCCTTACAAATGGGAAAACTATTTTAATCGAAGGCGCTCAGGGCACGCATCTTGATATTGATCACGGCACTTATCCATACGTTACCTCATCTAATACTACGAGCGGCGGCGCGTGCACCGGTCTTGGGTTGCCCCCGAATAAAATTAAAAATGTCGTGGGGATAATGAAGGCGTATACAACAAGAGTGGGGGAGGGGCCGTTTCCAACGGAATTAGGCGGTATGGAAGGAGATATGCTGAGGGATCAGGGGGGCGAATATGGGGCGACAACCGGCCGCCCAAGGCGTTGTGGCTGGCTGGATCTGATGGTCGTAAAACAGTCTATAAAGCTGAATGGCATCACAAGCATCAACCTTACCAAATTAGATGTCCTGACTAAATTCCGCAAAATAAAAATCGGCGTTGGTTACAAACTAAATGGACAGCCGATAAATTCGATCCCGGCCTCTTTGGGTGAATTTGCAAATGTTGAAGTCGAATACATTGAATCAGATGGCTGGATGGACGATATAAGCAAGGCTGAAAAATTTAAAGATTTTCCGAAAAACTGCCAAAAATATATTAAAACTATTGAGGACCATCTGGACACGCCTATTAATTTTATTGGAGTTGGCGCCAACAGGGACCAAATGATTTACCGATAGTGAAACCAATAGTAAATCCGATGGTAAATCCAATTGTTTGAAATCTTATAATCAACAATAGGATTTACGTCCGCCGCGGCGGACGGATTTACAATAGGATTTACAATATGTATATATACGAAGTAGAGGCGAAAGTACGGCTTACAGATGCGGATTTTAAACACCTTAAAGATATAATTCCTAAATTTGCTGAAAAAAAAGAAGAGGTCATTAATAAAGATTCTTATTATTTCGCAGATGTGAAGGGGTATTATATGCGTATCCG
>Ga0315276_10000631_pt1 | contig 30344 bp, 26 predicted proteins | sample YL17G05_0_MG_FD_204542 | JGI IMG/M metagenome (GOLD analysis project Ga0315276, IMG submission 204542) | Sediment microbial communities from Yellowstone Lake, YNP, Wyoming, USA - YL17G05_0 | ecosystem: Environmental > Aquatic > Freshwater > Lake > Sediment | place: USA: Wyoming | collected... | reverse complement strand
CTATTATAACTTTAAAATAAACTGAAAGCGCGATTGGCAAATCGCGCCTACAGATATACGGGAATAAAAATTTCAAATAAATAATGTTCAAATTCCTTTCCAAATTAGTGGCGATACTCACAATTACACTTTTACTAAGTGCAGGTGTTGTTATGGCTAGCGGAAAAATGGAAGCGGTTATCGGAGACACTGTGGATTTATCGGCTGACAGCACGCTTATAGCGGCAGAGTTCAAATGGGTCGTATTAAAAGATAAAAAAATCCTTAACACCCAAACAGGAAAAAATTTCAGCTATAAGTTTGATGAGCAAGGTGAATATGTCATCAATCTGACTGCAATAAGCGGGAGCCAGGTTGAGACCACCTCTATTAATGTAAATGTCGGGCAACTTTATCAAAGACCGACAGTGATCGGCGAAGAAGGAACTATTATCGGCGGTGAAGAAGGCGGAGGCGCGGTCACTCCGTTAAGGGTGAATTTAAGCACATTGCCCGCAATGGATGCTGAGAACAAAATCACGCTTTTGGCGGATGGAAAAGTGGAATTTTCTTTGGAACAGTCTTACGGAGACATAATCGAATACAGGATTGATAAGAACATTTATCAAGACAGCGATGGAAACGGCGTAGCAAATGACGATATTGATAATGCGAACGATAATTCATATTTAACCGGCTTGCCATGGTCAACTGATTACAAACAAGGCGAGACTCCGAAAATTGCGGCTGAAATCACCCTTGTGGATAAAAATGGCAATAAGGCCAAAAAACAAGCTGAAATAGTGTTTGGTAAGCGTGTGACAACCGGTGAGCCAAAAGCTATTTTAGATGCATTGCCAGCGCCTGACCCAAAAGATGGATTAGTGCATTTATATAATGATCCTCACAAAGTATCTTTTTATGCGATGCGTTCTGAAGGAAAAATCCTTGAATACCGCATAGACAAGAATATTTTTGAGGACAGCAATAATGACGGTGACCCCGCCAACGACATTGATAATATAAATGACATTTCATTTAAAACCGGTGATGTTTTTAGTACTGAATACAAAAAAACTGACTCCCAGATAATCGCTCAGCTTATCGTTGTAGGCGAGGGCGGTAAAGGCAGCCGTGTCCAGAAGGGCTTTGTATTTGGTGAAAAACCTTTGCCTCCGCCTCCTGTGCAAATAGTCAGCGGCATACGTTTAACTGCTGATAAAGATTATGTTGTAAAAGGCGATCCGGTCACATTTACAGTTAAAGGTCTTCAGCAAAAACTCGAAAGCTATAAATTCGGATGGGATTTTAACGGAGACGGCACAGTTGAACAGGAAACAGACGGCGTAAATACCGTTACGTATATTTATGATACCCCGGGTGTTATTAAGCCAAAAGTTACGATCACAGATGATAAAGGCAATACATCAGAAAAGACGATGGATGTGACGGTTAAGGACACTCAGGTGACCAAGGCGGATTTCTCGCCTGAAGTGAATGGCAACACGGTTAAATTCACGGATAATTCAACTGTCGCTTATAATCTTTCGGATAAAACCCTTATTTACAAATGGGACTTTGGCGATATAGATACTGAGGGATATCAAAAGCAAATCGATCAGATTGGCGCCAAGAATCCTGTGTATACCTATAATAAAAAAGGTAAATACCTGGTTACCCTAGCTATTACTGACGCCGACCAGGTAACTGACAGTAAATCAGCTGAAGTCGAGATCGCTCAGGATTTACCCCTTGGAGGTACTGAAGCCGTAACAACCGAAGGCGCTCAGGAAGGTGCTGTAAGCGGTTTGTTTGTAAAAATCCTGAAAGTACTCCTTTATCTGGTTTTGATAGTCATAATTTTGATTTTACTGCTTATCGGAGGGTTTCTCGTATTCCTGAAAGTTCAGCATCCTGATCTTTCATTCGAGGAACTTATTGATGAATTTAAAGTCAAAATTCTGACAATTATCGGCGCGCATGAGATGGTGCCGCCAGAAGAAGGCCTGCCAAAGCCACCGACATCTGTCCGGGCAGAACGTGTAACGCCTGAAGAACATGTAACTGAAGAAAAAGAAGAAGAGCCTTTGCATGAAGAAGAAGCTCCTCCTCAGGAAGTTGGCCCTATGCCTGATTGGCTTAAAGGCACTGAAGTTATTGAAGGGGAGACAGAAGAGGAAAAACCAGTTGAGGAAGAAATCCCTCCAGCTGCTGAGGAGGCGCCGGCGGAAGAAGTGCCTGCTGAAGAAGCGCTAGCGGAGGAAGCTCCTACTGAAGAAACTACTGAACCAATCGAGGGTCCAATTGAAGGTCCAGTTGAGGGTCCAATTGAAGGTCCAGTTGAAGAAGAAGTTCCTCCTTCTGAAGAAAAGCCGGCACAAGTCTCAACAACCCAAACAACAGGCGCAGAGGCGATAGCAGCTGCTCAACCATTTAAAAAGAAAAAGAGAAGGAGAAGGCATAAGAAAAAGAACCCTCAGGCAGGCGGCGCGCCAGGACAGCCGCAGTCAGGCAGTACGCCAGGCAAACCTCAGACAAATGCGCCGAAATTCCCGAAACCGCCCCCACCGGTTGCCTGATTAATTCTAATTTATGCATTTGAAGGCGTAACTACATAGTTGCGCCTTTTTATTTTGCGGTTTATGTCCGCATTTCATTTTTGATAATTTATTTTATTGACAAAATATAAAAATATTGTATAATTATTTCCAATTAAACTTAATTTTATGTTCCATCCTGAGCAAAATGAAAGTCCACAAGGTAAATTTGATAATCTAAATTTTAATAAAGTCATTTCTTCAGATGAGGCAATTAGGCAAATTGCCCAAATTTTAAATATGAGCGAAAGTGAATTGTCAGATAAAATGCCAAAATTGAAAGGATATCAATATGATGTTGTCATTACCCAGAGGCATCTTTCTGGAGGAATTGAATCTATTATAATCAGCCCTTCAGGAAATTCTTGGTCATATACAATATTAGATAACGGAAAAGTACGAGAGAGCTATCAATATCAAAAATATTTTCAGGATAATTCGATAGAAGAAGGTCTTTATAAAATTTTCTCTGATGTAGCTAATGGCAAACTTCAGCCCACAGATTTAAGGAGAATGAGTGAAATGTATCTTAATAATTTTCCTCCTGTAGAATATTTTTATTTACATTCTGACGAATTTACAGCTGAATCCTGCAAGAAAATGTTTGAAGGTGTCGATTCACCAGAGGCATTTAAAGCTACTAAAATCTATAAAAAAATAACTACTGATCCATTTGTTATTGAACGTTTTAAAAAGGTATCTATCAGAATTTTTACACCGTCCGATGCCATTTTAGAATTATCAAAACTGACAGGAAAAGATGCTGAACAGCTTGCAATTGAAATGCCTAAATTAAAAGAACAAAAACGAAATGTCGAGCTTCATAGATTTAAATCCAAATTTGGTGAAAGAGACTACATTTCATTGTGTCCAGCTGGCTTAAAAGCTGAAGAAGAACCTGCTTGGGAATATTTTATATATTTAGATAACGGCGAAGTAAGAGTATGGTTGCCTAAAACAGAAAAAGTTAGCGGAAAGAAAACATCCGTCATTAGAAATTTAAAAAAAGTTAAAGATTTATTTTTATCTCAACCTCAGTTCAATGAAATTTCTTTTTTTGTTGAAAAGCATAAGGATAAATCTGTCGATGAGATTAAGACATTATTAGATCAAGAAGCATCAAAAAATGAATTTTTTAAAGGAGTGAAGAAAGTTGAGAAGAAAGAAACAAGGAACGGAAAGGAGGCCATTGTTTTAACAGTAGAGAAAGATCATTTCCCAAGTACTATAAGAACTGACACTGGTTGTGCTTATGTTGAAAGAGGTGTTGTATTTATTAGAGATGGTCTTTCGGATATTTCCCGAGATAGCTTAATAGCGCATGAGCTTTATCATATAGATCACGCTAAGGGAAGTATTTCAGGAATTACCCATGAAATTGAAACTATCATTGCGGGTGAACTGACTTACTCCATTGCTGGTTATATAAATAAGGAGGTTGAAAAAATGCTGGATACGCCTGGGTATATTTTAAGACTGATCAAGCAGATCAGAATTAACGCACGGATTTTATTTCCTGGTCCTAATCTTAAAAAATAAAATTCCAAAAGGCAATTATTTTAAAAATTTTTTTTCTGGTTTACGATTTTTATAAGTCGATATCGTTTTTATCCCGACTTCTTTGGCGATAGCCAAAGCTTCATCTAAATACCGGCCAGCTTCATGCAGTTCATGCGCGTCTGAGCCCATGGTGTAGTTTTCAATCCCGATTTCCACACACCATTTCAGAATATCAGGGTGGGGGAATAGTTCTTTGCAATGTTTATGTAAACTCCCCGTATTCAGTTCTATACCGATTCCTTTCCTCTTCATTTCCTCCAAGATTCTAAAAATCAGTGGTTTATATTTTTGTGGCTGAAAAGGGCCATAATGCTCGACTCCGAATTTTTTAGTTACGTCAAAATGCGCGACTGCGTCAAAATCTCCTGTTTTTACCCAATTAAGCAGAGTTTCGAAATACATCGAGTAAGCTTTTTCCTCAGTTTTGCCTTTAAAAAATTTTTTAGCATTCTTACCCCCGGATATTACATATCCCTCCATCAGATGCACTGAACCAAGTATAAAATCAAATTCCACATTATGGATTAATTTTTTTATGTCATCAGCTGATTTCGGCTGATACTGAAGCTCAAGGCCGAATCCAATATCCATATCAGGATACTGCGGCCGTAATGTTTCGATTTCTTTTTTCGCTTTCAACAAGCGGGGAAAGACTTCGTTATATTCAAATACTCCGGCTTCTTCGGTTTCCTCATCAAACCATTCGCCATGATTGGTTATGCAGATATGCTTTATGCCAAGTTCCCGCATATGCTTAATAAGCATAACTGTGTCGGTTTTGCTGTCCGGGGAAAAATGGTTGTGAAGATGGTAATCAATTAGCATTTTACATTTAACATTTTACATTTTTTTACTTTAATGTTGAATATCAAATGGCAAGGAGGAAGGTGGAAATTTTTTTATTTTTTTTGTTTGTTAGACCCCCTCCGTCACTGCGTGTCGGCTCCCCCTTATGCCAAGGGGAGATTTTTTATTTTTTATTTTTTGTAATACGGTATATCTGAGATTCCCCGCTTGTTAAGGCGGGGTCAGGGGTGGTTCTGATTTGATAAAATAATTATTAATAACTTAAATCATCAAATCAGAACCACCCTTCTTCCATGCCCGACACGCTAGCGTTGCTTCGTCATAACGTTTATGCTAAAGTTATTTCGTAAATTAAATCAAAATAAAATGGCAAACGAAAAACTTTCAAAACCAAATAATAAATCTAAAGAGCAGGCCGCTCCAGAAGAGAAGCCTATTTCGCCGGAAGCGGAAATCGTGGCGGCTAACCAGCCAAAAACGGAAACCGCGCCGCAGGAAACGGCGCCACCTGAGCCTCAAAAAATCGTTAAAACAGTTAAAGCCAAAACAACGGAAACGGCAAAAACCGGTGTTAAAAAACCAGTTCCAACTCAAATAGGAAAAGAGGTCAAACCAAGGGACACTTCGAGATTTTTAATCATAACAGGTTTAAGTTTAGCCGGGCTTTTTGTGCTTTTTGTGATCCTGATGGTGCTTATGATAGCGGGCGGGGGCGGGCAAAGCGCTATCCTTCGGGCATTCGGCCTCGATGAATCCGGAATCAAGTATTTCCTTCTTACCATAATAAACCTTTCATTCGGGTTCCTTGCGCTGATTTTTTTCGTGCTTACTGTAATCGGTGTTTTTAGGCTTCTTTTTGCAAAAAAGAGCGACAAGGAAGCGCGCACGAAAGGCGTAAGGATGACCATGGTAGGCGTTTTACCGTTAGTTTTTGTGATGTTTATCTGGATGTTTTTGTTTAATTTCATAAACCGTATTGTCGTCAGCGCCGAGAGGGTGAAAGCTGAGATTACGGTTATTGAGCCTGCGGATCTGACTAATCTTGCGGCGCCTATTGAAATTACGTTCAGCTCGGAGAATGTTGTAAAATCTTTGAGAAACAGCGGTTTTTCAGTTACAGGCGGCAAATGGGATTTCAACGGAGACGGTGTTTTTGAAACTGAAATAACTACTTCGCACCAAATGTCGTATCTGTATAACAATAAGGGCGATTATAATGTCGGTCTTGAGATTAATGTAATAGGGGAAGAAACGCCTCGGCGTTATTATTTCCCGTTCACAATCCAGGAAGCCTTGTTCTCCGCGAATCCGGCTACCGGCACAGCGCCATTAAAGGTCAGTTTTGACGCCAGTAACATAATACCCAAAGGAACCAAGTTACAGAGTGTGGATTGGGATTTTAATGGCGATGGCACGTATGACACAAGCTCTAAAGACGCCACAAGAGCAACTTATACATTTGAACAGGTTGGCAAATATAAGGTTCATTTAAGAGTTGTTGATGTTAATAATCTGGTGCAGAATTTTTATCGCGATATCGATGTGACGGCATCAACTGAACCCCTTCTTTTGGCTGACATCGAGGCTACACCAGGATTAACCGGTACAATACCTTTGCAGATAAATTTTGACGGCGGCAAAAGTTCAAGCTTAAAAGGCGCTATAGTAAATTATGAGTGGAATTTCGGAGATGGTTCACCGACGCAAAAAGGGAGAACTGTTTCACATGTTTATAACAATCCCGGGACTTACAATGTGAATTTGACCATTACCGAAGACAGTGGAAAAAACGCCACATCCACAGTAGTCATTGAAGCTAAGGAAATATCATCAGCACCGGTCGCAAGCATTTCAACAACACCGCCAACCGATACAACGGGCAAGCTGACGGGAGAAACCCCGCTTAAGGTCGCTTTTGACGCTTCAAAATCAACTGATCCGGATAATGATATTGTGGAATATATGTGGGATTTTGGCATCCCAGGAGCGGGCCAATCAGGACAAAAGGTTGAATATACTTTCGATGAAGCTGACGCCTATACCGTTACATTAACTGTCAAAGATTCCCAGAATAATTCGAACACAGCGACAGTAAGCGTAGAAGTTGCCGCACCAGGCGTAAAAGCAGTGATAAATGCTACACCTGAAGAGGGAACCGCTCCATTAATAGTAAATTTTGATGGCTCAGGCTCAAGTTCATCCAGCGGAAACATAGTCAGTTACGAGTGGGATTTCGGAGATGGTTCTCCAAAATCAATAACTGGCGCTCAGATTTCACATAAATATACCGATATCGGAACATATGAAGTCACGCTTAAAGTAACTTCCAATCAAAATGAAACCGGTGAAACAAAGAAAACCATTTATGTCCGCGAAATTCCGCTAAAAGCGTGCTTTACCCCAAGCAGAAGGAGCGGCGATGCTCCTCTTGCGGTTACATTTGATTCTAAATGTTCAACCGGACCTGTCAGCAAATACAGCTGGGATTTCGGTGACGGAGAAACGAGCACCGACAGGAAACCGTCCCATACTTTTGAAAACACTGGCACATACAATGTTAAACTGGAAGTGGCCGACGACAAAAATAATGTTAATACTTTCAGCGATGTCATTGTGGTGCTTGGCACGCTGCAGTAAAATGATCGAGTGAAATACTTTATCCTAATTCTTTGTATATGCAAAACCGCAAGAAATTTGTAAAAATCATCATTTACATTGCCATAGGAATTTTGCTACTTACATCATTTGCACCTTTTTTATCAGGCCTTAGTTAACGCGAAAACCGCTTCCTGTTCGACTTCGCTCAGGGCAGGCGGTTTTCAAGGTCTTTCCCGCAAGTGGTTATTTTTCAATTTTATTTATTTTGATGATTCGACGAGAAATTATTCCATTAAAGCAGGGTCTGGAATTTAGCTTGAGATTGCCAGGTTCGAAATCTATAACGAATCGGGCTATTATTTGTGCGGCATTGGCGAAGGGGAAGAGTCGCTTATTTGGCATACTCGAATCAGATGACACAGCTGTAATGCTGAATGCATTACGGAAGCTCGAAATTCGAAAATCGAAAATCGAAAATGGTATACAGATTCAAGGATGTGGTGGGAAATTTAAAAAAGGAAATTTTAAATTCGATTTGCATAATTCAGGTACTGCTACCCGTTTTTTGACCGCGGTTATGGCTGTGCGGGATGGTGAGACGATTATTACTGGCGACAAGCGCATGCAAGAACGTCCGATTGCCGACCTCGTGGATGCTCTTAGACAGATTGGATGTGATGTCGAATATTTGGGAAAGAAAGGATGTCCACCTATTAAAATTCTAAACTCCAAGTTCCAAACTCCAAGTTCCAAACTCCAAGTTCCAAACTCCAAGTTCCAGGATCCAAACTCCAAGTTCGTTATTCGGATTAAAGGGGATAAGAGCAGCCAGTATTTTTCAGCTCTTCTGATGCTCGGGCCGTTACTGCCTAAACCCCTTAGAATCGAGGTTATCGGAGATCTTGTTTCGAAACCGTATATCGATACAACAATAAGTGTGATGAAGGCATTTGGCGTCAGTGTACAGAATAACAATTACAAATCTTTTGTCGTAAAACCTCAGCAATACAAAGCAACTGATTATCAGATTGAAGGTGATGCCAGCGCGGCGAGTTATTGGACGGCGATTGGATATTTACATGGGGGGAAGGTGAATTTTGAAAATCTAAAAACTGTAAGCGCGATTGGCGAATCGCGCCTCCAGAAAGTCAGTTATCCGAAATCACATAAATCCATTCAGGGCGATTCCAAGTTTTCATCTGTTCTGCCGAAGCTCGGAAAGGGCGTAATCGACATGAGCGAAATGCCAGACAGCGCGATGACGTTAGCGGTTACAGTGCCATTTGTTAAAGGACAGACGAAAATAACCGGACTTTCAACATTGCGAATTAAAGAGACGGATAGAATTGCGGCGCTGGAGAAGGAATTGAGGAAGATTGGAGTGAATGTTAAAACAATCAAAAATTCAATTACAATTCAAGGACTAAGGACTAAGGACTATGGACTAAGCCGTAGTACGGTTGGCATACAAACATATAATGATCATCGGATAGCTATGTGTTTCGCGGTCGTAGGGACAAAAATACCGGGAATTGTAATCGAGAATCCGGATTGCGTGAATAAGACATATCCGAATTTCTGGAATGACCTTGAGAAGATGTATTTATCCTCAAAAATCAGACTCGGACAAAAGAACTTGGTGCTCACAGGCATGCGCTGTTCGGGCAAGAATTACTTAGGTAAAAGAATTGCCAAATCACTAGGTCGCAGGTTTGTCGATTTGGATAAAGAAATCGAAAGGTCCGAAAAAATGGCTATTTCCGATATTGTAAAAAAACGCGGTTGGACATATTTCCGAAAAACTGAGAGTAAAATTTGTACCAGATTTGTAAATACAAAAAATCTGGTTATCGCAACGGGTGGCGGTGTCATCCTGGATCCGAACAATATGAAAGCTTTAAAGAAAAATAGTATAAATGTGTTTATATTTGTCGATCCGCAAGTTCTTGCTGAACGTCTCCGAAAATCAGGTAACAGGCCAGCCCTGAAATACAGTGACCCGATAACTGAACTGCCGACAATATGGAACGAGAGGAGGGGATTGTACCTTAAATACGCGGATTTTGTTTGGGATAATACGAGTGGAAATGTGGTGAAAAATTTAGGGATGATATTTACTTGACAATATTACTAATTTAGTATATTATATATCTCAATTTTAAATTATAATTTTTTATATGTCTAAAAAATTAACCCCTGAAAATGTAATCCCTGTAATAAGGTTACCAGATACTTTATCTATCACACCCGAAGTGAGGCAGAGAATACAGTCTCAGCTTAGAGATACTGTTTTTTCAATGCAAATGGATTTGATACAAAGAGATGAGCCCAAGCTATATAGAGATAGGGAAGAAAAGTGTATGCGAGTGTCTAAAAGAAATCCTGAAAGATTTACACAGGTATGCACTGGCATTGCTCTCAATGACGCTGATTTATCGCGTTTTAAGTCTGAAATTTTCAGTTCTTTGGATGATTCGACTCGAAAAGGAAAACCAGATTACGATAAGAAAAATTAAAGCTAAATTCATTTTATTAAATTTTCTTAATATGTCCACTACGCCTAAAAATATCTCCGCCAAATCACTAAAAGTCGTAATAGAAATACCTGACTCAAAGGATAAAATTGAGAAAGCTTTGCAAAACCCAGATTTACGACGTATCGCCCTACTTTTGATTGAAAATCAGGATGATAAGGGATTTTTGATGAATGTCGAAGGACATATTAAAAAGGAATTGGAAAAGGAAGTTAAATGCCATGATTCAAATCGAAGTAATTTTAAGGCCCGAAGAGCATTTTGGGAGGTTTTGAAAACAAAAGTAGCTGAACAACGAAAAGGAATTAAATTCTCACAATTCCATTCATTTGTTAACAGGAATTATCCTCTTTTACATGAATCTGAAAGAGTTCATTTACAACCTATTCCATTAACAGATCAATTGTTAGAATTAATGGAAAATACAGGAATTAAAATTGAGGAATTTTCAAAAGAAGAAATTGAGAAATGGTATGATGGAACTATAAGAATTTTAGGTGATGACATGATTATCTGGCTACAAAAACCAGACGGAACTTTAGTCCAGATGGTTATTGTAGATAAAAAATATTTTAATAACCATTACGGTTTTAATTTGAGGAAAGTAGTAGTTATTGGAGATGGCGAAGAAATTTAATAAATCAGATCTCAAAAAAATCCCCCACTTTTAGAATGTTTTTACCGCGGGCATAAAATTGTTTCACATCATACAGTGTGGGCGTTTTAAACTTCTGGCCGAATTTTTTTAGCAAGTAACCTTTTACCTCATTCTTTTTCAGTTTTACCAAAGCTTTTACAAGCAGGTTGGCACCAAGTTTTGCGCTTTTTTTATTTATGCTATAAATAGTGTCGGAAGGATGGACGAAAAAATGTCTTTGAAGAATGACCATGCCTTTGTCGAGTTTTTCAGTCATAAAGTGTACAGTGGCGCCAGATTTGCTCCAATTTTTAAGTATTGCCCAAAATGAAGTGAATGTTCCGCGGTGTTTTTGCATAAGAGCGGGATGTACATTAATGGAACCTGTTTTCGGTATGCCCAAAACTTCCTTATCAATAATCTGAAGAAGAAAACAGGATACAAGATAATCCGGTTTCAGTTTCTGCATAAACTCCTTTGATTTCGGTGAATTTATATGCTGGACCTCAAGAAAAGGTATATTGCTGAATTTGGCCAATTCGTCGATTTCAAAATGTTCTCTCAGCCTATTTGGTATCAACCATTTAGCGAATTTGATTTGAATTTTTTTCAAGATAGTCGTTATTATGCTTTTTAGGGAAAAAGCCCAGCCTGCGTGCTTCATAAAACAACGCATACTTTTCCATGCAGAGTCTCCAGCCTTATACGGAGGAGTCGAGATGATTCCTACTACCTCAATTTCGTGTTTTCTTAAATTAGGGTTCCTGAGGAACGTTTTAAGAGCGATATTCGCGGGTAGGTTATAATCTGATGTGAGAAGGATGATTTTCATATTGTTTGGAAAGGGTTATTTTTTGCTGGAAGAAAAATATGTATATCATTTCCAAAATACCGACAGTATTTATTATAAGAATTGCTATGAACCAATGCAACTGGTTATTCCGGCCACATTTCCATAAGGCAATCCCTTTCCAGATTATTGTCCATATCAATAGGGGGATAAACCATTCACTATCGACTATATTTTGTAAATTTTGCATATCGATTAACAAAGTTAATGCAATTTAATTCTAACCCATAAAATAAAAAAAACAATGGTGGTTTTTTAAACCACTGATTGCCAGGATTTAACCGTGGATTTTAGGATTAAATTGTTAGTCTGATTTATGAAATCAATTTATTAATATTATTTATTTCTGATCATCTGCTTTCTTTTAAGCAGACTAATCCTGAAAATCAGTATTTAATCCTCTAAATCTGTGGTATTTTTTTCCTTGACTTAGTACAAAGCGTTAGATAAAATCCTTTTGCTTATACTGAGAGAGTAAAACATTTCTGATTTGTGATTTTTGATTTCTGATTCAAAAATGATCTCCTAAGTAAGTGTTTTGTTCTTTAACAGCAAAGCGTTTTATTTATTAGGATCCGACTAGGCATCGGGTCTGAAAGATATTACGAAATTTAGAACGGCATTTAAAATTACATTTTGAATGCAGTAAAGATAAACACATCGTTTCCCACGACACATGCAGCTGTCCGTGGTATCCAAATGATGTGTGAACTATTCTTAGAGCTTTGATTGATTGCAAAATTAACCCCGATGTTACATCGGGGCTCAAACTTTTTTTGAAGAGTTTGATCCTGGCTCAGGATGAACGCTAGCGGTGCGCCTAACACATGCAAGTCGAGCGTCCCGCCCATTCTGTTTCTAATTTATCAATTTAAGTATTTAATTATGTATATTGTATATATATTGAAAAGTTTCAAAAATCGACGTATTTATATTGGTTATTCAACCGATGTGCACAAAAGAGTTATTGAACATAATGAAAATAAAGTAATTTCAACCCGAGGCAAGGGTCCTTGGAAACTTGTTTATTTTGAATCTTTCTTATCAAAGGAAGATGCATTAAAACGAGAAAAATTACTAAAAAATTATGGAAGCGCTCTTGGACACTTAAAAAAAAGAATTAGTAATAGTTTATCTCAAATTTAGAGATAGAATGGGCGGGAAGCGGCGAACGGGTGAGTAACACGTTGGAACCTGCCCCGAACTCAGGGATAGCCTACCGAAAGGTGGATTAATACCGGATAGTCCCAGCCCTTTTTAGCCATTAAACTTCAATACATAAGAACTTACGTTTTATGCGTTTTATGGTTAGAAAGGGCTGGGTAAAGATTTTTCGGTTCGGGAGGGGCCTGCGCAGTATCAGTTAGTTGGTAGGGTAACGGCCTACCAAGACTACGACGCTTAGCTGGTCTGAGAGGATGACCAGCCACAATGGAACTGAGACACGGTCCATACTCCTACGGGAGGCAGCAGTGAGGAATCTTCCGCAATGGGCGAAAGCCTGACGGAGCGACACCGCGTGGAGGATGAAGGCCTTTTGGTTGTAAACTCCTTTTCTGGGGGAATAACTGATGAATGTACCCCAGGAATAAGCACCGGCTAACTACGTGCCAGCAGCCGCGGTAAAACGTAGGGTGCAAGCGTTATCCGGAATTATTGGGCGTAAAGCGTGCGTAGGCGGTTTGGCAAGTTTGAGGTAAAATCTGATCGCTTAACGATCAAAACGTCTCAAAAACTATCAAACTAGAGAATGATAGAGGCAACTAGAATTCTGCATGTAGGGGTAAAATCCGTTGATATGCAGAGGAATACCAAAAGCGAAGGCAGGTTGCTGGGTCATTTCTGACGCTGTTGCACGAAAGCGTGGGGAGCAAACAGGATTAGATACCCTGGTAGTCCACGCCGTAAACAATGGATACTCGGTTTGAAAGGGACTCGACCCCCTTTTGAGCCTTAGCTAACGCGTTAAGTATCCCGCCTGGGGAGTACGGTCGCAAGATTAAAACTCAAAGGAATAGACGGGGACCCACACAAGCGGTGGAGCATGTGGTTCAATTCGACGATAAACGAGGAACCTTACCAAGGCTTGACATCTCCGGAATCCTCTGGAAACAGAGGAGTGCCGCAAGGAACCGGATGACAGGTGCTGCATGGTCGTCGTCAGCTCGTGCCTTGAGGTGTTCGGTTAAGTCCGTAAACGAGCGCAACCCATGTCCTGTGTTGCATTTTTTCACAGGAGACTGCCGGCTCCAAGTCGGAGGAAGATATGGATGACGTCAGATCAGCATGGCCCTTATGCCTTGGGCCACACACGTGCTACAATGGCCGGTACAATGGGCAGCCAACCCGTAAGGGGGAGCAAATCCCACCAAAGCCGGTCACAGTTCGGATTGAGGGCTGAAATTCGTCCTCATGAAGTTGGAATCGCTAGTAACCGTGAATCAGCTACGTCACGGTGAATATGTTCCTGGGTCTTGTACTCACCGCCCGTCACATCATGAAAGGTGGGGGTACCCGAAGTCGCCTTAGCCCTGTACCAAGTCCTCAACCATAGGTTGATGATCTGGTTCAGGGCGGGTGCCTAAGGTAAACTCACTGATTGGGATGAAGTCGTAACAAGGTATCCGTAGGAGAACCTGCGGATGGATTACCTCCTTTAAGGAGAAAACACTCCACTCCTTGCTTCGCAAGTCGTGAATTTTGTATTTTGCAATTCGCATTTCGCAATGTCATTTAACATTTATCATTTTGGAATTTTTAACCAGAATGCTAAATAAAAGAATGCCAATTGTGAATGCCAGCCCGTACCGGAACGGTACGTTCGGGCGGGCGAAATCAGAAATGCGAGATGCGAAATCGACTAACGGAGTTAGGAGTGGAGGAAGGTCGTGAGCTTTAAGAATTTCTTTACTGCATTTAGAATGTAAGTCCAATAGAGGATCCAATTGAGGGTCCAATTGAAGACCCAATTGATAAATTGATTGGGTTTTTTGTCGTATATGAAAAACTGGGCGGTCCGATGTAGAGTCGGTACCGCCCATGAGAGCCCTCTCTTTGTGTTTCTTCCTCGACTTCACTAGGGGGTGGCATCCCCATTCGTGGCGGGGGAATCCGCCGACGGTTCTGCGGGAGGCGTTGCCGCTTCCGGGGTCGATGCGGGCGCAGCCTCGACGGCTGGCGCATCAGGCACTGGTGGTAGCGGGGGCGCTTCCGGAACCGCGGCAGGTTCAGCGGGAGCATCGGGCGCGGGAGCATCGGCGGGCGCGTCAGCGGGTGCTGCCTCGACCGCCTCTGCGGGTGCTTCGGGTGTGGCGGGAGCCTCTGGCTCTGCCGGCGTGTCGGCGACTGGTCCCGTAGGCGCAGTTACGACTGACACTGGCGCCTCGGTCGGGACTGCCGCATCGCCGCTGGTTGCGACAGGCTCCTCGGCGGGAGCTTCGGAATTGGCCTGCACAGACGCGGCTGCTGCTTCGACGGGTTGGTCGAGCTGCGCGAGGGCTTGGTCTACCTCGGCGAGTTCAGCCTGGAGCGCTGAACGGCGCTCCAACAACTCTTCACGTGTTGCCATTGTCATTCCTTTCCGCGCTTTCGCGCTTCAATAAGTAGTCGTTACCTAGTAGGTCTGAGACTGTACACGAAACACAGAGAGGGCTTAAGGAACATAGGAATTCAGGACTGTATTAGGCAACCTGAGATTCACATTGGAACGTAAGATATCATATTGGAAGAAAACTCGAAACCCGAAATCCGAAATTCGAAACATTTCGTGCTTCGTATTTCGAGTTTCGGATTTATTTTATTTTCAGCTCCTTAGCTATCTGATCTTCAACAATATCTTCAACGACTTCAAGCTCTTCCCCATGCTCCTTAATTTCCTTTTCAGCCTTTTTGATTTTTTTCTGGTGGCCCTCAAGTTCTTGCTTTTGAATCTCAGACGTCATTTTTTGTTTTTTTAGCTCTTTCGTCTGTTTATCCATCAATTCCTGCTGTTCTTTTAAAAGGCGTTTATTTATTTCGAGTTTCCGTTCAGTTTTTTCAAGTTCGCTTTCCTGCTCTTTTTGTTTTTTTTCTATGCCATGAATTTGACGATAGACGCGTTCCACTTCATATTTCGCTATTATCGTAAATCCGTAAAGTATAAAAGGCACAATCGTAAGAGAATAAAAGACCGTGATTATTTTGCTTAATGCATGTGTTGGATGAAAATCCCCGTATCCGACTGTTGTAGCAGTCATGCTCACAAAATAAAAGGAATCAAGAAAACTCCACCCTTCAAGATTATGAAAAATAATAGTGCCGAACAAAAGCAGGCTTACGATTGCCAGCATTAATAGAAATATGTTTCCTTTGAGATCTTTTTCGTGAGCCAATTTAAAAATTTATAATTTATCATTTTACATTTTACATTTTTCCATAACGCACAGCCAGACAAAAGTACTGAATTTTTTTATTTACTATTTGCTATTTGCCATTTAATATTTACTATTTATAAACCGTATAACAAAATAGAAAATAGTAATTAGTAAATAGTAATTCGTTTAAATGACTCAAGAGGGATTGGAACAATTCATAAATAAGCAAGGCTGGTCTATGTTTGGCATAGCCAAATTTGAGGATATTAGAAAAAATTTAATAAAACATGAAAAGATTTTTCAGGAGTGGTTTAAAAAAGGTTATGGCGCGGATATGGATTACCTCAAAAGAATGGAAAATGACCGTTATCATCCTGAGCGTAAACTGGCTGATATTAAGTCGGTTATTGTTTTGGGGGCGAATTATTACGATGGAGGGTCTGATAGAGGGTCTAATCGAAGGTCTGATAGAGGGTCTAATTGTGGAGTGGCGGCGAGGTATTCCAGAGGAAAAAATTATCACAAAATACTAAAGAAAAAATTAATCGAGTTATCCGATTTTTTGAAATCAGAGAATCCGGATGCGGAAACATATATTTCGACGGATAGCGGGCCGACTGCTGACAGAGTTTTAGCAGAATCAGCTGGACTCGGTTTTTTTGGAAAGAACACCTGCATAATCGATCCATCGCGCGGGAGTTTTTTCTTTATAGCATCTGTTTATACAAATATCGAACTCCCTGAAACCGAGAAGCGGAGAATGCCAAATTGCGGTAATTGCCAAAAGTGCATGAAAGCTTGTCCGACTGGCGCCTTAATCGCTCCGGGAAAGCTCGATGCTCGGAAATGCATATCTTATCTTACGATAGAAAATAAGGGTGTGATTCCCAAAAATCTTCGGTCAAAAATCGGAAACCGGATTATCGGTTGCGACGCATGCCAGGAAGTCTGCCCATTTAATATAGGGCGTGCGCATCATCAGCAGATTGCGATCGACAAACTGAAATCTGAAAATGGGGTGGGGGATTCTTTGGATTTGAAAGAAATATTGTCGATTCAATCGGATGAGGAATTTCAACAGAAGTTTGCCGGAACACCATTGATGAGGGCAAAAAGGAGGGGTCTTCTTAGAAACGCTTGCATTGTGGCAGGCAATAGTGGTATTAAAGAACTAAATGCTAATATAAAAAAAATAATCGAAAGCGAATCGGATGCCATGCTTAAAGAACATGCGGAGTGGGCATTTCGCTTATTAGCGCCAAATAAAAACCAAAATAATGTTACAAGAAATGACTGATACAGGAAATCAGGATGAGGAAGTCATCATACTTAAAGGCCAGCACACTTCTGGGGCTGAGCATAATGTATGGTTAAACAGGACTACGGGGGTGGTGCATAAAATCCCAAGTCCTTTTGGGCAATTTTGGCAAAAAATGCATCCTGATTACGCAAAAAGAGATCTTAACGCTATGAAGGAAACAGGTGTACCAATTGTTCCAACCGAACTCTACCCCAATGCGGAGGTCATATATGTCGGCAAGACACGCGAACATGTGAGCTATGTTTTAAAGCAACCCTTGTATGAATCATCCCATCCGCTCACGTTTTCGGATTTATTTCATAACTGGAAATACAGACAATATTTATTAGATATAATGCGCATGGGTAATGAAATCAGAAAAAAATATAATTTGGGATTAGATTTGGTTGGCGGCAAAGCAGCAAAATTGTTATATCCTACTCTTGATCCGCGCAGGAAAACAATGCCAGTGGAAATTAATAATCTATTAGTGGCAGATGATACTATTGTAACCACCCAAGACTGGCCAGGTTGTGGAGTCACTAAAGACGAACCAATTGCGCAGAAGGGCGAGGTTAGGATGTGTGATTCCCGAATGTATGATTTTGACCGGCAGGGACCTAAAGGTGATGGCATAAAAACGATTTTGCTCGCGGTTCAGGATGCCCAGGACTGTGCTAATTGGTCTATCTTGAAATATTTTGGGTTAAAAGCTGAATTTGATTTTGAAAAAAACCATATCCGCAGGATGATACGATATATAATGAGTCTGGCTCTGCCAAAAATGCAGGCATATGCGGAGGCCATGGGATAATTTTGACCACTGATTAGCAGGATTAACAACTGGATTTTCAGGATTAATCTGCTTAAAAGTAGGTGTTTTTTAAAATAATTATGTTTAATAAGCTAGATCCTAAACCCAAGTCTTGTAAAATCTAATCCTGTAAATCTGAAGCCTAAATCCTGTAAATCCGCAGTAAAAATCCTTGTAATCCGTGGTCGAAAATGATATAATATATAAATATATATAATAAATATGTAACAAATGCCCAAACAATCCTGTCCCATTAAAAAAAGGAAAAAAGCAATTTTTTTTATTTTGTTTCTAGTGGTTTTGATTGTGGGCGGCTATGCTTATTACAATATGCCAAAGGCTTCTCCCTATGAATATGAAATTGCCAAAAGGACAGATATAAAGCAAATAGTAAGCGTTACCGGAAAGGTCAAGGCCGCAAAAAGTGTCGATCTGGCGTTTGAAATAGGAGGAAAAATTGAGAATATCTATGTCGATGTGGGAGACAAGGTCAATATTGGGGATAAGATCATGTCACTTAATAGCGATGACATTAAGGCTCAGCTCAGGCAAGCTCAGGCTAGTGTGTCGAGCGCGCAGGCGACCCTTAAGCAATTAGAAGCCTCAGTTAGAAGTCAGCAGGCGAGACTTGATGAACTTAAAGCTGGCATAAGACCAGAAGAAATACAGGTAACTCAGACAGCGGTCAATAACGCAAGCAATGCCTTAAGAGATGCTAAGGCAACTCTTGAAGATACAAAAGCAAGGGCAGGGTCAGATTTAAACCAAGTTTATAATGATACTATTAATTCCTTACAAAAGGCTGTAAGTACTGCCAAATCCGCTTTACTTACGATGACTGATATACAGTATACCCATTATAATGGAGCTGACACAGACTCAATAAGCCTGGCGAATGCAAAGGCAAATGCGATCTATGCGCTCTTTGACGTTCAGCAGGGGGGTCGTTACACGACACAATATGTAAGCACTTTAAACAGCGGGCTATTTAATACTATCCAGCAAATAGTCATAAGCCCTGATTACACTAAGACCGAAGAGCTCTTAATCAAGACGAGCTTGGCTCTAAGCACGGTCAATCAGGCTTTATGGGCTGTGCCAATAAAATCTGATTTGACTGCAACTGAAAAAACGAACCTTGATACACAGAAAGCTAATATTGATTCGGAAATAAGGACTTTAAGTTCCAAACAACAGTCGATATCTGCTCAAAAAGTAATCAATAATAATAATATATCATCGGCAGAAATAGCATTGAATACGGCAAAAAACACATTGGATTCAGCTAATAGTGATTTAAAGCTCAAGAAAGCAGGATATTCTTCTGATCAGATAAAAGCGCAGCAAGCCCAGGTCGAGCAGGCAAAAGCGAACCTCTCGTCACAAAGAGCTTTAATTGGCCAAGCTTACGCCAATGCCCAATATTATGTTACACAAATAGAAAAAACTGTACTTAAGGCCCCAATTCCCGGTGTGATCACCGAGATGAAGTCCAAGGTTGGAGAAATAGTTTTTTCAACAAGTTCAATTTTGGAGGCCCAAAAGCCTGTAGTGACGATAATGAGCGAAAATGACTTTGAAATTGAAACAAATATCGCTGAGGTCGACATCGCAAAAGTGAAAATCAACGACCCAGCAACTGTAACTCTGGATGCATACGGCAATAGTATAGAATTCAAGGTCAATGTTATAGAGATAGATCCCGCCGAGACGCTAATCGAAGGAGTGCCTACATATAAAACAAAGCTCGCATTTTCCGAACAGAGCGAAAAAATTAAATCTGGGATGACTGCCAACATTGATATTTTAACCGCTGAAAGTAAGGGGGCAATAGCGATACCACAAAGAGCAGTTATAAGTTCAGACGGCAATAAAACCGTTAGGATACTTATAGAAACCCCTGACCCAAAAGACCCCAAAAAAATCATTCAAACCCTTAAAGAAGTATCTGTTAAGACAGGTATTACAGGATACGATGGCTGGGTTGAAATCCTCGAAGGCGTTAAAGAAGGCGATAAAGTAGTTGTTCGTATTATAGAACAAAAATAAAATGGAAAAACCGATTATTGATGTAAAACATCTATATAAAACTTATCACGCGGGTGAAGTTAAAACACCCGTTCTTCATGACGTGAATTTTTCAATAAATGATGGTGAATTTGTAGCTATAACGGGCCCTTCAGGCGCAGGCAAATCAACGCTTCTTAATATTTTAGGTTTTTTGGATAAGGAAACCAGCGGAATATACCGTTTTGAAGGTAAAAAAATGGATGATTATACGGAAGATGAAATTGCCCATGTGAGAAATAAAGAAATAGGATTTATTTTTCAGGCGTTCAATCTTCTTCCGCACACATCGGTTTTTAAAAATGTCAGGCTTCCTTTGTTTTATTCAGACACGCCGGAAAAAGAATGGAATCACAGAGTTATAGAGGCGATCAAGTCAGTCGGTCTTGAGAATAGGATTAATTTTGATCCTTCAAAACTTTCCGGCGGAGAAAGGCAACGCGTTGCGATTGCCCGCGCCCTGATCAATGACCCTAAAGTAATTTTTGCAGATGAGCCTACCGGAAACCTCGACTCAAAGTCTGGCCAAAACGTAATGGAAATACTTCAGGATTTGAATAGAAAAAAGGGCCATACAATCATACTTATTACCCATGAAATGTATACCGCAGAATACGCGCAACGCGTAATCTCCATTAAAGATGGGCGCGTGAACAGCGATCGTAAAATTGAACATCAGAGAGAAGCCAATCATGAGTTTATGAGTTCAATAGAAAATTTACCAATCGAAGCTCCTTTAGGGGTTCCGACAGGAGTTTCAGTTTAAGCGCCGATTTAACCTACGGAGCCACTTCGGTCGCCTATGCACCAAAGCTGTGGCGACGGAGCGCGTGGTAGGCTTGGAACATATATGGAATATGAAAGTAAAAAATATTTTCAAAACAGCGGTAAATGGCCTGCGCGCACGTAAAGGCCGTTCATTACTGACTATCCTTGGGATAGTGATTGGTGTAATGGCCATAATACTAGTTACGTCGATTGGAAACAGTGCAGAAATACTGATTTTAAATAATCTTCAGTCATTAGGAAATAAAGTTATGTCTGTTGAACCCGGCCAAAACATTAAAGGCCTCACAGACTTTTACGAATATTTTGCAGAATCTTTAAAAGAGCGTGATTTAGATGCCATCAGAAATCCTAATAATGTGAGGGGATTAGATAGGGCTGAGCCAATGGTAGTTTTTGTTGATAGTATTATATATGGGAATGAATCCATGCACATGAATATTTATGGCAGTGGACCATCAATGTTGGATTTTTTTGACATATCTCCGCGGGAGGGATTTATGTTTACCGATGAAGATATAAAACTACGCTCAAGCGTTGTAGTTATTGGCTCTGAGGTGAAAGAACAACTTTTTGGCAATTCTAATGCCCTGAATGAAAAAATTAAGATTAGAGGAAGAACATTCCGCGTGATTGGAGTTCTCCCGCCAAAAGGGCAGGTTTTTGTTTGGAATCTCAATAAAATGGTACTAATCCCGTATACAACCATGCAATACTATCTACTTGGCACTAAACATTACACTTTGATATTGACCCAGGCAGTATCCGAAAGCATGGTTCCGATTGTTAAAGAGGATATTTATAAAACATTAAGAGAACTTCATGGGATCACAGATCCTGAAAAAGATGATTTTAGCGTGCAAACTATAGATGATTATGCAAATAGATTTAGCATTGCATCAAGAGTTCTCAATATTCTTCTAATTTGTGTCGCTGCAATTTCTTTGTTGGTAGGCGGTATCGGAATTATGAATATTATGCTTGTAAGCGTAACCGAACGCACAAAGGAAATCGGCCTAAGGAAATCCATTGGCGCAACAAACGGAGATATTATGAGACAGTTCCTTTTGGAGTCCGTCATGCTTACATTTATCGGCGGTTTATTAGGTGTTTTTTTAGGCGGAGGTTTGGGATGGTTAGCTATATTTGCATTTAAAAAATTTGGCGATCTTAACTGGGCTTTTGAATTTCCAATGTCAGCAGTTGTCCTTGGGGTCAGCCTTTCGGTTATAGTCGGAATTGTTTTCGGGTTATATCCTGCCGTCCAGGCGGCCAAAAAGAATCCGATCGAGGCTTTACGTTACGAATAGTGGCTCCAATAGGGGCTCCAATAGTGGCTCCAATAGTGGCTCGAATTGAGACTCGAATTAAGGGTGAAGTTTTTTACGCGTACGTATACATCCCCTTTATTCTGGGATAAGAGAGAATTAATAGGTAAACGCTTAAATTAATTAAAATTTTTTCCGCAAATTTTTATTAATTCATCCTCACTCCGCTACGGGCTAATCGCCCTTACTACGTTCGGAACGCGTTTCTCGCTACTTCCTAAGAAAGAAGGGATAAGAAAATAATATATAAAGAAAAGGAAAGAAAATTTTTTACGTGCGTGTGGGGCCCCTTATACAGTAAGGGGGGTAAAAGATAGAAGGGGAAAGAAATTTTATAAAGAAAGGGAAGAAAGAAAAAATTGAATTTATTTGACTTGAACCCTGCCCTTCGGTATCTTTTTTCACGCTGATAACTTAGGGAGATTATTCGTTTGTTGAGGATAATTAGAACCTTAAGGTTAGGGGCGATTAGCTCAGCCTGGTTAGAGCGCTACACTGATAATGTAGAGGTCGGAAGTTCAAGTCTTCCATCGCCCACCAAGTTTATTATTGTTAGCTTTTTTATAAAGTTAGGTTTTATTATTGACAAAATTATAATAATATTGTAAAATAAATCCTTATCAAATAATTATTGTAATATGCAACCTGATACAAATGAGACTAAGGTGGCTCCAGAGCCATATCGCAGAGGCAATATTAAGCCAGCAGACAACAGATTTGGCGATCCAGATATTTACGATAATGGTCGGTATATTGAATCCCTTAGAAATGAAATTTTTGGGAATCTAATTCCTGTTGATGATAACTCCGAACTATTACTAAATCCTTTTTCCGCAGAATCAGGCAAATTGGTTTACCTTTCTTTGCCAACAACCCGTTGTCCCGGCTCAATGAAACATTTGCCTGAAGATTTTTATTTAGATATGTCCGGCTTTACTATCAAAAAACTTATTGACGAGGGGGTGGTCATTGCTCAGTGTGGTTCAGAAATTCCCACGAATGCAAGTGGTGAGATTATGAGTGATGAGGAAGCGGAAAAATATAGTAATGATGAATATTTCAATAGTTATAGATTGCACACTTTTAGTATTGAGGTGGTTTTATTGGATAGCGGGGAAATAAAAATTAAAAAAAGTAGATTTTTAGATAGTCAGCTAAAATCTTTGGAGTCTGAAACACATCCTTCAATACATGAATTGTTAAAAAAGAATGGATTACATTATATTGGCGCTGCAAAGAAAGTCTGATGGTGGCAGCAGAATATGCGGAGGAACAAGTTTATATATTGAGTCTTTTAAAAACAACTATCCTTTTGGCGGCACTATTACCTCTTCATCATAAATGACAAAGGTAATAATTTTTTTAGAGGATTTAGAGTTTGACAAATTTTATAATATATGTATAATTTAACATCCTTATTTAATCTTTTTGCTTATGACTCCACTTTGTGAAACTTACGCAAAATCCATAACAGTATTAAATGGACCAGATGAAAAAAATCTCGACGCTGTTTATGCTTCTTCTGAACAAGGTATAATCGCGGTTTTTGACGGAATGAGTTCAAACGAAAAGTCCCGCTGGGTCAGCCAGAAAGCAGTTGAGATGATGCGAAGCCGGTTATCACACGTCCTATTACAGGAATCTGACCGCGGGCGCATCGAAGAATCCCTCAAAATATTGTTTGTGCTTATGACACGAGAAACTATAAGAGAAATGAATTACAAAAAAATAAAAGAATCTGTCTGTTCCACAGGCGTCCTTGGCAAATATTTTATCGATGAGGCAAGCGGAAAACCAACTTTTACCTGCGCGCATATCGGTGACAGTAGGATGTACCGCATGCGCAACCGTAATCTTGAATGCCTTACTATAGATCATAACACCCTTATAGACACGCTCATTGAAAAGCCGGATTCCACTATAAGAAAAGTTAGTTTATGGCAGGACATGTTTGACAGAGTCACCTCGGAAGAGCAATTTATGAGGCTATTGAAACAACTTGATGTGGAACCAGAGAATCCGGATCAATTGAAGAGTTGGCTGACAGCGGGACCAAAAGTCAGTCAAATGATTACAAACTGGCCACTCGATGTTAGCAGCGGCTATGTACGCCATTATACTGTAATGCCAGATGATGAATATTACGGCGTAACTGACGGAATTTCCTCAAATGTTCATCCGGATCGTTTAAGAGATATCACAGCTTCCGATAAATCAATTGAAGAAAAAGGAAAAATGCTTATAAGGGAAGCCGAGGAACACCCGGTAGGGTTTCATGCAGGGCCTGATGATATGTCTGTTGCGATTTTAAAACCGCTTTTGTAATCATGAGATTTAAAGGTGAACTGACCCGTATTGGCGAGGGAAGTGTTGATCTGGAAGGAAAGCCTCAGAAAATCGTGATTGACAGAGTCACTCATTTGGGGCGCTCTTCAAAGAAAAAATGCTGTACGTCAAGGGTAAGTATGAGTACGATCAGAGATGCTAAAGTTATTGTAAAAATTCAGCCAGTAAATGATGATAGTCAAGTTTCCAGAAATCATGCCATGATTTATCCTCCGTTAACTGAGGATGATGAGACTTTTGGTGTCCGAGACCTTAATTCATCAAATGGGACTACTGTTAATGGGAAAGAAATCCCTGCACATCGAAGAATTCCTTTAAAAAAAGGTGATGTGATTTGTTTAGGCAATGAAATATCTTTTGTTTTTGATTTAATTCCAGACGAACAAAATATAAATTATGGATTGATGATCGGCCATTGGGGTGGAAACCTTAAAGGAACTTCACAGGATGTAGAAGTGTTAAAAAAAGAACTCGAAAAACGCGGTTTTAAAGGAAATTTAATAACTTTAGTCGATAATGACGCAACAAAAGATAAAATTCTAACTAAACTCGATATATTGAAGGGATACGTGACTTCAGATTCCGTTTTTGTTTTGTATTTTACAGGGCATGGCACGCCGGAAGGGTATTTGGAAATCGATGATCATTTGAAACCTGTTAAACATGAAACCTTAAATGCTAAGGAGCTTTCCCATGCATTGCGTGGTTTTCGCGGAAAGATTCTTGTTATTTTAGATGGATGCCATACATGGAAAATGGCTGAGCAGCTCGATTTTTTTGAGGGAGCTATAATTTGTAATGAAGGGAAAGCCTATGAAGGGCATGTGGACTCTCCGGATTCTGATATAAGGCCGATTCAGGGATATACCACTCATGCCATAGTTGAAATACTCAGGAAAGAGGAACATCGGATCAACGTAAAAGAATTGGTAGAAAAAATAAGAGAAGATGTAAAAATAAAGACTGTACAATTTGTACGTTTGGAGGATACAGCTGAAATCATGATAGGCAGCAGAACAAGGGATGATGCTTTAGAGTTTGTGCGTTTAGAAGATACAGCTCAAATCATGATAAAAGACTTGAAATAGTGATGATTAAGGATTAATCATTTTGATAATATTTATCGTATAAAAGGGGAGATGATATTTGTATTTTAAACAATCAAAAAAAGGGGGTTACCGAAAAATGCGAGCCTCGTCGCTCGCGAGCGACGAGGCGAGGCAGGTAGTGGTAAGTCCCGCAAAGCGGGACAGGGGTATTTTTCGGGGAGGGGGCCCCAATTTATGCGTATGCTGAAGAAGGCGGTTCGGTAAGAGATTTATTTTAAAGTTGCCCTTCGACATTTCAACAAGTTCAAGGCTCAGGGCATTCGACTTTTATCTGAAGGTGGCACACCATGAGCGAAGCAAAAAAAGCCCTGCTTTTGAGCTGAGTCGAATGGTGGAGCCTAAGGGAGTCGAACCCTTGACCTCCTGCGTGCAAAGCAGGCGCTCTAGCCAACTGAGCTAAGACCCCTCCTCGGAATTTTATTGCGGCTTGCATTCTGATCTTCGACCAGAACTCCAGCCTCCATAAATTCCTCGTCTCCCCATGAAATACTGCTCGTCCCGCTATGCGTGACTGCGCTCGCCCGCCAGTACCGGAAGGTACTTTCGGGCTGGCATTTCATGGGGGCCCCATAACTTTGGGGCCAGCTAGGCGATATTATATAAATCGATAGATTCAGTCAACAAAAAAACGCTACTTCAAGAGTCCAGATTTCGGCTTTCTTACGATATTATGTTAAATAAATATCATAGCTTAACAAAATTCCTAAAATCGTCATGACTATTCCGCAAAGATACAGGCAGAAGAAGCTTGTGCAGCATTTGCAGCCCATTATTTTTTTTATCCATTTCTCCGGCGCAAGGAAATAGAAGATGCTTTTTATGAGCATATACCAGCCAGTTATTGTTATTACAACGTTAAAGCTCCATTCCCACACGTTATACATATTCACCACAATAAGCCCTAGTATGAGCGACATGACACCAAATGGAAGCCATAAAAAATGGTTTTTTTGCCATTCCTGCATAATTTTTTGCCACTGTTTAACATAAAGCAACATCGAAAGCCCGTATACTAAAAATACAGGTCCGATAATTGCAGATAATAAGATTGCGTTTTGCATATTATTTTTTTTATATTTTAAAACGATGATTATTTTATATGAATATTAACTAAATTACAAGAATTACAAAAATTACAAAGATTACAAAAAATTATTCTTGTAATGCGTAGCTTTGTAATGTAAAACTTTGTAATGTAAAATTTTTTAATTTTTGTAATTATAAATAAATGCAAACAATAGGCGGTCTCATAGGCGCGATTCTAAGTATTCTGCTGATTATATACAGGGTTCCCATAAAACATTTTATGGGAAATATCGGTTGGGCAGAAAGATATTTCGGTCCCGGAGGGACTTTCACCGCATTATTATTAATAGGAGTATTTGGTTTTATAATTTCATTGATGATAATGACCGGAACCCTTGATCTGGTCCTGGGAGGTTTTATCAACACATTATTCAGTTCTGCCAAGTAAATTTGTTTATTTTATTTAAATAAACAGTTAAAAAATCAAATTTTTTTTCTTGACTTTCAATCCGAACTGTATAAAATAGTTACGCATTCGATGAATTGTCGTTACTAAAGACTATATCTGGAATCAAGAGGGTTATTTTGTATCTCAGTATTATTTAAATAATTTAATATGTTTATCACCCTCGTTAACGCATATTCTTGAGCTATGAAGCTGTCTGCTTATGGCTTGAGAGTGTGCGTAAGCCACTCTCTTTTTTGTTTCAGAGGAGTATACGCATATTATTGTTCTTTGACACCATCGGTTAAGCAATTGTAAGAACGATTCTGTAAGAACGTATATCGAAATATACGTATATCAGTATTAATGAATAGGGTCCGCCGTACGGCGGACTAGCTATTTTCATTAATTACTGGTTAATTTGAACATCAAATAATCGATAATCAAGTTACACATAGAGCATATAACGAATGCCTCGGCATTTTGTTCCGATGAAGGACGTGGAAAACTGCGAAAAGCTTCGGTGAGCTGTTATACAAGCATTGACCCGGAGATCTCCGAATAGGTGAACCCATCCGGCATTATAACCGGATACTCCCAACTGAATTAATAGGTTGGGAAGAGGATACTTGGAGAACTGAAACATCTTAGTACCCAAGGAAAAGAAATCAAATGAGATTCCCTTAGTAGTGGCGAGCGAACAGGGAACAGCCCAAACTCCGTGTCTCACTGTGTTCGACACGTCGTATTTGTACATTTAGTATTCTACATTTTACATTTAAAATTAGGTTAACAATAAATGAAAAATGATAAATGAAAAATGATAAATGCGCGTCGAGCGTAGCGAGACGCGGAGGGTTGTAGGACTCCATCATAGAGCTTATCTTTATAACTGAAGGAACCTGGAAAGGACCGCCATAGCGGGTGATAGCCCCGTAAGTGAAATAAAGGTAAGATTTTAGGAAGTTCCTGAGTAGGGCCGGACACGTGAAATCCGGCTTGAATCTGGGAGGACCACCTTCCAAGGCTAAACAGACAAAATGATCGATAGTGAACAAGTACCATGAGGGAAAGGTGAAAAGTACCCCAGGAAGGGGGATGAAATAGAATCTGAAATTATATGCTCATAAGGAGTGGGAGCTCCGTTCCTCACTGCGTTCGGAACAAAATTTTTAATTTTTACAATTTTTGCAATTTTTAAAATAATCTTTAAATTATAATTTTTAATTTCCAAACCCATTTAGGTTTTAAGAATTTTAAAATTGGTTTTTTATTTCAAAAATTCAAAAATTACAAAATTAAAAATTCTCCGAGCGTAGCGAGGAGCGGGGTGACCGCGTGCTTTTTGTAGAACGAGCCAACGAGTTAGCTGTATCTGGCAAGGCTAAGGCAGTAAAAGCCGGAGCCGTAGCGAAAGCGAGTACGAACAGTGCGTTCTAGCAATTGCGTTCTGACCGCCATTTTATTATTTGGTAGGTGCGGATTCGAATCCGCACTTTCAACAATTATTTAGTATTTAATTTGAATTATATGAATTACAAAGATTTAAATGTTTATAAAAAGGCTTATAAAGTGGCCATAGATTTACACCTATTTTTAAAAAACGATAAACTTAAAATGACTCAACAGCAAGTTGAGGAATTAAAAAGTTTATCAAGGGAAATCCTAGCGAATATAGCTGAGGGATTCTCCCAAAGAAGTTTAAAAGCTAAGCGTTATTTTAATTTTCGAGCTCTCGACGCCACCAGGCGTATAATAATGGATCTGGATTTCTTGTACGATATCCAATGTATTCCATCCGAGAAATACGAACATTTTAATAAGGAATATGAAGGTTGCGCCGCAATGCTTTATAAACTTAACCAGTCTCTTTTAAACAAAGAGTTGGAAAAAACAGAAGCTGAACCCGTTAAGGCTTAAGCTTCAAAACTTCGAATTTCGAGTTTCGAATTTCGAAGTTTAGGAATTTGGTGGTCGGAACGCAGTTGCTAGATAAGTCAGATGCACTAGACCCGAAACTGGGTGAGCTATCCATGGGCAGGTTGAAGCGGCAGTAATATGCCGTGGAGGACCGAACCATTTAGTGTTGCAAGACTAAGGGATGACCTGTGGATAGGGGTGAAATGCCAATCGAACCCAGAGATAGCTGGTTCTCCTCGAAATAGCTTTAGGGCTAGCCTCGAGTAAATGAGCAATGGGGGTAGAGCACTATAAAGGCTAGGGGGCGAAATAAGTCTACCAAACCTTAATAAACTTCGAATACCATTGTTTCTTATCTCGGGAGTCAGACTGTGACAGCAAAGTGCCATAGTCGCAAGGGAAACAGCCCAGATCGTCTGTTAAGGTCCCTAATATAGGTTAAGTGGTAAAGGATGTGAGATGTCACTGACAACCAGGATGTTGGCTTAGAAGCAGCCATTCATTTAAAGAGTGCGTAACAGCTCACTGGTCTATCCACCTTCGGGTGGATATCTTGCGCCGAAAATCCAACGGGGCTTAAACCTATAACCGAAGCAACGAATTCACTGTTCCTCACTGTGTTCGGAACGAATTTTTGAATTTTTACAATTTTTGCAATTTTTAAAATAATTTTTAAGTCATAATGTTTAATTTCCAAACCATATCAGGTTTTGAAAATTTAAAAAATTTGATTTTATTTATAAAAATTCAAAAATTACAAAATTAAAAATTCTCCGAGCGTAGCGAGGAGCAGTGAGTGGTAGAGGAGCGTTCCTGTCTGCGTTGAAGTCGTACCGTAAGGTACGGTGGAGCGTCAGGAAGTGAAAATGTTGGCATAAGTAACTTGAAGCCCGATGAAAAATCGGGCCACCGTAAACCTAAGGTTTCCCACGCCACGATAATCGACGTGGGGTTAGTCGGTCCTAAGGCGAGGCTGAAAAGCGTAGTCGATGGACAACAGGTTAATATTCCTGTACCAGTAAAGTTCCGACCAAGCGAACTCTGCTGAAAACCTGATCGCTAACTATGCACTTCGGTGCATAGCAGCATTTGGGACTAAGCAAAGCAAGCTAGCAATGGAGTGACGCAGAATGGTAATCCGGGCCTACCTATTGAACATGGTGGGTGCAAGTGTCTAAGGTCATACTCATGTAGGCAAATCCGCATGAGTTCGTACTTAAAGCACTACGCAAAATATCTGCCGCAAGGCGGACGATTCGGGTGACCCAATCTGACTAGAAAAACTTCTA
>Ga0315276_10000630_pt1 | contig 30344 bp, 6 predicted proteins | sample YL17G05_0_MG_FD_204542 | JGI IMG/M metagenome (GOLD analysis project Ga0315276, IMG submission 204542) | Sediment microbial communities from Yellowstone Lake, YNP, Wyoming, USA - YL17G05_0 | ecosystem: Environmental > Aquatic > Freshwater > Lake > Sediment | place: USA: Wyoming | collected... | reverse complement strand
CTCCGTAGGGGTTTGATTTATCAAACCCAAATCCCGGTAAATTTCCGATCAATAAGGGTTTGATAAATCAAACCCCTACCGGGATGTGATACGTGGCGGGTTTCCAGGGGTCGTTCCGAAAACGTGGGAAATCTCACGAAACTCGTTCCAAAAATGTGGAAATTTTCACGTTTTCGGAACGAGTAAACGGGCGAACACGGGGGTTCGCCCCTACTGTTCGGGCTTGTCCGGGGCAAGGAAAGGTTTCTCAGGCATTCTCCGCCATGGCGGGCAATTAGGGTTCTTGAGGCTCAAGTGCTTGCGTTTTGGTTTCCCGGCTCTTTTTATATTTGTAGAAATATAACAGGACTTCATGCCGCAGTACTTGGTCTTGTTCCATGGCATCCAGGAGTTCCCTGGCGTCCGGCAGTATGTTTTCCAGGCCCGTGGTTTTTACTTCGGCGGCCATCACCGGTTGCTTTTCTTTATTGTGCATGGGTTGACTGCCGAAGAGCAACCAATCCAGGGAGATATCGAAATCGGTATGCAGCCGGTATAATGTGTCGGTCCGGGGCATAGAAACGGCGGTCTCATTCTTATAATAATTGGCCGGGGAGATTCCTAAGCGTAGGGCCATTTCGCGGCGTGTGTATTGGTGCTCTTTTCGTACTAATCTCAACCGTTTGCTTAAGTCTGAAATAAAACTTTTTGTTCTTATGGTCATTTTTATTACTCCTCATTCCTAGTTTACACTGTTTTAGGGAAAAAAGCAATCGAATGGTGGATAAAACATTTCGAATGGTGGGTCTTTTATTTCGGAGGAAGGATGATGTAATGCGAAGGATGTATGATGTATTTCGGAGGAAGGATGATGTAATGCGAAGGGTGCATGATGTATTTCGGAGGATGGATGATGTAATGCGAAGGGTGTATGATGTATTTCGGAGGATGGATGATGTAATGCGAAAGGTGGATGATGTATTTCGGAGGATGGATGATGTAATGCGAAGGGTGTATGATGTATTTCGGAGGATGGATGATGCAATGCGAAGGAAGGATGATGTAATGCGAATATTGTATTTTATATTGCGAATGGTGTATGATCTATTTCGAATGATGTTTAAAATTGTAGAGAACAGGCACGTTTACGGCATGTGAGTGTCCACCATTATGCCATGCAGGGGAGAAAGAAAATAGTCCGGTGGAGTGACGCGGCTCATAATGTCAATTTATTCCCTTACAGTTCTTTGCCATCTGTGAGGCGAGAGGTATCGATTCATTCCAACGCAACTGGAAATCGGTGGCAAGCAAGGAATTAGCATGATGAGAAGTCATTTTCAAGTATTTATTCCTGGGCAAGGAGGCGTCTTGTTTCTTTAAGCCAAAAATGATGATATTCTCATCGATTAAATGGATAGGGGCATCCAACCGACTTTCACAAAATCGAACTTTTAACTCCAATTCCTCCCATTCAGATGCCGCGATCAGGCTGCTGCGATCTAAACCGCTGCATAAGATACGTACGTCCACGCCCCTTTGATTTTGGGCTTCCAACAAACGGTCTTGCAGTAACCCTATGTCTTTCCTGTTTTTCCGGGTTTCAATCGTCGGCGTTGATAGCAAAACGTGAGATTTTGACCCGGCAATAGCATCGACAAGATCGAAAAAATATTGCCCTTCCTCGGAGGGGGGATATCCAAAGGGTCTATCTTTAGTGGTGATTTCGAAGACCCTTACAGGGTCTTTGAACCCTTTTAAATGGAGTTCGCTGATGTCGATATTGGTGGGTAATTTAATGAAAGACATTCGTTCCAGCATTATCCGGATGTTATCGATCACCCCGGCTTCCACCAATATCTGCCCCGGTGACGCGACTTTTTCCAGGCGTGCGGCTTTGTCTACCACCTGCCCACCGATGTCATAACCGGATTCCGTGTTGAACTCTTCCACGGTGCCGGTGGTTAAAATAATTCGGGTTTCTAAAGGGGCCTTGAATTCCTCTACAGGAAGAGTTAATTCGTTAAGCGCTTCCCGGAAAGTAAGCGCGGCGACCACGGCGTCAAGATTAGAATAAAACGCGGCTAAAACCGCATCGCCCATAAATTTGATGACTTTGCCGTTGAACCGCTTGATCGTTTCAGCGGCAATGATGTTATGAATATGACAGCGTTTCATTCCTTTGGAATGACCGAATTCATCCTTTGCCGCAGTAGCCCCGACGAGGTCTGCAAGAAAAATCGTCTTAACATCAAGAGTTGGTTCCTGGTCCGGTTCCAGTTGCTCTTTTGATTTTTGTATAATTTCTTTTACTTCTTCCACGAAATTAAATTCTTTTGAATAATAATCCGGATACCTTTCTTCATCTGCTGCATGGGAATTCGTTCGACGGTTTGCAGCCCGCGGTGGTTCCGTTGAACCCAAAACACCCCGGATTTTTTCTAAAAGCTGCGGTGTATCAATGGGTTTTAACAGGAAATCCCTGGCTCCCTTCTTGCGGCACTGGAATGCGGTCTCAATATCATTCCATGCGGTGAGCATTATTACCGGGATTCCCACGTAATTCTCCATAATTTCGGGTAAAAGATCATTACCCCTGATATCCGGCATAATTATATCCAATAGAATAAGCGAGTATTTCTTCTCTTTAAGCCTGGGCATCACGTCAATGCTCTTGTCACATAATTCCACGTTGGTTATTCCTTTTCGTTTTAGGGTGGTGTGGGTGCTGTTTAAGAAATCCGCTTCATCATCCACAATCAAAATAGGATTTTTAGGATATAATGCTTGTTTCATCGACTAACCTCCGGTTTTACTTAGTCCTCGGTTGAAAAGGGATCTGTTACCCGTTTTAATTTATTGAGGAATGTGGTCCTGAATAACCCCGCCAATTCGGCTGCGCGGGTTTGATTTCCGCCTGCCCGTTTCAGGGCTTCCTCCAGGTACAGCTTTTTCATATCCCTATAAGTAGGGAAATTTTCCCCAAATGCAATGCCTTCTCCTACGGTAACAGGTTCAATTTGGGCTTCGGGTGTCGATTTAAAAATTTCAATCGATTTCCCGATTTTGTCGTAGAAAGGTGTCATGGAAAGCGTACCTTCCTGGCTCCGGCTTACCGCGTCCGTTATCATGGTTTCCAGTTCCCTGACATTACCGGGGAAATGGTAATTGTAAAGAAGTGTGTACAATACTTCCGGGATATGGATTATTTCTTTTTTTATAGACTGGGAAGCTTTTTCGATAAAGTGCTCCACCAGGCGAGGGATATCTTCTTTCCGTTCCCTTAAGGGGGGGATATGGATTTTGTGAGATTCCAGCCGGTGGTAGAGGTCTCTTCGAAATTTACCTTCTTCCATCAGGCTGTGAAGGTCCCGGTTGGTGGCAACCACCATTCGGGCATAACTTTTTTTGGGTTTATCCACACCAAGGGGGCGAAATTCTTTTTCCTGGATCAGGCGCAATAATTTAACCTGTGACTCCAACGAAAGGTCCCCGATTTCATCCAGTAGAAAGGTTCCATTCCGGGATTCTTCAATCAATCCGTCCCGGTCTTGAAACGCATCGTTAAAGGCCCCTTTTTTATGGCCGAAGAGTGTATCTGAAAACAATGTATCATCTAAACCGGCGACATTTTCCGCTACAAATTTTCCTGGCCTCGCGCCGGCGTTATGAATGGCCCTGGCAATCAATTCCTTTCCTACGCCGGTTTCTCCTGTAATCAATACCGGTTCAGGTGATTGGGCTATCGATTCGATATACTTGAAAATTTTCAACATCGTTTTGTCCCGGGTAACGATATGTTCAAAAGGTTTCCAGTCCTTCGGTTCCTCTGAGAAGTACGCTTCTTTTAAACGGGCGTTCTCTTTCTTGATGGCGATTAACTGTAATGTATTCTGGACTGTTTTGATTAATTTTGACATATCCGAGGGCTTCACGATATAATCAAGGGCCCCTTTCTTCATGCACTCGACTACGGTTTCAATTTCACCGGATGCCGTTAACATGATTACACTAATACCTGGGTACTCTTCGATAATTTGGGGAAGAAGTTTGTCGCCGCTTATGCCCGGCATGCGTATATCGAGTAAGATGAGAGAGATATCCTTTTTTTTGAGCAGCGGCAGCACGTTCAGGCTGTCCCGGCAGCATTCGATATTGTTGATCCCGTTCCGCTTAAATGCAACATTCATACTATTCAGGAAATCCTCTTCATCATCAACTAATAAAATTGAAAACTCAGGATACAATTCTTGTCCCATTGGCTAACCTCCTTTAAGAATGTTTTTCTATTTCGCCCGGGGATTTTACCGGGAGATGAACGGATACGGTTGTTCCCTCTCCTACTTTGGAAGCGAAATCCATGGTTCCGCCGTGACCGGTTACTATTTTCATGGAAATGGACAATCCGAGCCCGGTGCCGCCGTTTTCTATCCGGGTGGTAAAAAACGGGTCTGTGATATATTTCATATGTTTTTCATCGATGCCCCCCCCTTCATCTTTCACTTGCACGATAATTTCATTTTTCTTATCGTCAAAAGAGCTCGAGATATAAATTCCACGAGAATCGTCCGGGAGGGCCTGGCAGGCATTCTGTATTAAATTGATAAATACCTGCTCCAGTCGCTGGTAATTACCACAAACAGGGGGTAAGTCCCGTTCCAGTTCAACCTTAAAATGTTGGGTTGCTTTTTTGGTTATATACTGGGTTAAATTTATAGAAGATTGAAGGACCTTGTTAATATCCAGCGATTTTTTAGGGGAGTCGTCTTTCCGGGAAAAATTTTTCAATTCCTCGATGAGGTTCTTAATACGATCGGAGCCATTCAAGAAACCGGTTAGCAATTTAGCGATATCCTCTCTGGAATCGTCGTAAATCATGCCCCCTATTTCGAAGTCCTGATGGGTTTGGGCGTATTCATTTAAAACAGGGCCGATGTCTTGCCAGAAATCGGCAAAACTCTCGGCATTGGCTTTGATTACAGAGGCGGGATTATTAAGTTCATGGGCGATGCCGGCCAGCAATGTACCCAGGCTGGCCAGTTTTTCAGATTGGACCATCTTATCCTGGTAATTTAGGAGTTTGAGATGGGTTTGGATTCGCGCCAGCAGCTCACCCCTGGAAACAGGTTTCGCGATAAAATCATTGCCCCCTTCATTAAACGCGGTAACCAGGTCGGCATCCTGGTTTTTAGCAGTGATAAAGATGATGGGAAGTTCATTTACCGGGTAACGTTCCCGGATTTTCCTGCACACTTCATACCCGGACATACGCGGCATCATAATATCCAATAAAATGAGATTGAAGGAATTTTTATCTTGCAAAAGCTTCAATGCTTCAGCGCCGCTGGAGGCTTCAGTAACCAGGCATTTTTGCATGGCCAGGAAATTGTGAATCACCTGGCGGTTTACCGGGTCATCGTCTACCACCAGGATATGGAAATCATATGAAGGCTGATTCCCCTGTGGAATACCGGTTCCATTTTGTTCTTCAATCGACTTCGAGGTTTCGAATACGGGAATTCCTGTCAGGGAAGATTCCATACCCGGTTTTTCGATTACTTGTTCTTGAGAAAGGGGAAGCGTGAAAGTAAAAGTGGACCCTTTACCAACTGTCGATTCAACCCAAATTTTCCCACCATGCAATTCCACCAGCTTTTTTGTAATGGCTAAACCGAGTCCTGTTCCGCCATAAGGTCTGGCTGTCGAACCTTCCACCTGTTCAAAGGACTCGAAGATGCGTTCAAACTTTTCTGCCGGTATTCCTATACCGGTATCCGCTACCCGGATGTGCAGCATATCGTCTCCTACATTTGCCGATATGGTTACCGTTCCTGAATCGGTAAACTTGACGGCATTGCCTACCAGGTTTAGCATGATTTGCTGTAAACGGTTTTCATCGGCCTCAACCGGTGGAGTACCCTCTTCTACAGCATTGATTAGTTCAAGCTCTTTATTGCCGGTAAGGGGCCTGGAAATTGTTAGTACTACATCCGAAATGGAACGTATGTCTAACGGTTTTTTTTGCAGTTCAAGGTTTTTGTTTTTTAAGCGGGAAAAGTCAAGGATATCATTTACTAAATTGGCCAGCCGTTTTCCACTGGAAGCAATCATGGAAAGATTGGTTTTAGTTTCCAGGGGAAGCTTCCCCGTGGCCCCGTCCATTAAGGATTCGGCAATGCCGATAATGCCATTTAGGGGCGTCCGCAGTTCATGCGACGTATTGGATAGAAATTCATCCTTGAGTTTGTCAACCAGTCTCAATTGTTCTGATGTAGAGCGCTCACGTGCAACGTTCCTTCGTTGGGACCATACAAACCAGGATGCCAGCCCAATGAATGCCACTATATAAAGTGCATAGGCCCACCAGGTTAGCCACCACGGAGGTAGTATTTTTACTTTAATAGAGGCGCCTGTTTCATTCCATACACCATCTTTGTTGCTACCTTTAACTCTAAATATATAATCCCCTGCCGGTAGATTGGTATAGGCGGCGTAGCGTTTTTTTGCATCGGTTTCAGTCCAATCTTTATCACGTCCTTCCAGCTTATATTTATATTGATTTTGCCTGGGACTTGAAAAATGCAGTGCTGCGAATTCAAAGGAAAATACATTTTGTTTAGAGGTCAGTGTTAGATTTTTGGTTTCATCAATTGGGGCTTGCAAGGGAGAATTTTTATCTATCCGCTGAAGCTTTACAGACTTATTAAAAAGGAGGAAGTTAGTAATAATAACAGGAGGCTCATATGGGTCTTCTGTGATTTTTCCCGGGAAAAAGGAAATGAATCCATTGGGCCCACCAAAAAACATTTCCCCTTCTCGATTTTTAAGATAAGAGTTTGTGGTAGTTGCAAAATCCTGGATCGCATCGTCAACAACATAGTTTTTAAAGGTATTTTTCTTCGGATTGTATTTGGAAATACCATTAAGGGTGCCCATCCACAGATTGCCATTACTGTCTTCAAGGATACCGCCAATGTAATTGCTGGGGAGCCCGTTGTTTTCGCGGAAAACCTGGAAATTCTTTTTATCCTTGTCAAAACGATTTAGTCCATTATTAGAGCCAATCCATAATTTCCCAGATTGGTCTTCATAAATGGAAACGACAAAATTGTTACTCAAACTGGTTGGGTTGTTGTTATCATGCTTATATACGGTAAATTCCCCGGTCTGTGGATTAAACATATTAAGTCCATCAGTAGTGCCTATCCAGAGTAAACCGTCCTTTTTTTCAAAAATGCTCATGACCACATTATAACTCAAACTATTGGGATTATTTTCTTCATGCGTATAGTGGGTAAATTTTTCAGTGTTAAGATCAAATTTATCCAGCCCCCCCCCATAAGTTCCGATCCAGAGGACGCCCGATTTACTCCCACAAAGGCACCAAATCAAATCATAACTCAAACTATTTGGATCCGATGGTTTATTTACATAACGTTTAAAAAGCCCGGTTTCTCGATCGAATTTGTTCAACCCGCCGCCATATGTACCAACCCACAGTACCCCTGAAGGGTCTTCATAAATGGATGAAACATAATTATGAGCTAAACTATTGGAGTCATCCGGTTTGTTCTTGTAGCATTCAAAAAGCCCTTTGTTTCGATCAAACCTATTTAGCCCCCCATTGATCGTACCAATCCACAGTATCCCTGCCCTATCCTCATAGAAACCAGTTATCGCATTAGAGCTTATGCTGCTGGTAATTGCCGCATCATGCAGATACACGGCAAATTCCGAACTCCTCGGATCGAATACATTGAGACCTCCAAGATAAGTCCCGACCCATAATACACCGGTTCGATCTTCATAAATGGAAAGAACAAATGTCTGGCTTAAACTGAAGGGGTTGGTTTCACTGGACGTATATTGATTGAATCGCTCGCGTTTTTGATCAAGTAGACTCAACCCTCCCCCATGAGTTCCAATCCATAGGTTATTAGATTTGTCGGAGAAAATGGCCCAAATTTTATCATCACACAGGCTGTAGGGATCGGATTCAATATGTTTATATTGAGTGAAGCAGCCACTTTCCCGATCAAATTTATTTAGACCTCCCCCATAAGTGCCAATCCAAAGTGTACCCGATTGGTCTTCACAAATTGCGGTAACCTCAGCATGGCTTAAACTTTTGGGATTATCCTGACTATGCATATAGTGAGTGAATTTCCCGGTGTTTCGATCGAAACGGTTCAGACCTCCTCCAAATGTTCCAACCCACAACGTTCCGAGACGGTCTTGGTAGATCGCCCTGACATCATCATGGCTCAAACTATCAGGATTTTCCGGATTGTTTTGGTACCGTTTAAACTGCCTGGTCTTTAGGTCAAATCGATTAATGCCCCCCCCGGCAGTTCCAATCCACAATACATCCTCAAAATGATCTTTACAAATCGCTCTAACATCATTGTTACTCAAGCTATTCTTATCATTTTCATCATTTTTATAATGAGTGAAAACTTCAGCCTGAGGGTCGAAGCAATTCAATCCACCGTTTCGCGTCCCAATCCACAACATCCCTTTTTGATCTTCATAGAGACACCTCACATAATTATCAGATATTGTTGTCGGATCCTGGGGATCGGTCCGATAATCCTTAAATTCATAACCGTCGTATCGGTTTAACCCATCTTCAGTTCCAAACCACATAAATCCATTCTTGTCCTGAAAAATACAATAAACCCCACATTGAGATAGGCCGTGTTCAGTAGAAATATGCTTGAACCGGATTTGGCTTTGAGAATTAAGGTCAATGGGAGGTATTGTGAAAAACAAGAATAGAAAAAGAACCAAATGCAAGATGAATTTCATTTTCAATGTTCTTGTTTTCGATAGCACGGATTGATTTATCATCCTATATTGTAATACAAAGCACAGTGACATTTCAAGAATTTTGTTCACTCTTTTTTTTCTTATCATCATTTTTTTACCTCCAATGATTTCTTCAAAAGTTTGATTGCAATATTAATGCCAATCTATGGCGATGACAAAAATATTTCCCAAAAAGCCTTGTTATAGAGATTGAGGGCACGAAATACAAATTTGAAGCAAACAGAGTATATCCGTTCACTTGACCATATATGGTCAATTCGTAAAAGTTTTCCATAAGGTTGTCTCTATGTTGACAGTTGATCATAGATAGATTGTCAGGAGATCACCCCAACACCTCCAGCATAGTTTTTGCGCACCATGTCATTCTTTCATTCTTTCTATTGACAGAGTTTTTTTTATATTATAGACTTAACACTTCCTTTGCACAATGATTATAAGGTGGCTATTAGTCATTAAGGAAACATGTTCATGGCAGATTTTGGTATAGAAATTGCTTGAGGGAAATGTAAGGAGGTTGCTGAAAAAATGAAAAAATTAGACCCAAAAGGGATAGAAGATATCCTGGCATTAACGCCAATGCAGGAAGGAATGCTCTTTCACTACTTAAAAGACCCTGAAAGCGAATACTATTTCGAGCAATTAAGCCTTACTATCCAGGGAAAAATCAATGAACACTTATTCGGACGGGCCTGGAACTTTGTTGTAGAAACCAATGAAATGCTTCGAACAAAATTTTTATGGGAGGGCGTTGAAAACCCCATTCAAATCATCTTAAAACAATATAAACTTCAACCCGGATTTTATGACTTTTCAGCCAATGATACCGGGGAAAAAGAAAAACTGCTCCAGGAAGTAAAACTCAAGGATAGGCGAGAAAAATTCCACCTGACCCGGGTCCCGTTTCGGGTCATCCTGTGTAAAATGGAGAGTGACCGGTTTGAAATCATTATCAGCAATCATCACATTTTGTATGACGGGTGGAGCATCGGCATCATTTTAAAGGAATTCTTAAAAGCTTATGCTGACTTATCCAGGGGAAACGACTTAATCAGGCCGGTTAAAACACAATTCAAGGATTTTGTAAAATGGATTCAAAACCAGGATATCCGCAAGCAAGAAGCATACTGGAAGAATTATTTATACGGATTCGATACTCAAACCGATCTGCCAATAAAAATGAAAAATAATAAAACGGTTACAGGCAAAGGCAAATATCAGTGCAGCTTCGAAAAGGAATTGGTAGAGAGATTAAGTGATTTTAGCAAGGAGCATAGAATTACCATGGCTGACTTCTTCTACTGTGCCTGGGGAGTGCTATTACAAAAATACACTGACAGCGATGACGTCGTCTTTGGCGCAACCGCAGCGGGCAGGTCAATAGATGGAAATATTCCCGGCATCGAAGAAATGGTGGGGTTATTTATCAATACCATACCCCTTCGAATTCAAACATTTCCCGGTGAAAAGATATTGGATTTACTTCATCGCATCGATCAAGAACTGCAAACCAGGAAAGCCTATGAACACACACCCCTGCTTCAAATAAAAGAGTTCAGCGAACTGGACAAAAACCAGGAACTTTTCGATTCAGTAATGGTAATTGAGAATTACCCCCTGGACCGCCGGTTGATGATTGAACTCAATCAACTCTCCGTGATTTCATACTCTATGGTTGAAAGCCCCCATTACGATCTAACCATTTCCGTAATGCTCCATGATGAAATTGAATTCACGTTCATTTATAATCGCGATGTCTTTGTTGAAGATGCTATTGCCCGATTGGCGGTGCACACCACATGTATTGTAAAGGGAATGCTGGAAAATTTTGAAGATCAGGTAGCCGATTTAGAAATTATATCCAATGAGGAAAAGGAACAACTATTAAATGAATTTAATAACACGGCCACCGATTATCCAAAGGATAAAACCATTCATCGATTATTTGAAGAGCAGGTGGAACGAACGCCGGACCGTATTGCGGTTGTTGGCCACGGAGGAACACGGACAGAAAAGCAAGAAGAGAAGAAGAGAAGAAGAGAAGAAGAGAAGATGGAAGTGGAGTTCTTCGGACGAATAGACGCCCACAGTGGAATGCATCTTTCTTATCGTGAATTGAACGAAAGGTCCGGTAAATTGGCCTATTTGCTAATAGAAAAGGGAATTCAACCTGACACCATTGTGGCGATAATGGCGGAACGGTCGGTTGAGATGATCGTCGGGATACTGGGAATATTTAAATCAGGCGGCGCCTATCTACCCATCGATCCCGTATACCCGGAAGAACGTATCGATTACATGTTAAAAGACAGCAGAACGAAAATGTTGGTTACCACCAACGATAAAGAAGGTGAGAAGGTGACAATGTGGGAAGGTGAGAAAGTGCTTTTAGAATTCATCAATCATCATTCAAATGACCTTTCTTTTCATCATTCATCATTCATCGTTCATCACTCAAGTCACCTTTCTTACGCGATATACACATCAGGTTCTACCGGGAATCCAAAAGGCGTTATGATTGATCACCGATCACTGGTCAATTTTACAGAAAGTATTACCCATATCATTGATTTCCAGGTGAACGACTCCATAATATCTTTAACTAATATATGTTTCGATATATTCGGATTGGAAACAATTGTGCCTTTAACCCGGGGTATAAGGGTGGTGGTGGGCGTAAAAGAAGAGCAATTGAGCCCCGAAGCGGCCACACGGGCAATAATCGAGAAAGGAGTAACAGTACTCCAGGTAACCCCATCCAGGTTATATTCATTCATAAACAATGAGAGTTTTCTATTTGCTTTAAAATCATTGAAAAATTTGCTTATTGGGGGTGAAGCGTTAACTACTGAATTACTCGAAAAAGCCAGGGAGGTTGTAAGAGGAAAAATTTACAACCTTTACGGCCCTACCGAAACCACCATATGGTCTACCGTAAAAGATGTAAGTAAAGGCCAGGCGTTAAATATCGGGAAGCCCTTCGCCAATACGAAGGTATTTATACTCGACAGAGCGAATCGGCTTCAACCCATTGCAGTAACTGGAGAATTGTGTATTTCAGGGGATGGGCTTGCCAGGGGGTATTTAAATCAACCGGAACTAACCGCAGAAAAATTCATTATGCTTTCGGCGACCAAAAACCCTTTTGAAAAAGGGTTTCTGGACTTCCCAAAACTTTTGTTTAATCAGCATTTACCACTCACCACTCACCACTCACCACTTACTCTTTATAGAACCGGTGACCTGGCTCGATGGCTTCCCGATGGAAATATAGAATTTTTCGGCAGGATCGATTTCCAGGTAAAAATCAGGGGGTTCAGGATCGAACCGGGAGAAATTGGCGCACATTTGTCAAAGCATGGTTTGATCAAAGATGTTGTTGTGACCGCCAGGGAAGACGACAGCGGCGAAAAATATCTTTGCGCCTACTTCGTCCCACACACACCTAGTTTTCCTCCCTCATCCATATCATTCGAATTGAAAAATTTTTTATCAGGTCAATTGCCCGATTATATGATTCCCTCGTATTTCATACAACTAGCGACCATACCATTAACCCCTGCCGGAAAAATCGATTTCAAATCCCTACCTTTACCTGACATGGAACAGTCCAAAAGGGATACTAACTATGTGGCGCCAACAGACAAATTGGAAAAAGCCATTGCCGATACCTGGAAAGATGTGTTAAAAATAGAAAAAGTAGGAATTCATGACAATTTTTTCGATTTGGGTGGTAATTCGTTTAAAATAATCCGGCTTAGCAGCAAACTAACCAAAAAACTAGACAGGGAAATACCTGTAGTTACGCTCTTTAATTATCCCACGATCGGTTGTCTGGCAAAATACTTAAAAGGGGAACTGAACAATGAAGACACTTTAGAAAAAAAGAAGAAAAAAGAGAGATATTTAATATCCCGTGATATAGCTGTTATCGGTATGGCAGCGCGTTTTCCCGGAGCAGGGAATATCGATAAATTCTGGGATAATTTAAAAAACGGGATCGAATCCATTACTTTTTTTACCGATGATGAATTGAAAATATCGGGTGTAGATGAGGAAACCCTTAAAAACCCTAATTATATAAAGGCAAAAGGAATAATTGACGGAGCAGATTATTTTGATGCCGGTTTTTTCAATTATAGTCCCAGAGATGCCATTGTTATGGAACCGCAAATGCGAATTCTCCATGAATGCTGTTGGGAGGCCCTGGAAGATGCCGGGTATATACCTGATTCGTGTGAACTACCTATAGGCTTGTATGCAGGGGCTTCCAACAATTTCACCTGGGAAGCAATGATACAATTATATGATGGCATTGATCTAATGGAACCGTTTGAGGCCATGCAGTTTGTAGATAAAAGTTTTATGTGTACACGAATATCATATAAGTTCAATCTAAAAGGACCCAGTGTTTATGTGCAGAGTGCTTGTTCCACTTCACTGGTTGCCATCCATATGGCTGTTAATTCACTTTTAATGGATGATTGTTCCATGGCACTGGCCGGTGGGGTTGCATTGACTTTTCCTGAAAAAAACGGCTATATCTACAAACCAGGATTTATTGAGTCTTCAGACGGTCACTGTCGAGCATTTGACGCAAAAGCCGACGGCACCGTAGGAGGTGAAGGCGTTGGAATCGTGGTGTTAAAACGGCTCATAGACGCTACTAAGGATAATGATCATATTTATGCGGTTATCAAAGCATCCGCAGTGAATAACGATGGTTTCAGGAAGGTTGGGTATTCGGCTCCCAGTATCGAAGGTCAGGCTGAAGCAATCCGCGAAGTGCACCGGAGAGCAGGTATTGCACCTGAAGCCATTACATATATTGAGGCACATGGAACCGGTACCATATTAGGCGATCCGATTGAAGTTGAAGCGTTAAAAATGGCCTTTAATAGCAGGGAAAATGGCTTCTGCGCCATTGGCTCGGTGAAAACCAATATCGGGCACCTGGATAGTGCGGCTGGCGTGGCCGGGTTCATCAAAACCGTACTGGCATTACACCACAAACAGATTCCCCCAAACCTGCATTTTAATAATAACAATCCCAGCATTGATTTCAAAAAAAGCCCCTTCTATGTTATTTCGAAATTGAGGGAGTGGAATACCGGGGGATATCCTTTAATAGCGGGCGTCAGCTCGTTTGGTATCGGAGGTACTAATGCCCATATTATATTGGAAGAGTCACCAGGAAAAGAAAAGAGCGTACAGGAAACAGGAGAAAAAGGAAAGAAAAGGGAGGATACAAAATATCAATTAATTATACTATCAGCAAAAACCTTATCGGCTCTTGATCAAATGACCCAAAACCTGGTAAAACATTTAAAGAAAAATCCTGGTATAAATCCGGCAGATGTCGCATATACCTTGCAGGTAGGAAGAAAGATTTTCAAACAAAGGAGAACGGTCGTATGCGCTAATGTAAGTGAGATAATAGAGTTATTATCACTTCCTCATTCCAATAAAGTTCATTCTTATTTTGATGCGAGTGATAAACATAATAGATCTGTAGTATTTATGTATCCCGGTCTGGGAGGGCAGTATATCAACATGGGGTTAGGATTATACAAGGATGTAGCGGACTTTCGACAGGAAATCGATCGTTGTTTTGGGATATTGCAATCAATGACAGGAGTTAGCTTAAAAAATGTATTTTACCCTACCAATGAATCCCCTTCTAATTTTTCTACCGAGGAAATTAACAATACGCTCTATCAACAATATATTGCCCAGCCAATGATATTTTGCTTTGAATATGCGCTATCTCACCTATTAATGAAATGGGGAATACAACCCGATGCAATGATAGGATATAGCTTTGGTGAATATATAGCAGCTTGTTTATCCGGAGTTTTTACTCTTGAGGATGCCCTTTATCTCGTTACATATCGGGGGAAGTTAATGGATGAATTACCCCGGGGAAAAATGCTAAGCGTACCTCTATCCGAAGAGGAATTAAAACCTTTATTAATTATGAATCAAGACATATCTATTGCTGTTGTTAATGGTCCTTCTTGCATTGTTTCCGGTCCGGGTGAAGCAATCAAGGCATTAGAGAAAAAATTGAAAGAAAAAAAATGTATATATGTACCTATAAATATTTCCCATGCGGTTCATTCCAAAATGATGGAACCAATGTTGGACTCCTTTGAAATTAAAATAAAGGAAGTAAAGCTTAATCCACCGCGAATCCCATATATATCAACAGTAACAGGAGAATGGATTTCCACTGAAGATGCAACAAATCCAAAGTATTGGGTAAGGCAATTGAGAGAGACAGTGCAGTTTGCCAAAGGTCTTGAAGAATTGCTGAAAGAAAAGGATGTTATTTTTGTAGAACTAGGGCCCGGCAATGATTTAAGTTCAATTCTAATGCAGCACAAAGCCAAAACACCGGATCAAATTATAATTACAACCACCCGTCATCCCCAAAAAAAAGTCTCGGACACCTATTATCTTTTGAATAAAATAGGCCAGATGTGGCTTTATGGCCAGGGAATCCACTGGAATGAATTTTATAAGAATACGAGAAGTAAACGTGTTCCCTTGCCCACCTATCCCTTTGAGCGCCAGAAATATAATCTTCACAATCCATTAAAATCAAAAGTAAACGTGAAACCTAAATCAAATGACAAAAAATTAGATATTGCCGACTGGTTTTATATCCCATCATGGAAAAACTCTATCCTCCCACTCTATCGTCCAGGCGAAACCTCAAAAGACAGAAAATGGTTACTATTTATCGATGATTGGGGGTTGGGGGTTGAATTTGAAAAAATACTAAAGGAAGAAAACCAAACACATAAAATTCTGACTATAAAAGAAGGGCCTGGGTTTTCAATAACCGATGGCTTAGAATTTACAACAAATCCCGGGGAAGAAAAGGATTATTTTACCTTGATTAGTCATTTAGTTTCCATAGATTATATACCTGACACCATTGTTCATTTCTGGAATGTAGTTCATAAAACCCAAAATGAAACCGATACACTATGGTATAAAAAAAACCAGGATAGATCTTTTTACAGCCTTATTTTGTTAGCAAAAGCATTGGGTCGGGAAATGCCAGCTAAACAAATCCAGCTTTTAGTAATTAGCAATAACATGCAGGGAGTATCCGGGGAAGAGTTGTTATACCCGGAAAAGGCTCTTCTCATTGGACCGGTCAGATCGATTCCCGTGGAATATTCCAATATAAAATGTCGCAGCATCGATGTTGTTATTACTAATCAAAATAACGGAAGGCATAATAAACAATTGGTTCTCCGACTGTTGGAAGAAGCGATGTTCGAATCCTCAACACCAATAGTTGCATATCGTGGAAATCAACGTTTGATACAAACCTTTGAACCAATTCGGTTAGATAAGTTGAAATCATTCCCCTTTCGATTAAGACAAAAAGGCATCTATCTCATTACCGGTGGATTGGGTGGCATTGGGCTTGAATTAGCCCAATATTTAACCATAACTATTAATGCAAAGCTAATCTTAACAGGAAATTCTGCCTTTCCTTCAAGAAATGATTGGAATCAATGGTTGCAAAGCCATGCGAATAACGATTCTATTAGTACTAAAATTAAGAAACTTATAGAGCTTGAACGAATGGGTGGCGAGTTCCTCGTATTTTGCGCCGATGCAGCGAATCTTCTGCAAATGCAAGCAGTAATAAATGAAGCGGAGAGAAAATTTGGGGAAATAAATGGTATTATCCATGCAGCCGGTATTGCTTATGGTGCCTTAATCGACCATATAACCCCAGGAATTGCAGAAGACGTTTTTCTCTCAAAAGTAAAAGGTACACTAGTACTTGACGCTATTATTAAGGATATTGATACGGAACTGGATTTTTTTGTTTTATGTTCTTCCATTAATTCTTTTAAAGGCAATCCAGGAGATACTGCCTATTGTTCCGCAAATGCTTTTATAGATGCTTATGCCCATTTCAAAAACTCAAAAAATAGAATATTTACTATAGCGATTAATTGGGATACCTGGAAAGAAGTTGGAATGACAGTTAATTTGATTGATGATCTCACTAGATCGAATGGAAAATCATCATTTAATATTTCTGGGGTAAACTGGAATACTCCCCATGATATTCCAGGTATAAAAAAGACTATATTTAAGAACGGTATAACAAATTCAGAAGGGCGTGATGTATTTCTGCGTGTTTTAAGCACCACAATCCCCCAGGTTGTAATATGTACAACCGATTTATCCAAGAATCTAGAACAAACGAACATCCTTAACACATTGGTCTTTAATAAATCGCATGACATTAAATGGTTAATACCTAAATATTCACGACCTGAATTAACCATACCCTATATACCCCCAGGAAATAAATTGGAAGAATTACTTGCCGATATTTGGGAAAACATCCTGGGACTAGAAAAGATAGGTGTCCTTGATGATTTTTTTGAATTGGGTGGAAATTCCTTAAAAGCAATCTCACTAAATAGTCAAATGCAAAAAGAACTTGAAGTGAATATACCCCTTGCAAAAATATTTGAAACAAAAACCATCAAGGAGTTATCGAAGTATATCAAACAAAAAAAAGAAAAGAATAAATTTATGCCAATTGAGATTACAGAAGAGAAAGAATATTACACCCTTTCTTCACCCCAGAAACGTTTATTTATATTACACCAGTTAGAAAAAGGAAATACAGCTTATAATATCCCTCAAATGGTATTACTACAAGGTGAACTTAAAAAGGAAAAATTAGAAAATACATTTATAAAATTGATCAACAGGCATGAAAGTTTGCGAACTTCCTTTACTATTGTGAATGAAGAACCTGTTCAAAAGATACACGCTAATTTTGAATTTGAGATTGAGTATTTTAACACTTCACAAGTCGAGGTTAAGGTGAAAATTGAGGATATAATAAAAAGGTTTATAAGAGTTTTCGATTTATCACAAGAACCGCTTTTTCGCGTTGGGTTAGTAAAATTAGAACAGGAAAAATACATTTTAATGGTGGATATGCACCATATAATATCGGACGGAACTTCATTGGGTATTTTAATAAAAGAGTTTATGGCGCTATATGGGGAAAAAGAGCTAGTTATTTCCAGGTTACAGTATAAAGATTTTTCAGAATGGCAGAATGACAGCCAAAAAAAAGAATTCATAAAAGAGCAGCGCTTATTCTGGATAAAAGAATTTGAAAGCAATATACCCCTATTAAATTTACCGATAGATTATTCAAGGTCAGTGGTTCAAAGTTTTAAAGGGAGTATGGTGAAATTTGAAATCGATCAAGAAACCACAAGAGAATTAAAAAAATATGTATCAGGCAAAGGAAATACCTTGTATATGGTTTTGCTTTCTATATATACAATATTTCTGTCAAAACTCAGTGGCCAGGAAGATATCGTGGTTGGGACTCCTATTGCCGGACGAAGACACCGCGACATAGAAAATATTATCGGGATGTTTGTGAACACCCTGGCCTTAAGAAATTATCCTATGGGAGATATGTGTTTTAATCTTTTTTTAGATGAAGTAAAATCAAGAACATTAAAAGCCTTTGATAACCAAGATTATCCTTTCGAAGATATCGTGGAAGCAGTAAAAATAAAGAGACATCCTGACCGTAACCCTTTGTTCGATACCTTGTTAACTTTGCAAAATGTAGAACTCCCAGAGATAAAAATTCCTGGATTAAAACTGAAACCCTTTGAATATGAGAATAGGACATCAATATTTGATTTGATTTTGAGTGTAAGTGAAAAAGAAGAGAAATTATATCTATATTTTCAATATCGCACGGAACTCTTTATTGAAGAAACTATTAAACGATTTGTTGTTTATTTTAAGAATATTATGTCCGCTGCCATTGAGAAACCAGGGGGAAAAATATCGGAAATAGAGATTATATCCGAAGAAGAAAAACACCAAATATTATATGATTTCAACAATACTACAACTGAGTATCCTGATTCCAAAACGATTCATCAATTATTTGAGGACCAGGCAGAACGAACTCCAGATCATATTTCCGTGATCGGTCCATCCATATCTGAAGGGACGAAGCTTTTTACAATCTTGATGGACCAAAATGCGCCCCACACATCCGCAACCGTTCATTTGACATACCGTGAATTAAATGGAAAATCCAATCAATTAGCATCTTGCTTGAAAAAAAAAAGCATTGGATACGATACAATTGTAGGAATAATGGTTGAACGTTCGATTGAAATGATTATCGGTATATTAGGGATATTAAAAGCCGATGCTGCCTATTTGCCCATTGATCCCGAATACCCCCATGAACGAATTTCTCACATTTCCGATGACTGCAGCTTTTCCATTTTAATAACTTCGTCGGAAATAGTTTCAAAATATTCTTATACAGACATACATGGGTTCAAATCTGGACGTGCCGAATGTCATTTGACCCCCATGAGACCCCAAAGTGATTTTGACAAATTACCTGTACCTGATCGCAGCTTAATCGATTATGAAAAATATGCCTGTTATATCGGCCATGCTATGGTAACTAAAGCGATATCTATCCAGGGAAGCCGGGGATGCCCGTATAAATGCGTTTATTGCCATCGCACCATGGATAAGAAAAATGTATCCCGTTCCGCTGAAAATATTTTCGATGAAGTAAAATATTATTACGATAGAGGAGTCCGTCGTTTTTCTTTCGTCGATGAAATTTTCAACTTTAATATAGATAACAGTAAACGGTTCTTCCAATTAATTATTAAAAATAAACTGGATTTACATCTTTTTTTCCCCAACGGTATGCGGGCCGATCGTTTGACAAGAGATTACATTGATCTAATGATTGAGGCCGGAACTGTAAATCTCGGACTGGCCCTGGAAACCGCCTCGCCCCGTTTACAAAAACTAATACGGAAACATATGGATATCAATAAACTATGTAAAAATGTCGAATATTTCTGTTCTAAATATCCCCATGTCATCCTTGAATTATTCACCATGCATGGATTTCCCACCGAAACTGAAGCAGAGGCCATGCAAACTCTGGAAATTCTAAAAAGTTTTAAATGGATTCATTTCCCTTACGTCTTTTTATTGAAAATCCATCCCAGCACCGATATGATGAAAATAGCAATTGACAGTGGAGTTCCAATGGAAGCCATTGAACGTTCTAAGACTGCTGCTTTCCATGAAATACCTGAAACCCTACCTTTTCCAAAAAGTTTTACCCATAATTATGTCGCAAAATTTTTGAATGATTATTTTTTTTCCAAAGAACGGCTACTTCATGTGCTGCCCTACCAGTTAAGCATAGTTTCTCAAAATGAATTAATTCGGAAATATGACAACTATTTACCAACTAAAATCAATAGTTTCTCTACTCTATTGGAAAATGTCGGAATAAAGAGAGAGGAATTAGCAGATATCCCCACCAGCAATAAAGTTACCGATTTTACCCCAAACTTTTCTGCCATCCGCCAGAAGAGATACCCTGAAGTAACAAAACACCCTGATGCTTTTCGCATCCTTCTTCTTGATCTGTCTGTCTTATTCAGCAATGAAAAGCAGGATATACTTCATGGTGAAGTCACAGAACCGCTTGGTATAATTTATTTAATGACCTATCTCAACCAGCGGTTTGGGAATCGAATCAACGGGAAAATTGCGAAAGCCAAGATCGATTTCGATAAGTACGACCAACTAAAACAAATGGTTTGCGATTTTAATCCTCATTTAATAGGAATTGGAACACTCTCTTACTTTAAAGACTTTTTTCATAAGACCGCTGCAATGATTAAAGAATGTGGTATAACGGCCCCCATTATTGCTGGTGGCCCTTACGGTACATCCGATTACAAACTGGTTCTCCAGGATCCAAATGTGGAATTAACCGTATTACGGGAAGGCGAATTAACCCTCGCTGAATTAGTCGAAAAGATGATGGAAAATGATTACCGCCTACCTGAAGAAGATGTATTGGAAAAAATTCAAGGCATTGCCTATATAAAAGATAAATTTAAAACCCGAAAGGTGCAAGAGAATAGCCGGGGAAATAGGGAGATTGTACTGGTAGACAATATATTTGAAAGGATGACCTGGTATCCCATGGAAAACCCAGGGCATATAAGCTCAGTGGATAACTTACTTTATGTGATTTATACCTCCGGTTCCACCGGCACTCCCAAGGGAGTAGTGTTGGAGCACCGGAATCTCGCGAACCTTATCAAATATCAATATGAATATACAACTATCGACTTTAGTCGAGTATTACAATTTGCCAACATTTGCTTTGATGTGTCGGCGCAAGAGATTTTTTCTACTCTATTGGCAGGGGGGCAGTTGCTATTAATCGATAAAAACACGGCGATGAATATACCTTCATTATTCAAAGTCGTGAAGAAGCATAACATAAAAACTTTATACCTCCCCACTTCTTTTTTAAAACTTGTGATGAATGAAGAAGATTTTTTAAGGTGCATTCCCGGGAATGTCGAGCACATTGTTACCGCTGGAGAGCAGTTAATTATCAATGAAAGATTTAAAGAATATTTGCAGGAGAACAATATCTCTCTCCACAATCACTATGGTCCATCTGAAACCCATGTAGTTACGGCTTTAACATTAGAATGCGACTCCGATATCCCCGAACTACCGCCCATTGGCCAACCAATTATGAATACAAAAATTTATATCCTGGATAAAGGGGGGAACATGCTCCCCATAGGTGTATCCGGTGAATTGTTTATCGGTGGTGTCCAGGTTGGACGAGGATATTTGAACAACCCCGAATTAACAGCCGAAAAATTCATTGATCTTCATCATTCATCATTCATCATTCATCATTCAAAGTTATATCGTACCGGTGACCTTGCACATTGGCTTCTCGATGGGAATATTGAATTTTTAGGGAGAATAGATAACCAGGTGAAGGTAAGGGGATTCCGAATTGAATTGGGAGAAATAGAAAATCAGATATTGAAATTTCCTGGGATAAAGGAGTCAGTAGTGTTGGCGCGTGAGGAAGAAAAAAGTGATAAATATCTATGCGCCTATGTTGTTTCCGATAATGAACTAGGTATGTCGGAATTAAAGAATTATCTTTTGAAGAAATTGCCGGATTATATGATCCCTTCCTATTTTGTAAAGATGGAGAAAATACCGTTGACCCCCAATGGCAAAATAGACCGGAGGGCATTACCGAAACCGGACTTGAAACTAGAAGAAAATTACACTCCTCCGAGGAATGAGATTGAAATAAAATTAGTAGAGTTATGGTCGGAAATTTTAGGGGGAGAAGCATTGCAAGCTTCAATAGGAATTAACGATAATTTCTTCGAATTGGGTGGCCATTCTCTAAAAGCAACGATTCTAGCCGCGAAAATCCATAAGGTATTTGATGTGAAAGTGCCGTTGGTAGAGATATTCAAAATGCCAGGAATCAAGGAAATGGCTAAGTATATTAAAGGAAAAAGTAAAGAATACTATATATCCATAGAACCTGTGGAAAAGAAAGAATATTATCTCCTATCTTCCGCTCAAAAACGATTATACATTTTGCAGCAGATGAACCTGGACAGCTCTGCTTACAATATGCCGGGGATAATTCCTTTACCGGCAGCATTCGATTGGAGAAAGATTGAAGAAACCTTAATGAAGTTGATTAAACGACATGAGAGCTTGAGAACATCATTTCATATGTTCGGAGATCAACCGGTACAGAGGATACATGATAATGTGGAATTTGAAATAGAACAATTAGAGATCGGGGATCAGGGATCAGGGGTTCGTAGGGGCGACCCTGCGTGGTCGTCCGGTATAATCATGAATTTCATCCGTCCTTTCGATTTATCGCAAGCTCCCCTGCTGCGAGTAGGATTAGTAAAAACAGTGGAGAGAAAACAATATTTATTGGTGGATATGCATCATATCATATCGGATGGGATTTCACACGATATATTGTTAAATGATTTTCAAGCTTTATTATATGAAAGAAAAGAGTTACCTACATTACAACTCCAGTACAAAGATTTTTCAGTATGGCAGAATGATGAAAGAGAAAAGGAAAACCTCAAACGACAGGAAGAATATTGGTTGAAGGATTTTGAAGGAGAACTCCCTGTACTGGATTTACCCTACGATTATCCCCGTCCGCTAATACAGAGTTTTGAAGGAGATAGTATTAATTTCGAGATATCGGTCGAAGAAACCCGGGCTTTAACCACAATGGCATTATCGGGTGGTTCTACACTGTTCATGGTATTGGCGGTTGCCGTTAATATCTTATTATCTAAACTCAGTGGACAAGAAGAGATAATCATTGGAATACCCATTGTCGGCAGGAGGCATGCGGATTTAGAGAAAATTATAGGGCTGTTTGTCAATACTCTTGCTTTACGAAACCATCCGACGGGGGAGCGAATGCTTAAGGAATTCCTGTCAGATATAAAAGAACGCATACTGATGGCTTTTGAAAACCAGGAATATCCATTTGAAGAACTTGTGGATAAATTAACGTTGAAGAGGGATGCGGGGCGTAACCCGTTATTCGATATTATGTTTGTTTGGCAAAACATGGAGATATGCTCAGCGGGTCAGGAGAAAGAGACTAAATTTGAAACCAACCGGACGGTTCTGTTTGATTTTCCGAAGGAATTTGAAAATATAATTCAGACAGTGAAATTCGATTTAACATTAACCGCAATGGAAAGAAACTATGGACTTTTCTTATCATTTCAATACTGTACCAAACTATTCAAAAAAGAAACCATTAAACGATTCATCTTTTATTTTAAGAAAATAGTTTCAACCGTAGTTAAAGAGTCGGGTATAAGGCTAAGTGACATTGAGATCATATCGGAAGAAGAAAAGAAACGGATATTGAATGATTTCAACAAAACAGAAGCAGTATACCCGAAAGATAAAACAATTCACCAATTGTTCGAAGAGCAAGTTGAACGAACTCCAGATCATATCGCAATTTTTGGCAACGGACGCACACGGGCAAACACAGACAATAATATGTTTATGACTATTACCTACCGCCAATTGAATGAACAATCCAGCCAGTTGGCCTATTTATTAATGGGAAAAGGCGTCCTGGCGGACAATATTGTGGGCATTATGATGGAACGGTCGGTCGAGATGATCATCGGGATATTGGGTATATTGAAATCCAGTGGAGCTTATCTACCCATCGATCCCGATTACCCGCAAGAACGAATCGATTTTATTTTGAAAGATAGTGTGACTAAAATCCTATTAACCGAAAATGAAATAGCTCCTCTTTCCACTGAATGCGTTTTTGATTCTCATCATTCATCATTCATTACTCATCATCCCTCAAACCTGGCTTACATCATCTATACCTCCGGGACTACCGGGAAGCCCAAGGGGGTAATGGTGGAGCACAGCAGCATATATAACACTATCTGCTGGCGTAGGCAAGAATATAAAATGGGGACAGGCGACAGAATTTTGCAATTGTTTTCGGTGGTTTTTGATGGATTTGTCACTTCTTTCTTTACTCCGATGGTGTCCGGGGCGGCGATAGTGCAAGTAAGCAGTGATAGGGTAAAAGACACGGCGATTATTAAGGAATTCATCGTTTCCCAGGGAATTACGCATTTTATTTGTGTGCCTTCGCTTTACCGATCGCTACTGGAAATATGCCGGGAGGGTGAATTGTCCGGATTAAAGATAGTGACTCTGGCGGGAGACCAGATGCAGACCGGTATAGTGGCGGAAAGTAAACAACGAAATCCTGTTTTGGAGATTGTGAATGAATATGGGCCGACTGAAAACAGTGTTGTCTCAACTATTTACAGGGATATGCGGCCCGGCGCATTTATTTCCATCGGGAAACCAGTTGCCAATGTTAAGATATATCTATGCGATAGAGATGGGAACCCAGTTCCTGTTGGTATCCCGGGAGAATTATGTATTTCCGGCGCCGGTATGGCCCGCGGTTATTTAAACAATCCTGAATTAACCGTGGAAAAATTTCTCATAAACAAAAGTTTGGGGAAATTCAGAAACCTTTTTCCAAAAGGATTTTTGGCTGCCGGAGGCATTTTATACAAAACCGGTGACCTAGCCCGGTGGTTTCCGGATGGGAATATCGAATTTCTCGATAGGAACGATCAACAGGTCAAAATTCGGGGATACAGGATAGAATTGGGGGAGATAGAAAGTCGTCTATTAGAGCTTGAAGATATAAAGGGCGCGGTGGTACTAGATAAAAGTAAAGAAAAGGGTGATAAGTATCTGGCGGCGTACATAGTGACCGGAAAAGCCATCGATCCGGCGGAATTAAGAAATGTGCTTTCCGGTTCTTTGCCGGATTACATGATTCCTTCATATTTTGTCACGATAGATAATATCCCACTAACCTCCAATGGGAAAATAGACAGAAAAGCTTTGCCGGAACCCGAATTCGATGCAAATGCGGCCGACTATGCACCACCACGCGATGAAATTGGAATGAAATTGGTGGGAATATGGTCGGAATTACTGGGAATTGAAAAGGATAAAATCGGCGTTCATGATAATTTCTTCGAATTGGGTGGCCATTCTTTAAAAGCGACAATTCTAACAGCGAAGATACATAAGTTATTTGATGTGAAAGTACCGTTAGTAGAGATATTCAAAATGCCAAGAATCAGGGAATTGGCTAAATATATAAGAGGAAAAACTAAAGAGTTCTATATATCCCTAGACCCGGCAGAAAAAAAAGAGTATTATGAATTATCTTCCGCTCAAAAGCGATTATACATTTTGCAACAGATGAACCTGGACAGCACTGCTTACAACATGCCGGAGATAATTCCTTTACCGGTTGAATTCGATTGGGGTACGATCGAAGAAACCTTCAAAAAATTGATTAAATTTCATGAAAGTCTAAGAACATCATTTCATATGATCGGAGATCAACCGGTACAGAGGATATATGAACATGTGGAATTTGAAATAGAACAATTAGGGATCGGGGATCAGGGATCAGGGGTTAGTAGGGGCGCCCCTGCGTGGTCGCCCGGGATAATCATGAAGAATTTCATCCGTCCTTTCGATTTATCACAAGCCCCTTTACTGCGGGTGGGATTTGTAAAAACAACGGAAGGAAAACAATATTTACTCGTGGATATGCATCACATCATATCGGATGGGGTTTCAATCGAAATATTAGTTAAAGATTATCAAGCTTTTTATAAAGAAGAAAATTTACCTCCATTACGGGTCCAGTACAAAGATTTTTCCGAATGGCAGAATGGCGAAAGAGAAAAGGAAAACCTGAAACGACAGGAAGAATATTGGTTGAAGGAGTTTGAAGGAGAACTACCGTTGATGGATTTACCCTACGATTATCCCCGTCCGTTAATGCAGAGTTTTGAAGGAAATAGAATAAATTTCGAGATATCAGCCGAAGACACCCGGAACCTAAACGCAGTAGCATTACAGTGGGGTGCTACGCTGTTCATTGTATTGGCGGCTGCAGTTAACATATTATTATCCAAACTCAGCAGGCAGGAAGAGATAATCATTGGAACGCCTATTGCCAGCAGACGACATTCGGATTTAGAAAAGATAATCGGTATGTTTGTCAATACCCTTGTCTTAAGAAACTATCCCATCGGGAATCGAACAGTTAAGGAATTCCTGGCAGATATAAAAGAGAGAGTACTGATGGTTTACGAGAACCAGGAGTACCCATTTGAAGAACTTGTGGATAAATTGTCGCTGAAGAGGGATATTGGACGTAACCCATTATTCGATGTCATGTTTGTCCTGCAAAACATGGATATAGACTCAGTGGGTCAGGAGAAAGGGACTGAATTTGAAGCCAACCGATCGGTTCAACTTGATTTTCTGAAGGAATATGAAAGTATAGTCCCGACAACGAAATTCGATTTAACTTTATCCGCAATGGAAAGAAATCGTGGACTTTTCTGTTCATTTCAATACTGTACCAAACTATTCAAGAAAGAAACCGTTGAAAGATTCATTTATTATTTTAAGAAAATTGTATCGATCGTAGTAAAAGAATCGGGTATGAGGCTAAGTGACATTGAGATCATATCGGAAGAAGAAAAGGAGCGGAGATTGATTGATTTCAACCAGACCGAAGCAATATACCAGAAGGATAAAACGATTCACCAATTATTTGAAGAACAGGTTGAAAAATCGCCGGATCGTATTGCCATTATCGGTTCAACCGTAGAGACGTTGCGCGCAACGTCTCTTCAAATAACCTACCGCCAATTGAATGAGCAATCCAATCGATTGGCAGGGTTATTAATAAAAAAAGGTGTTCAACCCGATACGATTGTGGGCATTATGGTGGAACGATCCATTGAAATGATTGTTGGAATAATGGGTATCTTGAAATCCGGCAGTGCTTATTTACCAATAGACCCTGAATACCCAAAAGAACGGATCGATTATATGTTAAAAGATAGCAGTGCCAAAATCCTATTAACCGACAATGAAATAACTTCTCTTTCCACGGAATGGGTTTTTAATTCTCATCATTCATCATTCATTACTCATCATTCAAGTCATCTTGCTTACATCATCTACACCTCAGGTTCAACGGGAATTCCCAAATGCGTCCCCATTGCCCATGCCAACCTATGCCCGCTTCTTCATTGGGGATATGATTGCATAGGGTGGGGTTCAGGGGATCATGTTATTCAAACATTGGCTTACTATTTTGACTGGTCTGCGTGGGAGATATTCCTATCCCTTACCTCTGGAGCATGTTTGTATATGCTTTCGGAAGAAATTTTGTTAAACGTCGGGGATCAACTGGATTTTATCAAGAGAAACGATATTACTGTAATGGAGACCACTCCAACGCGACTTCAATCGTTAATTGCCGGCAAGCCAAAACCCGGGGCACTGGACACTTTGAAGTGTTTGTGTATCGGGGCTGAAAAATTAACCATCAGCCTTGTAAAGCATGCGAGGGAGCTTATCGCTAACGATTGCCGGGTATTCAACCTGTATGGTCCGACGGAGGCTACAATTATATCTGCTGCGTTAGAAATCGATAAGAGAACGCTAGAAATATATACGTATTTATCCAGTATACCTATAGGAAGGATGGTGGGCAATGGGCCACTGTTGGTACTGGATAAGTATTTAAATGTATGCCCTGTGAATGTAATAGGGGAATTGTACATAACAGGGGATGGGGTAGGTTTCGGATATTTGAACAACCCGGAATTAACAGCGGAAAAATTTGTAACCAACTACCACTTACCACTCACCACTTGCCACTCACCAATCTATAGAACCGGCGACCTTGCCCGTTGGCTTCCCGATGGTAACATCGAATTTTTAGGCCGCATCGATTCCCAGGTAAAAATCAGGGGATTCAGGATCGAACTGGGAGAAATCGAATCCCAATTATTGAAACATGATTTAGTCAAAGAAGCTGTGGTCACTGCCAGGGAAGAACAAAGCGGAGAAAAATATTTGTGCGCTTACTTTGCTTCTAATTCCCCTGACTCACCCGACATATCAATATCGTCAAAGTTAAGAGAATATCTATCCGAACGATTACCCGCTTATATGATTCCCTCCTATTTTGTTTCCCTGGACCGCCTTCCATTAACCCCCAGCGGCAAAATAGACAGGAAAGTTCTGCCGCAGCCTGGAATAACGTCTGGAGAAGACTTTATCGCTCCACGGAATGAACTGGAAGAGACGTTGACGCGAATTTGGATAGAACTATTATCACCCACTACTGACTCTTCTCAAAAATCCATCGGTATCGATAATAATTTCTTCCACCTGGGGGGCCACTCTTTAAAGGCCACCATCATGATATCGAAAATTCATAATGAAATGCATGTGGATGTGCCGCTGGTAGAGGTATTTAAAAGACCAACCATCAGGCTATTGGCCGAGTATATTGAAAAAATGACGGGTCAGCATGCAGGGATATCGGTTGATAATCTCATCCCCCTTAAGAAAGGCACGTCAAATACTCATCACCTCTTTTTCGTTCACGATGGAACCGGACAAGTAGAAGGATACCTTGAATTTTGCAGTCGCCTGGACAACGAATTCAATTGTTGGGGTATCCGGCCAGATGCCATTAAAAATTATACTCCCCAAAATATCACCATAAAGGAAATGGCCGGGAAGTATATTGAAAAAATAAAAAAAGTCCAGCCTCAAGGACCTTACTTTATTGCCGGATGGTCATTGGGCGGAACCATTGCTTTTGAAATGGTCAAACAGTTAGAAGAAGCCGGTGAAAAAACAGCTTTTTTTAGCCTTTTTGATTCCCCTGGACCGGGAATACATCCAGGACAGGACAAGGGTGAATTTACCCTGCAATCGGAAATAAACAATGTTATGGAATATCTACCGGGTGTTCACATAAGCGAAATCCTGGAGAAAGTAACTGAACTGGAGGAATTATGGCCCGCCATCGTGGACTACCTGACAGAAAAGGGTGTTGTGGCCGAAACCATTAAAAAGATAATCGCGGAGCATGGAATTCCCGGTTTCGATTATGATAAATCGGGTATAGAGGAATTGATCCTCCATCTTAATATGACCCGGGCGCTGCTCAAAGCCCGTGACCAATATATGCCCTCCGGGAAAGTTAAGGTCCCGGTTCATTATTTTGAAGCCCTTGCATCGATCGAAATAATAAAGCAGCGCTGGGATGAATATTGTGAGTTAAGTGTTGAGTATCATACGATCCCCGGGGATCATTTCTCGATTTTTAAAATGCCCAATGTAGAAAAATTTGCCTGGGTATTCCAGGAGGTCCTTTCACGACGCACTCACAGGCTTCCGCCTTTGCCAGGAAAATCAATGATTGGTGCTTGGTGAGGGGTCTTAAATCCCCCCTGCCGGGGGCCAAACTTTTGAAAAAGTTTGATCAAAACTTTTGCCACAAAGAGACGGCGCACCAAGACACCAAGGATTTTTTCTCTATTTCTTCGCGGTCCTTCGCGTTCTTAGCGGCTACTTTCATAACAGCGGTTCGGGTTTTTCTCTTACATATCCTTTAGAAAGAACTGTGATTCCCAATACCTCAAGCAACTGCGGCTGTTTTCTTAAAGCCAGTTTGCAGATATTGAACTTAAGTGACAGTCAAGAATGTCACTAAGATAAGCCTGTATTTCGGATTTATGAGGCTTTCCAAGCCAATTAATAAATGTCACACTAACGGGGGGAGGAATATTATCTAGCCCGAGGCTTTCCGAAAAGTCATGGATGTTATGACATTCAAAATTGTAGATAGTCGAGAACAGGCATTGCCTGTTCCAAAGAGGCATTTGAAGGAACAGGCGGCTCCTGTTCGCTACCAATATGCGCATTGCGCAATACCTTTTTGGATAACCTCTTGCCGATTTTAGCGGGCTTCATTTTTCTAATCACTTGATGATTTTGAAAAGGCACATTATTCAGCCATGTAGCCTTAACTTAGTGACATTTGATCAGCGACAATTAGATTTACCTCCTAACGACAATTAGATTTACCATTCAACGACAACTAGAATTTTGCAAAAATGAGAATTTGATTTAAGCTATTCGATTCAAGTTTTAAAATATGGAGC
>Ga0315276_10000628_pt1 | contig 30390 bp, 28 predicted proteins | sample YL17G05_0_MG_FD_204542 | JGI IMG/M metagenome (GOLD analysis project Ga0315276, IMG submission 204542) | Sediment microbial communities from Yellowstone Lake, YNP, Wyoming, USA - YL17G05_0 | ecosystem: Environmental > Aquatic > Freshwater > Lake > Sediment | place: USA: Wyoming | collected... | reverse complement strand
CTTCCTCGCTTCCTTTTTTTTGTCCCTTGTATTTCCAATTACTTTCTGGTAATATATTCTATACAGAGTAATTTGAGGCGAGGAGGTTATTTAAATGCCCTTATGCAAGTGGTCCGAAGAAGATTGGAAAGTGTTGGTTAATGCGATCCTTAGAAAAAAATGTATCCTGATGCTGGGACCGGAAACCGCCCTGGCGAACCTGGACGGTCATCCCAAACTGCTGTCTCAATCCCTGGCAGACCTGTTGACCAAGGATATGGACTCGCGTTTTAAGGATAACATCGACTCTGCCAACCTGATGGAAGCGGCGCAATATTATTGCATGCAACCAGGCAACGGGAAAATCAAACTTCAAATGAAAATCCAGGAATTCTACACATTGTACGGGTCTTCTTTATCCAGCTCATTTCACAGGGACCTGGCCGCCCTGCCTTTCTACCTGGCTATCCTTTCTTCCCCGGATGAAATGTTTGATGCGGCGCTGAAAGAACAACATAAAAGCCCTAAAATCGGCTGGTATAATTACAAAGAAAAAAAATCGACCATGGAGTCTATCGGAACTCCAGCGGAACCCATGCTGTTTTACCTCTACGGCTCCATCAAGGACGAAGAATCCCTGGTGGCCACGGAAGATGATCTCTTGGATTTCCTGGTCAGTATTACGGCCAAAGGCAGTCTCCCGGAACAGCTCATTAATAAACTGCAAGCCCCGGATAAAAGCTTCCTGTTCCTGGGATTTGGGTTTAAACATTGGTATTTGCGCATTTTGCTGCACATCCTGGAGATTAAAAATAAAGATAACCCTTCTTTTGCGCTGGAAGATTTTATGCCCGGCAGCGAAGCTGAATTTAAAAGCACGGTATTATTTTTCCAGGAGGGGCCTTGTAAAATTAACTTTATCGAGAAAGGGTTTGTAGGGTTTGCCGCTGAACTGCGCCACCGCTTCGAAGCTGGCACCGCTGGCGCCGAAGAGGTAAAACCTCTTCGGCCAGAAAAGCGGCCCAGGGTGTTTATTTGCCACGCCTCCGAAGATAAATCCTTTGCCGCGTCTTTGTATGAGCAATTAAAAGCTGAGGGGCTCGATCCGTGGCTGGATAAAGAAAACCTGTGCGGCGGCGACCGCTGGGATGAGGTGATTCAGAGGGCTATAAAAAAGGAAATCGATTATTTCCTGGTGTTGCAGAGTAAGTCCCTGCAAAAGAAGGTGGTGGGGTATGTCAATAAAGAGATCTACGAAGCACGGGAGCGGCAAAAAACCTTCAGGTCCGGCATCCGTTTTATTATTCCTTTAAAAATTGGCGATTGTGAGATATTGGAGGAATTGGAAGATTTACAATCCGAAGCTATCGACACCCAGGACAAAATAGCGGAATTGGTTCGTCTCATCGACCGGGACTATAAAAAAAGGGGGAACTAATGGAGAACAAAGGTGAATATCGTTACCCCGGTTCCCGGCCATTCGAGGATACGGATATTGACCGGAAGTTGTTTTTCGGCAGAGAACAGGAAAAGGATGATCTTTTACAAAAAATAATCGCCAGGAAGCTGGTGGTGCTGCATGCCGAATCCGGATTGGGTAAAACCTCGCTGCTCAATGCCGGGGTAAGCCAGTTGTTAAGGAACAGGGGCTTTTTACCCTTAAGAATACGTTTCAACAGGTCGGAAACACGCCCGATTCAAACTATTTTCAATGACATCAAGGAAACCGCAGAGCGACAGCACCTGGATTTTGAATCCGGTGAAACAGTGACCCTGTGGCATTACTTTAAAACCGCCGCCTTCTGGTCTCCTGATGATACCCTGTTGACACCCGTATTAATCCTGGACCAGTTCGAAGAATTTTTTGCCTTTCATGAGCCCGAAGCCAGGAACGAGTTTATCATGCAATTGGCAGACCTGCTTCACAATACAATCCCCAGTGCTTTGCGGCAGGCTATCCGGGCTGGTGGACTGTATCGTTACGGAGACGATCCACCCAGGGTGAAGATGGTGATCTCTATACGCAGCGATTTCATGGGGCAACTGGATGAATTATCAGCCACTGTTCCTGAAATCCTTGATAACCGCCACCGCTTATTGGCATTAACCCGCATGCAAGCGCGGGAAGCCATTATCAAACCTTCTCAAATAGAAGATGAACAGATGCTTACTCAGCGCTTCCGGTATTCGGAAGATGCATTAAATACTATGCTGGATTATTTAAGCAAACGCCGGGAGAGGGGAGGGGTGGTCAATAAGGATGAAGTCGAATCATTTCAATTGCAATTGTTATGCCGGCATATTGAGACCAATATCCTTGAAAAAGCTGGTACGGAAGGCAATCAGGATGAATTTGAGATAAAAAAAGAGGACCTGGGTGGGGAAGCGGGCATGCATAAGGTGTTTCAACATTTTTATGAACATCGTTTGGCCGAGTTGAAACCCCCTCTTAATAAACGCCGCGTACGCCGGTTATGTGAAAAAGGTTTGATTAGCGATTGGGACCGTCGGCTCAGCCTGGAAGAGGAGGTCATCGAAACACAGTTCAAGGTTTCTCCGGCACTACTGGCGCAATTGGTAGACAGCCGTCTGTTACGTTCCGAAAAACGGGTGGGAAGCGTTTATTATGAATTGAGTCATGATACCCTCATCACCCCCATCCGTTTATGTCAGCGAAAACACATGATTTTATCGCGTCGAAAGCCCATGGATGCGTTGTTTAATAAAGCAGAGGGATATGCCTTTGATGAAAGACCGGACCAAGCTAGAAGAATATATAATAAAATCTTGAAAGAAGACCCCAAAAATACAATGGCAATTGTGAAATTGGGGGAATTATTAAGTGTTGGAAGGAAATATGAAACTGCCGTTCAACTTTATAAAAAAGCAATTACTAATGGGGTTACAGTCCCTCGTGTGTATGCTGAGTTGGGGAGGCTGCTTTTTAAGACCGGGAAAAAGGAAGAAGCGATTAAATGCATTAATGAAGCCATAGCAATCAATCCCCGACAGACCGATGCATATGAAGCGTTAGGCGATCATTACTCGGATAAAAAAGAATTTAAAATCGCTATCGATAATTATGAAAAAGTGTTGGCTATTGATAATAAATGTAAAGGGGTATATGAAAAGTTGGCGGTGTTGTATGTGGAAAAAGGGGAGAAAGAAAAAGCGTTTGAGATTTTTAAAAGAGCATTAACGGTAGATGCTGAGCTTGTCGAGATATATGAAGAGATAAGGGATGTTTTAAAACAAAAAAATGATACAAAAACGCTTGAATCGTTATACGAAATAGCGTTGAAGGTTGAAAGTAAAGATGCCAATCATTATTATTGGCTTGGAGAAGATTTTTCGGGTGTAAAAAATTATGATGCCGCGATAGCGAGTTACAAGAAGGCCTTGAAATTAAGCCCGGATGACGACTATGTTTACACCAATATGGGGAATGCGCAATTTAATAAGGGCGATTATGATGCTGCGATAGCCAGTTATCAAAAGTCCCAGGACTTAAACCCGGATTTCGCCTCGGATTTCGCCGAGGCTTACTACAATATGGGAGATGCGCAAATTACTAAAGGCGACTATGATGGAGCGATAGCCAGTTACCGGAAGGCCCTGGAGATAAAACCTACCGATCTTCTAGCAAAGGAGAATTTAGCAGAGTTGTATTTGATCACCGAACGTTTTGACAAGGCTATGGAACTGGCGCACCAGGTGTTGAAAGAAAAAGGTGTTCCACAATATAGAATTTTTGCAATGAGATCGATAGTCATTTCCTCAATGTTTTTTCAAGGCAATCAGCCCCAGGCATTAATGGAATTACAACAATTAATAATGGTTTATCAGGGCTTGACCAAAAACTTTAAGCAAAAATGGGACTATGGTTCAATCAAAAAAGATATTACCCAGATCCAACGTTTAAACGAGCCGACTCGTGCTCTCCTCCTCAAAATGATCGACCTCCTTGAAGCCCCGAAAAAAGAGGGAGACAAAATACTGGTTGAACTGGAAACAATGGCGGGGGAATATGAAAAGATAGAAGGTGAGCGGGTGAGAAGGTGAGAAAAAGCAGGGAAGCGAGGAAGAGCGGAAAGAGATAGAAGATAAGAAGAGAAGAAGAGAAGAAAAAACGAGAAAGATTTTGTACCCACTTTCTCCCTGCCAACGGCGATAATAAACACTTTTTCCGATATAAAAGAGGTACGGCAGTTGATTTTATCGGCTTTTTATTGTAATATATGACCTGGAGGTAGCACAATGGGAACAATTAATATTACTGTGCCTGGCGATATAAATTTGAAATTCAGAATTGAGAATATCGATCTTATTAATTCAATAATCCAACTTGTAAAAAGCGCAGGAGCAGCAAGAAAAAAGAAAATGAGAAATGTTGACAGTGATATTGTCGGAATATGGAGAGACCGCTTTGATGAAAATATCCCCGCGGAGGTCATCCAGAAAGAGTTACGAGAGAAAACATGGAAATTGCAGCTACTGCCTTAGTAAAAGACCTTCCCCTTTGGACATTCAACCTGAAAGATTTTAGATTTATTCAAAAATTAAATTTGGTCAGGCATTAATGAAAAAGATTTTTTGAAAACAGCATCTCGGTTAGTCCTCTTCCGAATCCAACGTTTAAACGAGCCGACCCGATCTTTGCTGCTCAAAATGATCGAACTCCTTGAAGCCCCAATAAAAAAAGGAGATGGAGATAAAATACTGGGTGAACTGGAAAAAATGGCGCGGGAATATGAAAGATAGAACCTAGGAACCGAGGAAGAGCGGAAGAGCGGAAAAAACAAGAAAGAATGAAACATAGTACGAGAGAGCTCAACAATTTTATTTGACATTAGAAACCAATTATGTTAAATTCTCAACATGGCCGATAATTCAAGGAGATTTATATGATTGATGATTTAACTCAACAGGAAGCTGATGCACTGTTTGAAATGCCAAAAATTCCAAAAGAAAAACGCACCTACTTTTTTCCCGGAAAAGGTGTTAAACTCACCATTCCCTTTTTATCCAGCGATTATAAAGAGGAATTCATCTTCGATATAAGTCGGCATGAAATCAAGGTCTCAAAAATCACCTATCAAAACAGGGTAAAGAAGATATTCCCGCTAAGACGCCTTGATATAGAGGGACCACCACACAAAAATCCTTTCGCTGAAAAAGTTCCTCTTCCTTTATTGGCGCCTTATAATGGGGCGGATATCGGTTGCCCGCATCTGCATCTTTATGTTGAATTATATATGGACAAATGGGCGATTCCGGCGGAGATTGCCCTTGATTTCAGGGTAAATGATTTATTTGAAAACATGTTGGTTTTTTCCAAATATTGTAATATAATTAATCTACCGATAATCGAGAACCAGGACCCAGAGTGAACCATGAAAAACTTGATCGATGATTATTTGAAGTGGTTGAAGGAAAAAATCGTCATAAACCCCATCGGCGAATGGTTCGAAATAACCACCCCTTTTTTAAACAGGCATAATGATTATATCCAGATTTATGTCAAAATCGAAAATAACGATCGCATCATCTTAACAGACGGCGCCGATACTTTAAATGACCTGGAACTAAGCGGCTTCAATCTTAATTCCCCACGAAGAAAAAAAGAACTGGACATTATTCTAAACGGCTTCGGCGTGACCCTGGATGAAAAAAAGCTGGTTACGGTTTCAGACAAGCGCTCCTTTCCTGGAAAAAAACATAACTTGATCCAGGCCATATTGGCCATCGATGATCTATACGTATTATCCGAGCCCAAATTCATTTCTTTCTTTTTGGGAGATGTGGAAAAGTTTTTATTGTCCAATGATGCCCGGTTTTCAAAAAATGTCATTCTACAGGGGGTGAGTTCCTTTCATCACAAATTCGATTTACTGATACCGGCATCGAAAGAATCGCCGGAAAGAATCGTAAAAATAGTCAACAGCCCCAGGAAACAAACCATTACATCCCTTATATTTTCGTTTGAAGACACAAAAAAAGTCAGGGCAAACGAAGGCATCGTTATTATCAATGACCTGGAGAAACCTGTTCCCGCGGAAATCACCGGCGCACTCAAGGAATATAATATTTTCCAATACTCCTGGAGAAAAAAAGAAGAACTAAAGTCGAAATTACTCTATTAGATATCTTCAATGCCATAAGAAGAGCCACAAAGACACTGGAAACAATTGCCAGGGAATACAAATAAGCCGCGAAGAACGCGAAGGACCGCGAAAAAAAATCCTTGTAAAAAATCGACATTCGGCATAAAAAATCGATAAACAGCTCAAAAAATTGCCATGCAGCACAAAAAAATTGATCATCGGCTCAAAAAATCGACATACGGCACAAATTATTGATATACAGCACAAAAAATCGATGAACAGCACAAAAAATTAATAAATTACAAATAAAATCGATCATCGGCTCAAAAGATTGATATGCAGCACAAAAAATCGACATGCGGCACAAATTATTGATATACAGCACAAAAAATCGATGATCGGCGCAAAAAATTAATAAATTACAAATAAAATCGATCATCGGCTCAAAAGATTGATATGCAGCACAAAAAATCGACATGCGGCACAAATTATTGATATACAGCACAAAAAATCGATGATCGGCGCAAAAAATTAATAAATTACAAATAAAATCGATCATCGGCTCAAAAAATTGACATGCAGCACAAAAAATCGACATGCGGCACAGAAAATCGATTCCCGGCGCAAAAAAATTAAGGAATACGAAACTTTAAACCGATATATCCGTATGTACCTTATTAAAACAATTTCAATTGATCGCGAGGTGAATTATGGATAGAACAAAGTTTCTCAAAAAAATCGGCGAAAAATTGCAGGGCATCCGCAATTCTGTAAACTTGAAAAATACAGAAATGGCCGACCGTATCGGTATTGAAAGAACCACTTACCATAAATACGAACAAGGCGTAAATTCTCCCCAAGTCACTTTCCTATACCAATTAGGCCAGGCTTTCGATATTTCCATGGACTGGTTGATCCTCGACCGCGGCCCCATCCATTACCAGGAAAAAGAAATCCCCACCCCGGAAACCGTTCCGCCTATTGCCCGGGAACGCGAAGTGAAAGAACTCCTGGACTATATGGAACGCATCCCATTATTTCGCCATGAAGTGTTGGTCATGTTCTACAAATTTAAAGAACAATATAAAGGAATGAGCCCTTCCGCTGCGAAAGACGAACAGAACGAGTGAATAGATTTTCTCTTCGCGTATCTTCGCGCTCTTAGCGGCTATTATTTTTATATCACCGGTATTCCACCAACCATTCGAAACCGAACTTGCCGGCCTTGGTGGTGATACTCATCGTGGATTGCCCGGGATCAAGATTATCATAAAAACTTCGCCGAACGGATAACTTCTCAGAATATCGCCCCTTTCTCCAGGACTCTAACACCACATGATACGAACGACTGTTTTTGTTCCGGGTGGAATACTTGTCGATGACCTTTACCTCGTGAACAACGGACTTACTTTTATCCAACCATCCGTTCAACGTTATTTCACCACCCATCCCGGCTGCGATAAACCCAAATATTGAGAGTACAAAAACACCCATCAACTCCCTGTGAGAAGACGAACGCCCCCTGAGAAGCTGCACCGAAAACCACAAAAATACAATCGATAACGGTATACTGTACTTAAGGGAATCCAATATCACTTTCCCCTCATCCAGGGGACGAAAAATGGTAAAACCGATAATCAAACCGGCAATCCCGGCCGCCAACAAGAAACCAGGCGCCGCAAAAGCAAAAAAACGTCTCTGTTTCCAACCGATATTTTCAGCAGATTCCTGCTCGTAGATGTTGGGGATGTCGCGGCCCATTTCCCCCAAAACAGCGGCAATCTCTTCGACCGTCTTTATCTCCATTGTCACGCCGCGGGGAAACGATTTCCAGGTGGCAACTATTTTCTTCCCATCGTGCTTGACCTCGTTGAATCCTTTGGCAAAAACCTCCGTTACCAACCGGCGTTTATCCGACTTCCGGAAATACTCCCGCGTAAATCCCTCTGTATTGGTGGTAATAAAAAAAGCATCGTCAAACTCCCGGTCATCGGTCTCCAATTCGACGCATATTCCCAGCCTTTTAAAAAAACGATCGAAACCTGTTTCCCGGGCAATTTTAAAATCGCCGGTGGAAGGACACTCCACCGAAACTTTAAAATAGGGGGGGGCGTTATGCCCGCCCCGGAAATGAACATACGAATAATCCATCCCCTGGTAAGTGCCATTACCCCTGGCCCCTTTTTCCAAAAAACCTTGCTCCCTGAGGTCCTTGTTTTTTTCCTTCTGTTTCCGCACCACATAAACAATGATAGAAACAATCACCACAAAAACAACCAGCACCACCATCAACACCGGCAACATTTCAATTAACGTATCCCAATTCATCTTACACTCCTTTATTCGATGTACCCTAACTGCTTCAGCATGGCATGGACCGTTTGATAACCGTCGGAAACCTCGAATACTTTATACTGCTTGAAATGAACATGCGCTTTTTGCTTCTCCCGCCACTGCTGCTGTACGAAAATTTCCTTATTTATGACACATTTCACGGCGTTGGTTCCCACCTGCAAATCGATTTCATAAAAACTCCCCCGGTAATGAACCCCGGTAATATCGCAAGGAATCCAACCCGGAGTCTCGACGGAATGTTCCCGCGAAATAGTCGTATCCTCGGGCCTCACCAGTAAAATCACTTCCCCAGGCTCAAATGAGCCGTTTTCCAGCGGCTGATGCTTCAGGCTGCCCTCGACGCCGTTAATCGCTATCCTTTCCTTTTCCAATATGGCCTCGATAACATTCACATTCCCCACGAAACTGGCGGCAAATTTAGTGGCAGGGGTTTCATACACTTCGGGCGCGGTCCCGATCTGTTCGATCCTGCCTCGATTCACCAGGATCAATTTATCCGCGATCTCAATCGCCTCATTCTGGTCATGAGTAACAAAAACGCTGGTTACATGAATCCGGTCATGCAAATCCCGGATCCAACGCGACAAATTTTTCCTTACCTTGGCGTCCAGCGCGCCGAAAGGTTCATCCAACAATAACACCCGCGGCTCCGGGGCCAATGCCCGCGCCAACGCCACCCGCTGCCGCTGCCCACCGGATAATTGCGACGGGTAATGCTGATTATACCCATTCAACTTCACCAGGTCGATCAATTCCGCTACCTTTTCCTTGATCTCTGCCTTACTCTTCTTCTGTATCTCCAACCCAAAGGCAATGTTTTTCTCTACGTTCATATGCTTGAAAAGCGCGTAATGCTGGAACACAAACCCAACATTCCGCTTCTGCGCCCTGCTGTTGGTCACATCCTGGCCGGTTAAAAATATCTGCCCATCATCCGGCCGCTCCAGGCCCGCAATAATCCTCAAGATCGTACTCTTACCCGAACCGCTGGGCCCCAACAAAGCAGCCAGTTCCCCGCCATTAACATCGAAACTCACATCATCCACGGCAGTAAAATCGCCAAACCTCTTGGTCAAATGACTCACCCGTATTCCACTCATGAATAGCACCTCCCTTTAAATGCTGCCTCCGGCGGCCAAAAACCTTTTTGAAAAAAGGTTTTTGGATTTCCAAAAACTTTTGACTTAGGCATTTTGCAGTCCTTTTTCTTTCTTTTTATAGACAAATTGAATTACTGTAATAATAATGAATGATACAATGGCTAACACCAGGGCAGCGGAAAAAGCCCCGGCGTAATTGAAATCCGTAAACTGATCGTGGATTAACAATGTAGCTGTCTGGGTTTTATTGATAATGCTGGCGCTTACCACCAACACCGCGCCGAATTCCCCGATGGACCGGGCTATCGTAAGAGTGATCCCGTAAGCCAACGCCCACTTAATAGAAGGAAGCGTCACCCGCCAAAACGTCTGCCATCCCGAAGCCCCCAACGTCGACGCCGCCTCCTCCTGCTCCCTGCCAAATTCCCGCAAAACAGGCAAAATCTCCCGCGTCACGAACGGGATGGTCACAAATATAGTGGCCAACATCATACCCGGCAGCGCATAAATAATCTTGATATTCATCGATTCAAACCAATTACCGATCCACCCGTTGGGACCGAACAAAATTATCAACATCACACCCGCCACCACCGGCGAAACAGCAAACGGTAAATCCAGTACCGTCTCCAACAAAAGTTTCCCCTTAAAGTGATGCCGGGCAAACATGATAGCCATCACGACGCCCAATATCGTATTGAGCACCACGGCAACGACGGTAAGCAAAAGGGTCAACCAGAAAGCATGCAGCGACGCCGGGGAAATTAACGAGGCAATAAACGCTTTCAACCCGTAGGCGATAGTTTCCTTGACAATACCGAAAAGGGGAAAAAACACCAACACGAAAAACCACGCCAACACCAGGCCGGTTATTATCCATTGGCCTACTTTTTTCTGGCCGTAATGTTTTACTTCAATCATATTTGGAGCTCCATCGCTGAATCAGGTTTAAAATAACCAGGGTAAGCAGTGAAAAAGCCAGCAGCACCACCGCCGAGCCCAGTGCGCCTTGCAAATTCTCGCTTTCCACTTCGCCGTAAATGTAGACCGCGCTTACCTGGGTTTTAAAAGGAATATTGCCGGCCACCACCACGATAGACCCGAATTCTCCCAGGGCGCGGCTGAAAGACAGCGCGGCGCCGGTCAGGATCGAAGGGAGTAGGGTAGGCAGTACCACCCGGAAAAAAGACTGGCGTTTGGAGGCGCCCAATGTCAGCGCCGCTTCTTCCATGTCTTTCTCCATCTCCATCAAAACCGGCTGAATCGAACGTACCACGAAAGGAAAGGTCACGAACAGCAGGGCCAGGATGATGCCCGGTTTATTGTATATCACTTCGATGCCGTGATTTTGCAGGAAAATGCCCAGGACGCTGCGGGGACCGTAAAGCACCACCAACATCATCCCGGTAACCAACGTGGGAATGGCAAATGGAATATCCACCAGGGCGTTAATGGTATTTTTCAACGGGAAACGATAACGCACCAACACCCAGGCAGTGGCCGTCCCGGTAATGACATTGATGACCACCATGACCAATGCCAACAGGAAGGTCAATTTTAATGAAGAAAGCGCCTGCGGCTGGAGGATTTGCTTCCATAAATGTCCCGGGCCGCCCTTAAATGACGCCGCGGTTATCGCCGCGATGGGGAGTACAATCATTAAGCCGATATAAAGAAAGGAAAGGCCGCGAACCGTCAAATCGCCGTAACTGAGTTTGGCAACCTTTCCTTTCCTGGCTGTTCGGTTATTTTTCATTTTGGCCCAGTTCCTGGACAATGAGGGTCCAGACGCCTTGTTCTCCGTAGATATCGGTATTTACTGTTTTCCACCCGCCCAGGTAGGACATATCGAATAGATATTTGGGGACAGGGTATTTGGCTTCAAATTCTTTGGCCACCGTTTCATCCACGGACCGGAAACCATATTCGGCAAAATACCGCTGCGCTTCCTGCGTATATACGAATTCAAGGAACGCTTCCGCCACCTGGCGGGACCCGTGTTTATCGACATATTTGTCCACCACGGCAATGGGATTTTCAATCAACAGGGTGGCCTCCGGGATAATAAAAGGAAAATCCTTGCCCTGTAATTGGCGCAGCAGGGCCTCATTTTCGTAGGTCAGCATGACATCGCCGAACCCGCTTTCAAAAGTAGTAACCGAGGCGCGGCCCGATTTGTCCATCACTTTGACCCGGGCCTGGACGTCTTTTAAAAGTTTTCTACCATAAGTGCGGGCCTGATCCGAATCTTTTGAACCCGTTTCCAGTTCGATTTTCTTAAGCCCGGCGCCGTAAATAGCGTTGACGAACCACATGGCGCCGCCGGACATCCTGGGATTGGGATAGATGACATCGATGTTGGATTTGGTGAGGTCTTCCCATGTCTTTACCCCTTTGGGATTATTGGGGCGGTGGGCCATTACCACAAGGGAACGGGTTACGAAACCATTGCATTTTTTGGCTTTCCAGTCGTGGGTAATTAACCCGGCGTCGGCCAGCCGGTCCACATCCTGTTCCAGGGAGAGGGCGGCGATATCCGCCTCGAAACCGGATGCGATGTTACGGGACTGCTCGCCGGAACCGATATAGGATTCCTGGAAATTAACTTCCTGGCCGGTTTTTTCTTTCCACATCTTTTTAAATGCGGGAAGGATCCCTTTCTGGTAGGCCTCTTTGGGAACAGTGTAAACGCCCAGGATAAGGGTGACGCTGGAAACGGTCCTATTTTCTCCCACGCCGGCCGTCCTGTCTTTTTCTCCGCCGCAGCCGCTAAACATGACTGCCGCAACCATAAACATAATCAAAACATGTCTCATAAATACCTCCATTTCATTCGTTGTATCCTTTTGATAATATAATCATACTCCGATTATAGTACAAAACACCTTTTTTTTCAAGAGAAAAAATTGACTTTTACATTTTTTCCATTTAAAATGGGTATATGATAAAAGACAAAGTAACCATAAAAATTCCACGGCCGCTGTATGAGCGTTTAAAGGTCATTATCGGCGACAGTGGATTCAGCAGCGTGAACGAATTCGTGGTATATGTATTAAGGGACCTGGTGTCATTAGGATTTGGGATCGATGAGACGAAAGAACTGACCAAAGAAGAATCCGAGGCCATCCAGCAGCGGTTAAAAAACCTGGGCTATTTTTAAGGTTTAAGGAAGGTAAAAAGATGAAAAATTTATTAAAAATTGAAGAACATAAGGCAGGAAAGGTTTTTATGATAAGTTTACTTATCCTTTTGATGCTGGCGGCGGCCCGCTTTATCAACCTGACCATATGCTGGAATGCAGTGAAACTGGAATTGACAGGCAACCAGTCGATACCGCTGGCGAATTATCGATTTTTAGGACTTTCCGATTATGAAACAGCCCAGGGAAGGTTAACCGGCCTGGTAAATTCACAAATCAGGGAAGTGACCGTGGTGTCTTATTATGATTTCTTTCATTCCGCTGTTTTTTTAATCCACAGCCGGAGCAAAAATCCCCTGGTTAATGTGGGTATCATGAACGTACTTCCCGGCAAAGGATTCGTCGATTATTTTTTTCACCCCACCGAGATAATTGAAGTTCGGACCGACAAAGTCGCTAACCGGGCAGTTTATTATGGCTCAGCCATTTTCCCCGCAATATATTGGAATATTGCCCGCCGGTTATCCAATGAGGGGGTAGGGGAGAAGGCGGGCGCCTCTGCGCAGCCGATTTCGTTTATAGTAAACCGCGTCGAAGACGCCGATTACCTGAAAATACCTTATTACGTATATTTTTACTTTCCCTTGCTGCTGATTCTTATCCTGACTGCTTTTTACGGCAAGCCCTTCTGCATCTCTTTTTTCTATTATCTGGGACTCTTTTTACTGTTCGATTTTAGAAAAGCCCTGTTTACCATACCTTTTTCCTGGCTCATCAGTCTCCTGGGGGTGAATATTTCGCCTACAGTAGCAGCCGTTGTTTCCGTCGGGCTGGCTGTGCTTTTCTTTTTCGGCGGTCTTTCAGGTATTATTTATGTGATTAATAAGAGGAAAGAGAATCTGGGCAATATACAACTCACCATTTGGGGTAAAGGACTTATCGTATTTTTCATCCTTTTACCCTTGTTTTTGCGTTTCTAAAAGGCTTTTTCCTTTTTCAACATTTTTTTCCACAATAAATATTGTACTACACCAGCCATACAATTAGCATCTGGCGAATCATTTATTTCCTCAAACTTTTCCACAAATCCATCTGTACCATACACGTAATACAATCGGATCGAAATAATAAATCCAGGGAGCGAAGCGCAAAGCACGAATCACGAAATTCGAAAGCCCGCGGCGCAGGCAACCTATAAAGACCAATTTTATCTTCACAGGAAGGGGTTCTTGCTTAATTGGCGTCCCAGTTCCAACGTTTTGCAATTATAGGATCAGGCGCAGCCTGTTCCCCGCCAATATTTGATTTCGGATAAGACATATTATGTAAACTAGCTATATATGCAAAACGCTAAAAATCACGGATTCAGGCTATTAAGGTTGATTTTATCCTCTCTCAGGTCGATTATCAATTTTTCAAGGACTTCTATGATTTTGTTTTTATCCGTATCCTTCGATTTGATATCGAACTTGATTTTAACCGTTTTGTCCTCGGTGGTAAACTGGAATTTTAAACCGCTGCCGTTTTTGCTGCCCACAGGTTTTTCAGTGGACTCTTCTTCACCTTTACGTTTCTCCTTGATTTTTTCCCTGGAGAACGGTTTTTCCGAGTAATTTTTTAAAACCTCCAGCATTTCGTCTACATCCTCCAGTTTCACCAATTCCAGGAGAAATGTTTTAGAAGTAATATTTAACTCCATGCACTGCTGGATAACATTTGGCGGTAAATCGGTAATGCGAATCAATTCAGTGACTGTCACACGGGATTTGCCGATCTTCTGGGCAATGTCCTGGTGCGTATAGCCGTAAATCTCGGATAAGGATTTCAACGAATACGACTGCTCATAAATATCCAGGTCTTTTCGTTGGATATTCTCGATAATGGATAATTCCAGGGCTTCATTATCAGGGACATCGTACTCGATACAGGGAATTTCCTTAAGTCCGGCCAATTTTGCTGCCTTGCAGCGCCGTTCCCCGGCGACGATTTCAAATTTGCCGTCTTTGGGCCTTACCAGGACGGGTTCCAGTATACCTTTCTCTTTGATGGATTCGGATAATTCGGTTAAATCCCCGAAATCTTTCCTGGGCTGTAATACGTTGGCGGTTAATTTCTCAAGGGGAATGTTCCGGATAACGATGGTTCGTGTTCGCTGCGATATTTCATCGACGAAGTGGTTGTCATATTTTGATTTCACACAATCAGGAAGCCCAACTTTTTTAGCCATTTTTAACGATCTCCTTTGCCAGTTGTTGGTATTCCTCCGCCCCCTTGGAATTGGGAGCAAACGTAAAAATCGATTCTTTATAAGCGGGACTTTCTTCCAACCGTACATTCCTGGAAATAATGGTTTTAAATAACTTATTGCCGAATAGCTTCTTGATATGCTCCACGCTGTCTTTGGCAATGACGGTTCGATGATCATACATAGTGACCACGACACCCATAAGCACCAGGTCCGGGTTACTCCGGGACCTGACTTTCTCAAAGGTTTCCAACAAATCATCGGTCCCTTCCAATGCGAAATAAGATGATTGAATGGGAATCAGCAGGTGTGTGGCCGCCACCAATGAATTGATGGTAATCAGGCCCAACGTCGGGGGTGTATCGATGATTATATAATCATAGTTATATTTAAAACTGTCGAGTTTATCCTTTAACCTGAAATGGCCGTCGATCTCCCCGATTAGTTTGGACTCCAGTTTCGCCAATGCAATGGACGACGGCAAAACGAATAAATTATTAATGCCGGTGGGCTGTACAATGTTATCCACCGACAGATCGTTGTTTTCCAGTAAATCGAATATGGTTTGAGTTAAATCCTTAGGGTCGATAAATGAAACGGTTGAATTGGCCTGGGGATCCATATCCACCAGGAGGGTTTTGTATCCCAGGAAAGCCAGCGCCGCAGACACATTGATGGAGGTTGTCGTTTTGCCGACGCCTCCTTTTTGATTTGCAATTGTTATAATCACTTTCATTACTCCTTTTTTTTAATCATTTGATGGTGTGAAAAATGATGCCCTTATATTATTCAATTTCTCCCTTTTTGTCAAGACCCCGCGGCGCGGGGAACCTATTATATGATTCAAAAATCTCTTTTAGTTGGTAATAATCAGTGAAATAGGTAATGCCATCATCGCACGCACCCTCTATCGGGACTCCCCTATCTTCTTTTTCTATGATGTAAATTGCAGGTATCCGCGCCGCCCTGGACGCCCGGACATCGTAATGACTATCCCCTATCGAAATGACCTCTTCCGCGGTACACCCGTATAAATTCATTACATAAAAAAAAGCATCGGGTTCGGGTTTCCATAATCGCATCTCACGGGTAATAACCACCTCGAAACATAAATTAAACCGGGTTAAAAGAAAATCGGTATTTTGTTTGTTGTTATTGGTCACCAGGGCCGTCTTAATTTGCCGGGTTTCAAGATAACGTAAACATTGGGAAAATCCATCGATGGGTTTTGTTTTTAGAGTATTTTCCCTCTCGTACCTTTCCAGGATATCCAACCGGACTTTATCGACTTTCCCGGTTTTATAAATTTCTTGCAAGATACTGTCGCCCTGGGGTATCTTCAATTCTTCTCGTATTTTAAGCCAGTCCAGGTAGCTCTCAAATATAGTGCCGTCCATATCGAATACCGCTAATTTAATCATGGCATCATATCCTCATAATAAAAAGCTTTGGGAAGTCAAGAAACCCTTTCTCGAAAGGGTTTCTTGCCGCCGGAGGCAACTATGATGTCGACATGTCGACATCGTATTCTATTTCTTCTTATTAGGTGAAATTTTAATAAACACCGGGATGCCTTCCAATTCAAATCTTTCAACGATCCGTTTTTTTAAATGTTTTTCATGAAAGGGTTTTAATTTGTATTCCGATGAGGTGTGAAAGTTAACAAAAAAGGGCTGGTAGGATTCGATGGTAATATACTTTGGGTTAAATACATTGTTGGATTGGGTCAGGAACTTCTGCTCTTTTAAAATGGATTGGATTACGTTATTTACCCGGGGAGTTTTGATTTTGGTATGCAGTTTATTATGGATCTCTTCCGCTTTATCGATCAAATTGAAGATATTCTTCCCGGTAAGGGCCGATACGAAAATCAGCGGCGCAAAATAGAAAAAATTAAAACTCTGCCTGATCTTTTCGATAATGGTTTGCGATTTGTTTTTATCCGTATTTTCCACCAGGTCCCATTTATTGGCGGCAATAATGACGGGTTTGGCCGCCTTTAACAATTTATGGGCAAGCAGCAGATCATTTTGATCGATCCTCTTGGAGGCGTCGATCACAAATATAATAATATCGGCATACAGGATATCTTTCTCGGCCCTTATGACCGCCGCGCTTTCGGTGTCTTCCTTTACTTTTTTCAATTTGCGAATACCGGCATTGTCCACCAGGATAAAGGTTTTACCTTCCCGTTTTACCTCCAGGTCGACGGAGTCGCGGGTGGTGCCGGCAATGGGACTGACGATAACGGAATCTTCATTAAGTATCTTATTGATTATCGATGACTTGCCCACATTGGGTTTTCCCATGATACTGATTCGCGTTTTGGTTTTTTCAGCGGTCTTAACGGCGGGGGTATAATCTTCAAATGTTGCTTCGATGCGATCCAAAAGTTCATCCAGGCCCTGTAGGTGTTCCGCCGAGATGAACAAAAAATCTTCTTTTAACCGGTAGTAGGAGTTGGGTAGACTATATTTTTCCGGGTTATCCACTTTATTGATCACGGGCAAAATGCGGCTGTTTATTTTTTTTATCTCCAGGAAAAGGTCCTTTTCATATCCTAATATTTCCCGTTTGCCGTCAAAAAGAAAAATAATTAACCCGGATTTTTTAGCTTCCTTGAAGATACGTTTATTGATCTCTTCGGTAATGACCTGGTGGCCCGGGAAAAAGCCGCCGCTGTCCTGGATTTTGAATTCTTTATCATTGATTTCAAAGGATGTTTGAAAGATATCCCGCGTCATGCCCGGGTCTGAATGGATCAGGGCTTTTTTGGCGCCGATGAGACGGTTAAACAGGGTGGATTTCCCGGTATTGGGAACGCCGATTATTGTGATTAACGGTATTTTTGCCATTTATCTCTTGCACCTCACCATGGCTACGCAGTAGCATTCCATGGCCTCTCCCCTACCGACGCAGTCGCTGTCGCTGTTGGTACTATTGGGGCCGCCTTCTTTGGTTTTCGCCTTGACATTAAAGTCTTCCCTGGGAATTCCCAGGATAGCGGCAATGTTATCCCGTATTTTATCTTTGAAGGGGCTTATTTTAGGCCGTTCGGCAATAATAACGGAATCGATATTCATGATCTCGACGTTTTTTTCTTTCAACAGGGCGGCGATTCTTTCCAGCAGGATCGTACTTTTTATGTTTTTATATTGTTCATCGGTATCGGGGAAATGTTCGCCGATGTCTTTTTCGCCGATGGCCCCCAGCAAAGAATCGATCAGGGCATGGATCAGCAGGTCGCCGTCGGAATGGGCGACGAACCGGAGGGTATCCGAAACCCGGATACCCCCGATATAGAGACCGCTGCCGGCTTCGATTCGATGAAGATCATACCCGATCCCGGAGCGAATTTTCAACATTATAATTTTTTACCGAAGATCATTTTCCCGGAAGTGGTTTGCAAAACAGAGGTCACCTCTACTTCAAGGTCTTTACCGATATCGTTCTTGGCTTCATCGATAACGATCATGGTGCCGTCTTCCAGGTAAGCGATGCCCTGTTTTTTCTCTTTGCCGATTTTATGAATATGAACATTCAGGTGTTCGCCGGGGTAAACGATGGGTTTCAAGGCATAGGCCAGTTCATTGACGTTTAGAACGGTGATATCCTGCAGCTTGGCGATCCGGCTGAGGTTGATGTCATTGGTAATGATCTTAAAATTCTGATCTTTGGCCAGCATCACGATTTTCTGATCGACGGTTTTGACGCCGGAGATATTTTTATTCAGGATGGTAATGGAAATTTGCGAGCTGGTCCGTAATTGTTCGATTACATCCAGTCCGCGTTTGCCCCTGACTTTTTTAATGGGGTCATTGGAATCGGCAATGGCCTGGAGTTCAGCCAGGACAAAATTGGTAATGATCAACTCCCCCCTGACAAAACCGGAAAGGGTAATGGGCACGATTCGTCCATCGATAATGGCGCTGGTATCGACGAGATAGGATTCGGTAAAGGCGCTGCCGCCCCTGAAAAATTCCTTGATGTTGAGGGGAGAAAACATATTGGGTTTAAGAACCCCAATAAACAGGCCGGTGACGGGAAAACCGAATAAAAAGAAGGTGTTAAAAAATATCTGGGAGGATAGTGAAAACGAGGGATAATGGAAAATGATCGCCTTGAATATTTTAAACATGAAAAAACCCAGCAACCCCCCCCCGATGACGCCGATGGTGGCGCTCCAGATATATTTCAATTCCGTCTTCTTGATCCTGATGGTCAGTAGAATCAGGGCCAGGGCAAAGGCGGCCCCCCACACTGCACCATAAATCGGGCCCGTTCCCTCTAAGGGAGGGAAATTGTAACCGATAAAAGCAAAAAGTAAAATAAAAATTAATTTGTAAATGTAAATTATCATCTTCTACTCCTTAAAAACTTATTTTTTAATTTAATCCTTAAAATTATTTACCCCACCATTCTATCAAATAAAAATATTTTTTTCCACCTTAAAAATTAAAAAACATTTTTTTATTCCGTTTCTTTAGGACCCACGACTTTGGCAATTCCGATACTCAGTAGGTATAGCAGTATCATGGGAATGGCAAACAGGGATTGGGTAACGGCGTCTGGGGTGGGTGTAATGACGGCCGCGATAATAAAGATCAGGACGATGGCATATTTAAAGTATTTGATTAGAAAACGGGCGGTGAGGATTTTCAATTTGGCCAACAAAAAGGCCAGTACGGGTAATTCGAAAATAACGGCAATCCCCAGGAGTATGCGGAAAGCGAGGGTAAAATACTGGTCGATGGTGATAATGGCTTTAAAATCCTTGCCTACCTTCAGGAAAAATCGACATGCCCAGGGAAACACAAAGTAGTAACCGAAAGCCCCACCCAGGAGAAAAAACACGGTGGTAAAAAAAACAAAAGGGAATACCAACCCTTTCTCTTTGTTATAAAGGGCCGGCGAGATAAACAGCCATAACTGGTGAAAAACAAAGGGACAGGCGAGAAACAGGCCGGCGATAAGCGCCAGTTTAATATACATCATAAACGGTTCGGTCAACGACGTAAAGGCCAGTTTTTCCCCTGGGGGCATGAATTGCAGCAGCGGCTGGGCCAGCCACTGGTAGATTTTATCCACGAAAGACCAGGACACAAGGAAAAAAACCAGGATAAAGAATACGGAATAGAGTATCCGCTTCCGTAATTCCCCCAGGTGTTCAAAAAAAGTCATTTCATTGTGTTTTTTCTTTGTCATTATCCAATCCTATACCCCTGGAGGCGATGTCTTTTATGTCGTTATTTATCCCTTTGAGATCGTCGGCCACATCTGTTACCCCTGCTTTTTTGATCTCTTCATCGATGGTGGCTTTGGCCTCGTTGACGGTTTTTCGAAACTCCTGGATGGTTTTCCCCAGCGTCCTGGCGATGTCGGGTAATTTGTTGGGCCCGAACAACAGCAGCGCTATAATTAATATCATCATTATTTCCGGGAACCCGATTGATCCGAACATGAGCGTATATCCTCCTATGTTTTGGGCTGGGGAGTTTTAAGGTTCTTTTTAGAACTGACCAGCTCTATATAATTCATATCGATTCCCATGGTAATATCCGCCACGATTTCTTTGGCGTCGGTTTCCAATGGTCTCTGACCGGCCTTTAGTCCCACGGTCAAATTCCGGCCGTTCTTTTTGGCGATATAGAGCGCGCTGTCGGCCAGGGAAATGACCTGGGTCCAATGGACTGTTTTGGTATTACCGGGAATGAATGGGAAATGGGCAAAACCGATGCTGACGGTTTTGTTGAGGCTGATGGTTTCATCGATTTTAAATGGATATTCTTCGATTCGTTTCCTGATACGCTCCGCCATTTCAAAGGAATTATCCGTTTCTGTTTGCCGGGTGATAACCAGGAACTCCTCCCCGCCCCAGCGGACAATGGTATCGGAATTCCTGAACATCTCCAGCAGCAGCCGGGCGATTTCGACGATGACGTTATCCCCGGCTTTATGGCCATGTAAATCATTGACTTTTTTGAAATGATCGATGTCCAGGATAAAAATCCCCAGTAGAAAGAAAGGGGTTTGCGGGGTTCTGTCCGGGAATTGGGTATGATCGTATATCGCCCTCTCGATCAGGCTGATATCTTCTTTGATTTTTTCTTCCAGGTAGCGCCGGTTCTTTAGATCGGTTAAGGGATCGGTAATGGATAGCCTGGCCAGTTCTTCGGTTCGCTGTTTTACCAGCTCTTCCAGGTGTTTTTTTTGTTTTTCCAGCGCCTTTAAGCGAATTTTGATAAACAAAAGGATCAGCCCAATCCCGGATAGTATGACCAGCGATATGAACCACACGCTTAACCAGAAGGGTTTTTCGATGGTCAGGGTAATGGTGTTCCGGGATTCGATCCAGGGCGTCTCCCCGCCCCCGTTATTGGCTTCTACTTGAAAGGTGTACCGGTCGGGGGGAAGGTTCATGTATGTCACGAAGGTATGGCGCGTAGGTTCGGACCATTGTTTGTCAAAGGGAAAGAGGCGGGTGCGATACAAAACGGGGTTCTCTTTGCGGGTGGAAACAGCGATATAATGAAACTCGACATTGTTTTGACGATACGGCAGGGTCATTTTACCGGTTAACGCCGCGGCGTTTGTTTTTGAATTGGGGCCGGCGCCGCTGATGATTTGCTTTATATACAGGATGGGTGGGGGGATAGCGGAGCTTTTTTCCCGGGGTGAGATTTCAACGAATCCCGGTACGATGCCGAAGTAGAGTTTTCCGTTTTTATCTTTAAAGGACGCGTGGATCGCCCCTTCGTTGCCATACAAACCTGTCTTCTTATTAAAATGTGAAATAAAACCTTTGCTGTACCTGTCAAGGGAAACGCTGGTGTTGAACCAGATATTGCCGGCGCCATCGTTGATGACGGACCATACATCGTTATGGGTTAACCCGTTGGCGGTGGTGAGATGGATTAGTGTGTATTGGATATCATTTTCATCATGCCGGTAAATATAAAGGCCGTTCAATTCGGTGGCCACCAGTATTTCAAATTTCGAAGCGATTTTAATATCATTGATGGTGGGGTCGCCGATAATGGTTCCCAACCGGAAGGGTACGAATTTTCCTTTATGGAATTTTTGTATCCCTTTCCCGACGCCAACCAATAGTGTATCTTCATCATATAGGGCCAGGGTCCAGATATTTTTATCCTTTAATCCCTCCTGGAACGTTGCAAAGGTATTGTTTTTGAGATCATGCCGCAGAAGGCCGTTGTCGGTCCCCCACCACACAATATTACCGTCATTGCCGGGGGCTTTAAGGACTGAAAAAACCTGGGCGGTGGGATGGACTTGTTCCAGTTTGTCCCGGCGGTTCCACCGGTAAATGCCGTGGTTCCGGGTCCCGATAAGGAAATCTTTTGGGCCTACTTTAACCATGGCCCTGACAGAGGTTTTTTTTAACCGGTTGTTAATGGCTAAATCGTATATTTTTCCATCTTTTTTCTTCAGCGCGACGATGCCGGTATCGCAGCCGATGAGAATGGAATCGTTATCCTGGTCTTCTTCAAAACACCAGACAAATTCATGGGGCAACCCGTCGGCGACATCGTACATTTTGAAAAGGTCAAGGGATAATTGGGACAGGCCCCACCGTGTCCCGATGAAGATGTTTTTTTCTTTATCGATGAAGATTTTTGTTATGTTATTGTTTACCAGGCCGTTTTCATTGGTAATGGTAAGGGTATTGTTTTCTTTCCTGTTGTAATAGAGGAGTCCCCGGGTTGTTCCCAACCACATATTCCCGGTATCATCTTCGACGATATCGGTGATGTTCCGGGATGCCGGGGGCAAATCCAGGTATTTTATCCAGCGATGCGGGGCAGCGTTTTCCAGTAAAAATAAACCGTTTTCCGCGCCGGCCAGGATTTGCTCTTTCTCATTCTTACCGATGGTTCTCAAAACATTGATCTTCTCTTTGCTTTTAATAACGGTTTGTTTGCTGCTGGTTTCAACGATAACCTGGAAATCGGAATAAAAATATTTAACGCCGGCGGCGCTTATGAGCATACCTTTTATATCGGGGCTGCGAAGTTTGTCGTATTTGCGATAGGTTTCTTCATTTTCTTTTATATAGTAAATGCCTTTGCCGGTAATGACCCATAGGCGGTTCGATGTTTTGTCCCAGGTAATGGCCGTTATGGGTTCGCTGTGGGGGAAATTGCTTACCGTGTTCTTTTTTTCATCGATCCTGCTTAAGCCGCCGTGGGTCGCGATCCATACCTGGTTTTTATTATCCAATGCGAAACCGGTGATGAAATTATGGACAAGCCCGTCATTGCCGGTATAAACTTCGAATTGATTGCCGTCGAATTTGCCCATCCCACTCTGGGTACCCACCAGGATATTGCCCCACTCTCCTTGTATTATGGCGTTGATCTGGTTCTGCGGCAGCCCGTCGGCGGTCTGGTAATTGATAATGGGGTATTTGACTGCCCACAGACCAATGGGTCCGAAAACAACAAGGAGTATCAACGATATGGTTAATTTCATCAGTTCTTATATTAACATAAAAGCGCTGTAAAAGCAAAGCGCCTTGAAAGTTCATTTATAATAGATAAAGGCCGGTTTATAAGTTAATCGTAACTTATCGATGATGCCTTTATCCACGGGTTTCCGTTTTATTTTTCTTGTATTAAGAATGGCCCAAAGGGTGGCCCTGAGATATACCGGGGTCTTTTGCTCCAGGGTGTAATAAAAGGAGCCATAGATCAACTGTAGGGTGTCTTTGATAAGCTTTGGCATAGGAAAATATTTCCAGATCAACCAATATAGGTTCCGGGTGTAGTAAAAGGGCGCCCGTAAGGATTCCCGGTTGGCCGGCGAATATTTATGATAAGCAATGATGCCGGTGAACGACCGGATCTGGTAACCGGCAGCCAATATGCGAATGGCCAGGTCTTGCTCATTCCAGTAAAGGAAGAACTCTTCGGGGTAGCCCCCTACCCTATCGATAACGCTTTTGCGGATGCCTGCCCCGCAACCGTTAAAGGCCATCCGGTAAGCGGTTTCGTCGGACGAGTTGGACGAGTTGGACATGTTGGACGGGTCTGAAGATTTGAACTGGTGGTAATTTTTTATGTCGAAAGCCACCACGCCGAGTTTGTGATTTTTTTCGAATTCTGCCGCCATTCGTGGGATGGCGTTTTTCTCGGGGAAAGAGTCGTCGTCCAACACCACGATATATTCACCGGCAGCTTTTTCAAAACCGATGTTGTAAGCGGCGACGCCGATATTCCGCGGCAGGGCGATGAGTTTGACTTGCTGCTGGGGAAATTTTTCGGTTATCATCTGCGCGGTTCCGTCGGTTGAACCGTTGTCCACTACGATGATTTCAAGGTTTTTATAATCCTGGGCCAGCAGCTCCCCTATTCCTTCGGCCGCATCGTTTTTCCGGTTAAAGCTGAGCATAACGACGCTTACTAATTCCATATCAGTAGTTGCTCTTATATATGTCGGGTTCGATGAAGATTTTTTTGACATCCGGGTACCGGGTGCGAATTTCTTTTTCGATGCCGTTGATCAGGTTGCAGGTTTCCCTGGTATTGAGGCGGTCATTGAATTGCGCTTTTACGGCGACCAGGATATCTTCCGGTCCCAATTGTAAGGATTTGATGTGAATGACGCGATCGATGCTTTCTTCCGCTTCGAATATGGAGGATATTTTTTTGATTAATTCGGGGTCGGCGCTTTCGCCCAACAGCAGGGAGCGGGTCTCATTGCCCAGGAATACGGCCACCGCGGCGAGAATTAACCCGATGAGCACAGAGGCCAGGCCGTCGAAGAATAAAATATGGGTAAAGTGTTCAAGGGCGATCAATACCAGGGCGCAGCTTAACCCGGAAATGGCGGCCAGGTCTTCCAGGAATACGACGATCAGTTCGGATTTTTTGGTTTTGCGCAGGTAGGTGAATATTTTGTCTTTGCCCCTTTCGCGGTTGACGTTTCTAAAAGCGCTGGAAAAAGCGACGCTTTCGGCGGCGATTGAAAAGAGCAATACGGCAAAGGCGTAGGCGATGTTCTTGATGGGCGTGGGGTGGAGCAATTTGTGAATTCCTTCATATATGGAAAACACGGCGCCGGCGGTAAAGAGTATTATGGCCACGATAAAGGACCAGAAATAGAGTTCGCCGGAGAAACCGAAGGGGTGGAGGCTGTCGGGTGCGCGTTTGCCTCGTTTGATACCCACCAGGAGTAATACCTGGTTAAAGGTATCGGCCAGGGAATGGACAGCTTCCGCCAGCATGGCGGCTGAGCGGGTGATGAAGGCAACGATGAACTTTACCAGTGCGATAAATAGGTTTGCCAGGAAAGCCATAAGTATAACTGATTTTGATGATTTTTGTTTTTTCATGAGGCCATATTTTAAATCGTTTTTCGCATGATGTCAACATCAAAATCAAAAGCTTTGGGAAGTCAAGAAACCTTTCTCGGTACAATAAAGGTATTCTTGCGAGATTTTTTGCCTTTCATACGGTCATTTTAGCTAACCTAATCCAATGGGAAGATATTTTTCAACTATGGGAAGGTATTTTTCCATAATGGGAACGTCTTTTTCAGCTATGGGAACGTATTAGTACACTAATGGGAATGTATTTTTCTGTAATGGGAAGGTCTTTTTCAGTAATGGGAATGTCTTTTCCATGGTGAAGAATCAACTTTCCCTAATGAAATAGGGAGAAATGAGCCTTTGGGATATTGCTCCGATAGCTGGAAATTTGGGTTTTCAAGGATTCAATGATATAATTCTCTTATTCGAAAATGAAAATTATTAAAAAAATCCTGGTTTACGGCCTGGTCGTCGTCGCCATCCTGGCGATTGCCATTATCTTTCCTATTTTTTCCTATAAAAAGGAAACCAACTCGAATCCCCTACCCTCTTTTTATAAGAAAGGCGTCTATCATATGCATACGGTGTTTTCCGACGGTAAGGGAACAATCGCTGACATCACCGGGGCGGCGCATTCCCTGGGCCTGGATTTTGTTATTCTTACGGACCACGGCCGACCCAACCGGAAATCGGCTAAGGCTACTGCTTATTTAAACGATGTGCTGCTCATCGGCGCCAGCGAGTTTTCTCTTCAAGCCGGACATCTTACCGCCGCTGGTTTTAAAATCCCGGGGTACATTTTCCCGCCCGAACCGCAGGAAGCTATTAACGAAATCCTCCAGGATAAAGGGGTATGTTTCATTGCCCATCCTTATGATGACCGTATTCCCTGGACGGATTGGAAAGCCAGGGGTTTCACGGGTATGGAGGTTTTGAGTTGTTACAGCAGCGCCAGGAGGATTTCTTTTTTAAAATTGGCGATTTTCCCTTTGCAGTACCTGGTGAGTTCCAATTACTCTCTGCTCAGTACGCTGGATTACCCCCGGGCGGAGATGGAGAAATGGAATCGGTTGAACCTTGAAGACCGGGGCGGTCATTATTACGGTATCTATGGCCTGGATGCGCATTCGAGGTTGACAGCAAGCGGGAAATTTGAATTGAATTTTCCTTCTTATGGGGCTATGTTTGAGATTTTGAATATATATGTAAAGGTTGACCGGGAACTGCCGGCAAATGCTCAACAAGCTTCGTCCATTATTATTTCAGCGCTGCGGCAGGGGAATTTTTTTAGCGTGATCGAAGCGATTGCGCCGGCCAATGGGTTTGAGGCTTATTTTGAGGATAATTCAGGCCAGCGGGTAGAAATGGGGGGCAGTTCCCCGCTGGAGGAAGGGAAACTGGTGATTAATTTGCCTTTTGAATTTGAGACGGATATTGTGGTTAAGAGAGACGGCCAGGTATATCAAAGGATTGTCCGGAACCGGGAGAAAAATTGTGAAATTGGGATAAAGGGGCCGGGTTTTTATGGCATCGAAGTGTTTGTGAGTAACAACAAATTCAATCATTTGCCGTGGATCCTGTCCAACCCTTTCTTCATTGGGAGAAACAAAAATTCTTTTGGGGTCCTTACCGGCGGGCAATTTTTTCAAAAAAAGCCCCTGTTAAATGAAAAAGGTTTCTTCACAGTGGAAAAAAACGGCGGTTCAAAGGGGACTATCGCTTATGGAAAAACGGATAAAGATGAATTGGTCACCACGTTTATGTTTAGCCTTGATAAGGATGAGTCGGGGGGAAAAGATTTTTGGTCGGTGTTAGCGGCCAGGAAGCGGTTTGATTTTTCGGGGTATCAAGGAATATGTTTCGAGGCGCAGTCGGAACGGAAGCTGCGGTTCTGGGTGGAGTTCAGGACCGGGGAAGTTGGGGGTAAAGAAACGTGGTATCGGCATTCATTTTTGGTAAAGAGGGGGTGGAAGGAGTTTTATATTCCATTTGAGAAATTCCAGGCTTTTTTTGGAGAGAGGAAGAAGCCGGTTTTATCGGACATTCGGTCTATTTTCTTTTCAATTAATAACGCCAATGCCTACCCTGGGACGAAAGGCCGCATCGAGCTTAAGAACATATGCCTCCGGCGGCCCGCTTTTTTGCAAAAAAGCGGGGCAAAAAACTCTTGATTGACGATCAAACCAAATAGGGTAACCCCGCCTCTTTTACAATCTTCTTAAACCTCTCCCTTCCTTCTTCATCTTTGAAAAAATCACCGGTAGTCATATACCTGTCGCTGGGTAAACCTAATTTCTGCCTGGTAGTTTCAAATTCCAGGGCAATGAACCGGTACTTTTCCAGCAGCGACTTAAATGAGTATTTATCCATGTAATCGAATATATAATAATAATTATAGCGCGGTTTAAACTTCTGATACGCCCCCAACGCAATCATATTGTGCCCATACCGGTGCGATTCGGGATACCTGGGGGTCATGTAATAATGGAAATCGATTTCCTTTCTCATTAACCGGTATTCGGCGGCATATTTGATATCTTCCTCGATCTCCGAGTCTTCCAGCAGCGCATTTACGCATCGATAATGAGGGTAGATCGCCAAAATCTCTTTTATTAACCGGATCATAGCCAACTGTTTCTCAGGGGACTTTTTGGCCAGGTAACTGGAATGGATGGTAATGGAGGCGGGCCTTATCACGGACATGACTTCATGTAAATCGTTCCGGCTGTACTCCAGGTCCTCGATGCCACCGGTATCAAGGTAAAAAATCAAATCGATATTGCTTATGATATCGTATTGCTCCAATAGGTTACAAAAATGGCTTAATGTTTCTTTTGTCACGGTTCTACGGTTCTGGGCGTTCAATATCCGGGTGGACAGGGTTTGAACTCCCATGGATACGAATTGGAACCCATAACGACGGTAGAGCTCGATATGTTCATCGGTAACCGTAAAAGGCGAGGCCTCAGTCAGTTTTACAGGTATATTTTTGAAATTGGGTATTCGTTCAAATGTTTTCTCCAATGTGCGGGGATCGGCAATAGATGGAGTACCACCACCGAAATATACCTGCTGGAAAGCCACGCCCTCCAGCATGGACCGATACTGTTCGATTTGGTCCGGCAGGATATTATTATAAAACCGTTCCAATTCTTCCGGCCCGGAGGGCTCTTTGGAGGAATAGACACAGTAAAAGCATTTTTGCACACAAAATGGCGTATGGACATACAGTATGTCGTGCCAATTGTTTTCAATGGTAAATAACCGCTTAAACAACTCGACGCGATCTTTTGTTATATTTGTCATTATGATCCTCTCAATATTTCAGAGATAATATCCGCATTTTTCTCCAGGAACCCGGGGGCCAACATTTCAATGTGCCGCCCGAACCCCCTGTACATTTTATATGCATTAACGGTTAAATGTTGCCAATCATTTAACTCCTTCCTGTTTGCGGCAGTGATGAAGTGAATATTTGCATTTACCAGCCCGGTATTTTGTAGATTATCAAGATATTGACCATATCGTTTTACTTTTTGCACGACTTTTTCTTTCAAAAAAGAGAGACCCCGGGCCTGCAAACTTTTTTCTACAAAATCAAGGTAATTATCCTGTTGACCGTCGGTATCCAGGCCCTCGATTGCCCTGGCGCCGAAAGAGTCCAAAAGTATTAAATCGATGGAACCGCAGCCCGCCTGTTCCATCCCTTTTGCCACTTCGAATGCTAAATTTCCACCGGCCGAGTAGCCCAATAAGGTATAGGGACCATGCGACTGGATATCTTTTATGAAATTCACGTACGTCGCAACGATATTTTCCCCTTCTATAAAATTAAACGCATAAAAAGCATACTCTGTCACCAGTTTCGCTAATTCCAGATATTCCACGCCATAGGCAATTTTAGGAGGAAATAAAAAAATCTTCCGTGGTTTCGCTGCATTAAACGCCATATAAGGTAACTCTATGTCCCCATTCCCTACTCCCATTATATACTTTGAAATATCCTCGATCCTGGGCATCCTGTACAACTGGGGGACAGTCATTTCAATGGTGAAAGTTTTATATATTTCGGCGGCAAGCGTCATTATTCCCAGGGAATGCCCCCCTTTTTCAAAGAAATCGTCCTCTACCCCGATGTTCTCTTTATTTAATATTTTTTGCCAAATACGGACCAATTTTTCTTCGATGTCATTTGCAGGCGCTTTATAATCTGCGGCGATCTTTTCTTCATTTGCCTTTGTAAGTATATCCAGGGCGCTTTTGTCGATCTTTCCATCGGGCAGTAAAGGGATAGCGTCCGTAATCGCGATATGTTTGGGGATCATGGTTGGGGGCAATTCAGCGGCTAAATACCCTCGCAACAGCCCAGGGGACAGGACCTGCCCGGGGTGGGGCGCGATATAAGCAGCGATTTCATTAGCGAAAGTCCCGGCCGACTTCTTAATGACGGCCGCTGCTTTTACGCCTGGATATTGTAATAGGGTGTTCTCGATTTCTGCCAAATTTACGGTTCTACCGTCGATTTTAACCTGCCCTTCCGGCGTGGCAACTAATTCGATATTACCATCGGCTAACAATTTCCCGGTATCGCCGGTTTTATAGATCAAATCATCGGGCGCCCGCCCGAAGCCGAAGGGATTGGGAATAAACCGCTGTCCGGTTAATTGGGGATTGCCGCAGTACGCGGCGGCCCGGTATGGGGTTCGTATATATAGATCGCCCGTGATCCCGCTGTCGCATATATTCATACTTTTATTTAACACAATGGCCCGGGCCCCTTTAATGGGCCGGCCAATGGGAATATTTTCCCTGCCTGCATCGTCGGCCTGGATTTGATAATACATTTTCACCAGGGTTATTTCTGCCGCCCCGTATAAATTGACCAGTCGAATCCGCTCCCCAAAAATATCATACCATTTTTTCAAATCACCGGGCCATATCCTATCACCGTATAATAATACATGGGTCAAACTGGTGAAAGCCCCTGCCCCCAGGTTTCCCGGATCGATCAAATGAAAGAAGTGGGGTTTGCAGTGAAAGAGCCGGATCCTGTTCTCTTCAAGCCACCGGGTCAACCGGCCCCCGGACGCTTCCTGCCGGCCCTCCAGGCGCGTAAGGGCATTAAAGAAAAAATCCAG
>Ga0315276_10000627_pt1 | contig 30430 bp, 27 predicted proteins | sample YL17G05_0_MG_FD_204542 | JGI IMG/M metagenome (GOLD analysis project Ga0315276, IMG submission 204542) | Sediment microbial communities from Yellowstone Lake, YNP, Wyoming, USA - YL17G05_0 | ecosystem: Environmental > Aquatic > Freshwater > Lake > Sediment | place: USA: Wyoming | collected... | reverse complement strand
GCGCGAGCTCACCGTGGTCCTGGTCGTGGACGTGTCGCGCTCGATGCGCTTCAGCACCGCGGGGGTTGAGAAGCGGGAACTGGCGGCCGAGCTCTGCGCGGTGCTGGGGTTCGCGGCCCAGCGGCATAACGACCGGGTGTCGCTCCTGCTCGTGGGCCGCCGCGTCGAGCACTTCGTCCCGCCCGCCCGGGGGCGCTCGCACGTGCTCCGGCTGCTGCGCGACGTGCTGGGCGCCGAGGCCCGGCCGGGCCCGGCGGGTGCCCGCGAGGCCGCGCACTTCCTGCTGCGCACGGCGCGCCGGCACAGCGTGATCTTCTGGATCTCGGACTTCGACGATCCGCTCGACGCGCGCGACTGGCGGGTGCTGGCGCGCCGCCACGACGTGACGGCGCTGCTGTTGCGGGATGCGCGCGACGAGTCGCTGCCGCCCGTGGGCTGGGTGGAGATCGAGGACCTCGAGACCGGGGAGCGGCGGCTGGTGGACAGTGGGGACCGGCGGACGCGCGAGCGCTACCAGCGCGAGGCTGCGGAGCGCCTGCGGGTCGTGAGCGGCGCGCTGGCACAGGCCCGCTGCCCGCTGCTGCTGCTCCAGACCGGCCGGCCCTGGCTGCCGGTGCTGATGCGCTACTTCAGCCAGCGGCGCCGGGGGAGGCGCGGATGAGACGCGGGTGCGGAGGGCTGGCCGCCCTGGCGCTCTTCGCGGGGACGGCGCTCGCCGCCCCCGCGGCGCGAAGCCTGCCGGTCGCGCCCGTTTCGACCCTCGACATCCCCTCGCGCGGCTATCCCTGCCAGGCCTCGGTGCGGCCCGGGATGGCGCGGATCGGGCAGCCCGTGCTCTACCGCGGCCGTGTGGTGGTGCGCCACGGGACCGTCCTGCGCTGGCAGATGCCGGCCAGCGGGGGCGCGTTCGAGTGGGGTAGCCCCCGGATCCGGCGCATCCCCCTGTACTCGGGCTCCGTCAACCAGGGCTTGCTCGCGGACACGATGCAGATCGAGATCACCCTGCAGGCGTTCACGCCGGGGACGCTCACGATCCCCGGCCTGGGCTTCGAGGTGCGCGAGGCGGCGGGACAGCGCTGGACGGGCCATCTGCCCGTGGTCCGCCTGGGCGTCGCCTTGGTCGTGAGCCCCGAGGACACCAGCGCGAGCCTGCGTCCCCTGCGCGGCCCGCTCGGGGCGCCGTGGTGGGAGCGCGTGTCCTGGCGCGTCGTCGGGTTGGTCGCGGTGGCCATCGGGGTCCTCGCGTTCGTCGTCTGGCGGCTGAGGCGCCGGCGGGCCCCGGTCGCGGAGCCTGCGCGCGCGCGGCCCGCGAAGGACCCCGCCGTCGCGGCGCTCGAGGAACTCGAGGCGCTGCGCGGTCTTCGACTGCCCGAGCACGGCCGCTTCGCGGAACACGCGTTCCAGCTCACGCGCATCCTGAGGCGGTTCCTCGAGGCCACGCAGGGCGCCCCGCGCCCCGGCGACACGACGCCGGAGCTGCTGCTCCATCTCGCAGCCACCGGGCTCGCGCCGGCCGACCTCGAGCGCCTCGCCGGGTTGCTCGCGGCGTGGGACCGGGTCAAGTTCGCGCGCGCCGCCTGCAGCCCCGGGGAAGCGCGGCGCGCCGAGGATGCGGTCGGTGAGCTGGCCCGCCGGCGGCTCTCCGCCGCGGGAGCGGGGGCCTCCTGATGCGCTGGGAGGCGCCGTGGGTCCTGCTCGTGCTGCTGCTCGTGCCGCTGCTCGCCGCGCTGCGGCGCCGCCGTCACCCGGCCCGCCCGGCTGCCGTGCTCTGGGCGCGGGCGGCCGGCCGGGGCGGGGTGCGCGCGGGGCTCGTGCGTGCGGTGTCGGCGCTGCCGTGGGTGGCGCTGACGCTCGCGCTCATCGCGCTCGCCCGCCCGCAGCAGGGCCTGCGCCTGAGCGAGACCGAGAGCCGGGGCGTGGACATCATGCTCGCGATCGACATGTCACCGAGCATGTCGGCGCAGGATTTCCAGCCGCTCAACCGCCTCAGCGTCGCCAAGGCGACGGCGCGCGAGTTCATCCGCCGCCGTCCGCACGATCGCATCGGGCTGGCGGGCTTCGCGGCGACGGCGTTCACGCAGTGTCCGCTCACGCTCGACCACGACGCGCTCGTGGAGTTGCTCGACGGTCTGGACTTCGGGCTCGCGGAGGACGGCACCGCCATCGGCATGGGGCTCGCGACGGCCGTGGCGCGGCTGCGCGAGAGCCGCACGCCCAGCAAGGTGATCGTGCTGCTCACCGACGGCGCCAACAACCGCGGGCAGATCGACCCGCTCACCGGCGCGGACCTGGCGCGCGCGCTGGGAGTGAAGGTCTACACCATCCTGGTGGGGCGGGGGGGGATGGTGCCGGTGCCGTTGGACGACCCGCTGCTGGGCCGGCGCATCCAGATGATGCAGATGGAGGTGGACCCGGTCGCGTTGCAGCACATTTCACAGCGCACCGGAGGCCGCTTCTACCGGGCCACGGATGCGGGCGCCCTGACGGGCATCTACGGTGAGATCGACCGGCTCGAGCGCGTCCCGGTGCGCTCGATCGTCTACCGCGACTACCGGGACCTGGCTCCCCTCGTGCTGGGCGCGGCGGCGCTGCTGCTGGCGGTTGCCGCGCTGCTCGGCGGCACCCTGGCCTTCCGGCTCCCGTGAGGACGCGACCGTGACCTTTCCCGACCCTCGCTGGCTCCTGGCGCTCGCCGTCGTGCCCGCGCTGTGGCTGCTCGATCTGGTGGCGAGGCGGCGCGCGCGGCGGGGGCTCGCCCGCTTGATCGGGGAGCGCCCGGACTCGGTGCTGCGCGCGCAGGTGCTCGCGGGCTCGCGGCGCGCCGGGGCGCTGCTGCGGCTGGGCGCGCTGACCGCCCTGGTCGTGGGAGCCGCGGGGCCGGAGTGGGGGCGCGAGGTGGTGCGCCGTGCCTCGAGCGGGTCGGACGTGGTGCTGGTCCTGGACGCCTCGGCCAGCATGGACACGCGGGACGTGGCGCCCTCGCGGCTCGAGGAAGCGCGGCGCGAGGCACTGGCCGCGCTGGACCGGCTCGAAGGTAGCAGGGTGGGGGTCGTGGCGTTCGCCGGGGACGCCTCCCGTCTCTGCCCCCTGACGCTCGATCGGAGCGCGGCGCGGCTGACGCTCGAGTCGCTCTCGAGCGCCTCGGTGAGCGCGCCTGGCACGGACCTGGGTCGTGCGCTGCGCATGGCGGCGCGGGTCATCCCGCCCGGACGGCGCGACGAGCAGGCCATCGTGCTGTGGACGGACGGGGAGGATCTCGAGCGCGGTGCGAGGGCCGCCCTGGACGAGATCGCGGTGAGCGGTGTGCGGATCTTCGCGGTGGGCGTCGGGACGCCTTCGGGTGGCGAGGTGCCGGTGCTGGACGAGCAGGGCCGCGCGGTGGACGTGAAGCGTGAACCGGGCGGGGGGCGCGTGGTGAGCCGGCTGGACGAGTCGCTGCTGAGGACGATCGCGCGGCGCACCCACGGGGGCTATTTCTCCGCCTCACGCCCCGGCGGGGAGCTGCCGCGGCTGCTGGCCTCGCTCGGCGCGCTGGCGCGCTCGGCGCGGGGCACGCGCTTGAGCGAGCGGCCGGTGGCGCGCTTCCGCCTGTTCGCGGTGATCGCGATCCTGTTGCTGTCGCTGGATCTGCTCCGGGCCCGCCGGCGCCGGGAGGCGGAGTCCGAGGCCGGCGCGCCGCTGCACTTCGAGCGGGGCACGGCCGCCGCTGTGACGCTCCTGCTCATGCTCGTCCCCGGGCCAGCGCGGGCGCAGAGCGAGTGGGCCCGGGGTGACCGCGCCTTCCGGGCGGGGGAGTGGGCCGTGGCGGAGTCGCTCTACGCGCGCCGGTTGAGGCACGGCGGGCCAGAGGAGGTGCGCATGAACCTGGCGACGGCGCGGGCGAAGGCCGGGCAGGCAGACCGCGCGGAGCGCGAACTGTCGGCGTTGGTGGGGCGCGACACGCGTACGGGACGGGTGGCGGGCTACAATCTCGGGACGCTTCTGGGCGAGCGGGGCGAGCTGGAGCGCGCGTTGGCGGCCCTGCGCAGTACGCTGAAGCGCGACCCCGGCGACGAGGACGCGCGCTGGAACTACGAGGTGCTCCTGCGGGAACGCAAGCGAGGCGAGGAGCAGAAGGATCCGAAGCCCGATCCGAAACGCCAGCCGGCAGGAAGCGGAGGCGGGACCCCGCGGCCGCAGCCCGCACGGCCGAGTCCGCCGCCGGCGGGCGGGCCGCCACCGCAGCAGCCGGCCCCGGGGCCGCAGGGGACGATGAGCCGCTCCCAGGCCGAGCGACTGCTGGATGCCCTCGCGGATCTCGAGCGCTCGCAACGGGGACGGCAGCGGAAGGTGCGCGTGACGGACGAGGAGCGGGGGAGGGACTGGTGAGGCTCATGGGACTCGCGCTGGCGCTGGTCGTGGTCGCCGTGGCCTGGTTGTCCGCGGACGCCAGGGCGGCGGGAGAGGTCGTGGCCCGCCTGGAGCGGGCGCGGGCGACCGTGGGCGAGAGCGTGGGCTTCGAGGTCGTCGTGAGCGGCGTGGGGGGCGGGATCATGGCGCCCGCGCTGCAGCCCCCCGCCGGTCTCGAGGTGCTCGGCGTCTCACGGTCCGAGAACTACTCGTGGGTCAACGGCCGGAGCTCTTCGCAGACGATCTTCCGGTACGAGATCGGGCTCCTGCGACCGGGGCGCTACACCCTGGGGCCCGTCCGGGTGCAGGCGGGCCGGCAGTTCTTCGCCAGCGGAGTGAGCGAGTTGGTGGTGGCGGCTGCGGCGCCTGGTCTCGCGAGCGCGTCCGGGGCAGCGTCGTTGCTCGTGGACGTGGAGCCGCGCAGACCCTGGGTGGGGGAACCGGTGGTCCTGCGCGTACGGCTGGTGCTGGCCCAGGATCTGGCCGAGGAGCCCGCCTACGTGCCGCCCATGACCACGGGGTTCTGGGCGGAGGCGCCGAGTCGGCCGGAATCGTACTACGCCACGCAGGGGGGGCGCCGCGTGCTCGTCACCGAGACGCGGACCCGCCTGTACCCGCTGGCGCCGGGTTTGGCGCGCATCGGCCCGGCGGGGGCCGGGGTCGTGTTCGAGGGGGCGGGCGCGGTCGATCCGCTGCGCTGGGTGTCGGGCCGGGTGCCGCGGCGCGAGGTGACCCTCAGGAGCCAGCCGATCGAGGTAGGTGTGCGCCCGCTCCCGCCGGGAGCGCCGCAGGGGTTCGACGGTGGGGTGGGGACGTTCAGCGTGCGCTGGTCCGCGGACCGGACGCGCACCTCCCAGGACGTCCCGGTCACCGCGCGGCTCGACGTGCGGGGCGCGGGGAACCTGCCTCTGGTCAAGGCGCCGGCCCTGGCCCTGGCGGATGGGGAGGTATTCGTCGGCACGTCGGAGGACAGCCTGCCCGCGCCGGGGGCGAGCGGAGCGGGCCGGAGGCGCTTCCAGTGGAACGTGCTCCCCCGCCGTGAGGGGAGGTTGACGATAGCCGCGCCGGTGTTCGCCTGGTTCGACCCGGCCGCCAGGGCCTACCGGAGCGCGGCGCTGGCGCCATTCGTGGTGGAGGTGGGCCCGCGGGTCTTCTCCTCCGGCGGGGAGCGCGACGGGTTCCCGGTGGTCTTCCTGCGCGACGTGCCCGACCCCTTCGTGCGCGGCGCCACGCCCTGGGCCTGGGCGCTGGCGGGCCTGCTCGCAGGCGCTGCCGCCGTGGCGTGGCGCGTGCGCCCCGCGGCGGACCGGCACGCGGAGGCGCGTGCCCGGGGGGCCGCCTGGCGCAACGCGCTCCGTGCGCCCGGAGGGGCGGCCTTCTGGCGGGCCGCCGAAGAGGCCGCCGAGTGGCTGGAACTCAGCGGCCGGCCGGTCGGCGAGGTCCGCGCGCAGGTCGTTGCCACGCGCTACGGGGGCGGCGATGCGGACGTGGACGCGGTGCGGCTCCGGCTCTCCAGGGAGTTGACGGCCGCACTGCCCGCGGCAGCAGTGCGGCAGGGATGGCGGCCCGTGGCGGTGGCGCTGGCCGGTGTCGCGGTGATCCTCCTGGTGCTGAGCGGCGTGCCCCTGGGCGAGAGCGCGAACTCGCTGCGGCTGCGGGCGGTGGACCGCGTGGCGCGCGAGGGGGACGTGGCCCGGGCGCGGGCCGCGTGGAACGAGCTGTGGCGGGAGGGGGCACGGGGGCCGGGGCTGGCCGCGCGGCTCGCGTGGGCCGAGGCGACGCGGGGTGCGCTGGGGCCTGCCGCCGTGTGGGTGCTGCGCGGCGAGCAGACCGATGCCCGCGATCCGGCGCTGGCGTGGGTCTCCGAGCTCGTGCGTGAGGGTGGCGGGCTCGCGGGGGCGCGCCCGGTGAGACTCCCCGTTCGCCGGGTCGAATGGGCGGTAGTCGCGCTGGCGCTGGGGCTCGGGGCCGGGGCGGTCTGGCCGAGGCGAGGACTGGCGCTGCCCCTCGCCGTGCTGGCGCTGTGTGCAGCGGGAGTGGACCCGCTGCAGGATGCGTGGGCCGCTCACGTTGGCCAGTCGGTGGTGGGCAGGAGCGTGACCCTGGAGGGCGCGGGCCTGGAGCTCGAGACCGGACAGGTCGTGCAGGTGCTGCGCAGCGAGGGGAACTGGGCCCGGGTCCGTGCGGGACGTGAGCTGGAGGGGAGGGTGCCCGCAGCGGCCCTGCTGCCGGTGGGGAGGGTGCGGTGAAGGCGCTGATGCTGGCGCTCGCGCTGCTGAGCCCCATCGAGAGCCTGGACCTGGCGGTCGCCCGCGGGGTGCAGGGTGCGCGGCGGCCGGCGCTCGAGGGAGTCATGCACCAGGCCACCGCGATCGGTCGTCCGGTGGTGGTGGCGGGGGGGCTCGCGATCGTGCTGGCTGTGGACCTGGCCAGCGGCGGGGGCTGGAGCACGGTGCGGCTGGCGGTGGCGGCGCTCGCGGGGACGAACCTCGTGGTGGAGACGCTCAAGCGCGCCATCGGTCGCCGACGCCCGGACGGGGAGCAGAAGCGCTCGAACTCCTCGTTCCCTTCGAGTCACGCCGCGAACGCTTTCGCGCTGGCCTGGGTCCTCGGCGCGCGGTGGCGCCGCGGGATGCCGCTCTGCTTCGCGCTGGCGCTGCTGGTCGCGTTCTCGCGCATGTACCTGAACCGGCATTTCCTGAGTGACGTGGTGGTGGGCGCCCTCATCGGCATGGCGCTCACCCGGGTGGCCGAGCGGTGGCTGCCGCTCCGACGGCCGAGAGCGGAGCCCGCGACGGCGATGCCCGGACCCTGAGGAAGGCTGCTGCGGCTGGCGGGTGCCCGGGGTCTTTGGTATCGTGCGAGCGGGAGGTCGTGCGAGCGATGTCGATCGTGGCCGGTCCTGCTCTGCACCCTGCTCACCTCATCTTGGACCTCAGGAGCTGCAGCCGTGATTCCGTCCTTGGCGAGCTGGCGCGCCAGGCGCAGGGGATCGGTGTCACGCAGGAGCCCGGGTCGCTCCGCGCCGTGCTGCTGATGCGTGAGCGCCTCGGGTCCACCGCCGTGGGACACGGGCTCGCCGTCCCGAACGCCCGCTCGCTCCTCGTGACCAGGCCCGCCTTGCTGCTGGGCCGCTCCCGGCGAGGTGTGGACTGGGGGGCAGAGGATTGCGTTCCGGTCCGCCTCGTCCTGCTCGTGATCTCCCCGGCGGAGACGAGCGCGCCGTGCCATGTGGCCGCGGTGGCCCGCGCGGTCGCCGCCGCCCGCCCCGCGCGGGCGCGCCAGCGGCTGTTCGAAAGCGACAGTCCGGGCGAGATCGCCGAGCTGCTCGGAGTGGCGCCGGGATGACCGGTTGGAGCGACGTGGTCGGCCTGCACGACCTCGACCTGCTGCTCGAGGAGGCGCGTTGCGGTGGCGCCCGGCAGCGCACCTTGAGCCTGGGCTTCCGCCTGGCGGGGCTGCCGGCCCTGGAGCGGGCGCGTGCCCGGCTGCATGCCCGGCTGGGCGGCCGCTGGGTGCATGCCTACGAGCGGGCCCAGCGGCGTTACGGGCGTGGGGTCGTGGCGGTGCGCGAGCGCGTCTGCCAGGGCTGCTTCATCACGCTGCCCACCTGCGCCACGGCGAGCCGCGACTCCCTGACCGTCTGCGAGTCCTGCGGCCGCATCCTGTTCTGGCGCTGACGGGCTCGTCCCCGGGTCCACGCGGAAGCGTGGGCTGCGCTATGCTAGGCGGGAACGGACCGGGCGAAGGACGGAGGGAGGACCACTGATGAAGGCGAGCCGCGGATGGCACGTTGCGGTGTTGCTCGCGTGGAGCATGGGGACCGGGTGCACGGCGTTGCGCGAGATCCCGCGCGCGGAGTACGTGGGGCGCGCGCAGGACCGGCCCATCCGGGTCGTGACGCGCGAGGGCCTGAGCTACGAGCTTGACGCGGGGAAGATCGAGGCCGACACGCTGGTGGGATACCGGCGCCGGGATGTCGAGGGCCCGATCGACGAGTTCGACACCCTGCGGCTGCCGCTCGACGAAGTGGCCACGATCTCGGCCCGGCGCATCGACTGGTACCGGACGGGGCTGGTCGGCGGTCTGTCCATGGCCGTGATCGTGGCCGCGGCGATGAGCCGACATGGGTCCGGCGGCGGGTCCGATCCGCAACCCCCGTGCGATCCGAAAGACCCGCTCTGTCAGTAGGTCAGCGCGTCAGGGCGTGCGTGGCCACCGCCGCGAGCGCCGCGCCCGCCGCGTCGGCCACCAGGTCGACGGGATCGAATCCGCCGTGGCGGTGGTCCCGGATCTCCTTGATCAGTCCGAGCGTGAGCGCGCTCGCCGCGGCGCTGGGGGGCTGTCGCGAGAGCAACCCGACGCCGAGGCCCAGGGTGAAGGCGAACGAGGCATGCTCCAGACGATCCGGCCGCAGCAGGCCGGTCTGCCACGCGCGTACGGCTGGTGAGGGCGCTGGGGGCGAGGCGCTGGTTCCAGCCAGCGCGGCCGTGGGCGAGAGCGCGAGCCGGAAGAGGAGCGCGATGCAGGCCAGCCGTGCCATGGGTCCCATCGGAACCTCCCGGGGCTGCCCGGTCAGACCGGGGAGCGGAGTCTGCGGCATGGACCAAGTCGCCTTTCGGGCGAAGCGCGATGCCTGAGCTCGAGGCGCTCGCCGCCGCGCGCCTCGCGGCGCATCCGTGGCCGGCGGAGGCGCTCGCCGCGCTCGAGCGGTTGCGCGCGGGTGGCCACCAAGCTTACCTCGTCGGGGGCGCGTTGCGCGACGTGCTGCTGGACCGGGTGGGGGCGGGGTTGCTGGATGTGGCGACCGACCGCCGGCCGGAGCAGGTCATGGCCCTGTTCCCGCGCATCGAGCCGATCGGGCTGGCGCATGGCACGGTGCTCGTGATGCTCGAGGGGCTCGGCTTCGAGTGCACCACCTTCCGGCGGGAGGGTGCCTACGGGGACGCGCGCCACCCGGACGACGTGGAGTTCACCAGGGACCTGCGGGCGGATCTGGCGCGGCGCGACTTCACCGTGAACGCCCTGGCCTACGACCCGCTGAGCGGCGTGCTGGTGGACCTCCATGGCGGGCTCCTCGACCTCGAACGCCGCCGCCTGCGGGCGGTGGGCGAGCCGCTGGCGCGCTTCCGGGAAGACGCGCTTCGCCCGGTGCGGGCGGCCCGCTTCGCGGCCACCCTGGAGTTCGAGCTCGAGCCTGCCACGCGCGCGGCCCTCGCGGGAGTGACGGACCGTGCGCGGCTGGTGGCGCTGGAGCGGGTGCGTGAGGAACTCGTGAAGCTGATGGCCGCACGGCGGCCCTCGGTGGGTCTCGAGCTGCTGCGGGAGGCGGGGCTGCTGGAGCTCTGGATGCCGGAGCTGACGCGCTGCCACGCGGTGCCGCAGAACCGCTGGCACGCGCACGATGTCTACACGCATTCGCTCGAGACCTGCGATCACGCGCCGCCGGAGAAGGCCATGGTGCGCTGGGCCGCGCTGCTGCACGACATCGGCAAGCCGGACACGCGCGTCGAGCGGCGGGGCGACGGGACGTTCTACGGGCACCAGACGGTGGGAGCGGAACTGGCCGACCGCCTGCTCGAGCGGCTACGCTTCCCGGGTGTGCAGCGCGCGGCGGTCGTTCACCTGGTGCGCGAGCACATGTTCGACTACCGCTCCGAGTGGAGCGACGCGGCGGTGCGACGCTGGGTGCGCCGCGTGGGGGAGGACGCGGTCGCGGACCTGTTCGACGTGCGCATCGCGGACATGCTGGGCAACGGTCTGAAGACGGGCTTCCCGGCCCAGCTCGAACCGCTGCGCCGCCGCATCGGGCGGGTGCTGGCTGGATCCCGCGCGCTGCGGGTCGGCGACCTCGCGGTGGACGGGTGTGACGTCATGAAGGCGCTCGGCATCGGGCCGGGCCCCGCGGTCGGGGAGGCGCTGGAGGCGCTGCTGGAGGAGGTGCTCGAGGAGCCGGGCGGCAACACCCGCGAGCGGCTGCTGGCGCGGCTGGGCGAGCTGCGGGCGGCGCGCGCCCACGCACCGGGCGGGGCTTGACACCCTCGAAGAGCGGCCCGTATCCTGCGCGGCGCCTCTGATGGCCGCATCGTCCCCGTCCCTGGAAGATCCGACATGTCGTTCGCCGCGGTCCAGAGGCCGGTACGCCGTGAGTTGGTGCAGGTGCAGGGCCTGCTGCGCGATGCGTTCCGGACCTCGATCCCCATCCTGAACCGGGTGGGCGGGCACGTGCTCGCCACGCGGGGCAAGAAGTTCCGTCCCACGCTCTTGCTCCTGACGGCCCGCGTGCGGGACCGGCTCGACGAGCCGGCGGTGCTCTCGGCTGCGGTGGTCGAGATGATGCACGCCGCGGCGCTCATCCACGACGACTCGGTGGACCGCAGCGCGTTGCGCCGGGGTCTGCCCACGGTCAACGGGCTGTGGACCGATGAGATGGCGATCATCATGGGGGACTACCTGTTCGCGCACGCGATGGGGTTGATGGTGCGCAACCGCCTCGACCACGCCCTCGAAGTGCTGGCGCGGGTCGTGACGGAGATGTCGTGCGGCGAGGCGATGGAGTTCCAGTACGCCTACGACCTCGAGGTGACCGAGGAGCAGTACACGGAGATGGTCCGGGCCAAGACCGGCTCGCTGATCGGGGCCGCCACCGAGATCGGGGCGGGATGCGCCGCGGGCCGCAGCGCCCGGCGGCCCGCGGCGCAGGCGACGGGCCGGCCCCGCCGGCCCCCGCAGGGGACGCGCGTGAAGTTCCGCGAGTTCGGCGAGCGGCTGGGGGTGGCATTCCAGATCGTGGATGACCTCTTGGACTACCTGGGCGATCCGGAGGTGACGGGCAAGCCGATGGGCTCGGATCTGGCGGAGGGCAAGGTCACGCTGCCGCTCATCGCGGCCCTGCGGGAGGCGAGCGAGGTCGACCGGCGCCGGCTCAAGCACCTCGCCCTGCGCCGGCGCTGGACCGTGGCCCAGTGGAGCCAATTGCGGACGCTGATCGAGAAGTGCGGCGGCTTCGCTTACGCGCGCGCGTGTGCCGAGGGCTTCGCGGGTGATTCGGGGCGTCTCCTGGAAGAGGCGCTGGGGCCTGGAGGATCGCGCTCGGCGCCTGCCGTGGCGGCCCGCCGGGCGCTGCGCCAGGCGGTGGACTATGCGGTGCGCCGTGATCGCTGAAGCGCCCTGCCGGCGAGTCGAGTTGCCGTGAGCCGCCGACCCCACCCGTCCTCCGGACCGGACCCCATCGTCGTGCTGAAGGCCGCGGCCCGCGCTGCGCTCGCCAAGAAGGCGCACGACCTGGTGGCCCTCGATCTGCGTGGTCTCAACGGGGTGTGCGACCATTTCCTGCTGTGCTCGGCGTCGAGCGACGTGCAGGTGAAGGCGGTGGCGGAGAACATCGAGGAGACGCTGCGCGAGCAGGGCCTGCGGCCCTGGCACGTCGAGGGGCTGAAGGGGCGACGCTGGGTGCTGCTCGACTACGTGGGGATCGTGATCCACGTGTTCCACGAGAAGACCCGCGAGTACTACCTGCTCGACCGGCTCTGGGGCGACGCGAGGAGCGTGGATCTTGGTCTGGAAGGAACTGACTGAGGGCCTGGCCGCCGCGTTGCTCGGGACGGGGCTCCACACCCCCGCGCGCATGGCGCGGCTCGAGCTCTCCATCCCGCGCGAGAGCGCGCACGGGGACTGGACCACCAACCTCGCGCTCCTGATCGCCAAGGAGGTCGGGCGGCCGCCACGCGCGGTGGCCGAGGCGCTGGCGGCCGCGTTTCCGCGCGACCCGGCGATCTTTGCGGGCGTTGAGGTCGCGGGCCCGGGGTTCGTGAACTTCCACTACAGCGAGGCGTTCCTCGACCGGCTGCCCGGGCTCATCCAGGACGCCGGCGGGGCGTTCGGCTCGAGCGCGGGCGGCGCGGGCGGCCGCGTGCTCGTGGAGTATGTGAGCGCGAATCCGACCGGCCCGCTCAACGTCGTGAGCGCTCGGGCGGCCGCGGTGGGTGCGACGCTGGTGCGGCTGCTCCGGGCGACCGGGCACGACGCCGCGGGGGAGTTCTACATCAACGACGCAGGCCGCCAGGTGGACCTCCTGGGCGAGTCGGTGGCGGCGCGCTTCGCGGAGACCGCGGGGCTCGAGCGCGCCTTCCCGCAGGACGGCTACGAGGGCGAGTACGTGAGGGAGATCGCCGCCGCGTTGCCCCCCGGGCAGGCGCGCGCCGAGCTGGGCTCCGCGGACGGCGGCGCCGCGTGGTTCCGCGGCCAGGCGCTCGAGCAGATGGTGCGCGCGCAGCGCCGGGATCTGGACGAGTACGGCGCGGAGTTCGCGCACTGGTTCCGGGAATCCGAGCTGCACCGCTCGGGGGCGGTGGCCGAGACGCTGCGCGAGCTCGAGGCCCGCGGCATGACCTACCGCGCCCGGTTCCCCGAGGTGGACCGCACCACGCGTGTCTCGGCGGAAGACGGATCCGACGAGGCCACCGCGGAGCTCGAGGAGGCGACCTGGCTGCGCACCGGGAGCTTCGGCGACGACAAGGACCGGGTGATCGTGCGCAGCAACGGCTCGCCCACCTACCTGCTCCCGGACCTCGCCTACCACCGCGACAAGCGGGCCCGCGGCTACCGGGTCGCCATCGACCTCTGGGGCCCCGACCACCACGCCTACGTGACCACCATGAAGGCGGCCCTGGCCGCGCTGGGGATCGAGGACGGATTCCTGGAGGTGCTGATCGTCCAGCAGGTGAATCTCTGGGAGACCGGTGCGGACGGGCAGCGCGAGCAGGTCAAGATGAGCAAGCGGCGCGGCCGGATCGTGATGCTCCGCGACCTGGTCGAGGACATCGGGGCCGAATGCGCGCGGTTCACCTTCCTGATGCGCTCCACCAACGCCCACCTGGACTTCGACCTGGACGTGGCGCGCCGGCAGAACGACGAGAACCCGGCCTTCTACGTCCAGATGGCGCACGCGCGCATCGCCTCGATCCTGCGCTACGCCGCAGAGCGCGGCCTGCGGCCCGCGGAACGGGACGCGCTGCGGTTCTCCGCCCCGGAAGAGGTGACGCTGGCGCGGCGGCTCGCCGGCTTCCCCGAGGTGGTGCGTGGGGCGGCGGCCGCTCGCGAGCCGCACCGGCTGCCGGCCTACCTCGTGGAGACCGCCGCAGAGTTCCACCGCTTCTATCACGCCTGCCGGGTGGTGGGTGAGGACGACGACGTCACCCGTGGGCGGCTGCTGCTCGCCGGGGCGGCCCGCCAGGTGCTCGCGAACGGGCTCGCGCTGATGGGCGTGTCGGCCCCGGAGCGCATGGAGCGCGCCCCAGAGGCTCCGGCGTGAGCGCCCCGCCCGACATCCTGGTGGTGGGCTCGGTCGCCCTCGACTCGGTGCGCACGCCCTACGGCGAAACGATCGAGTCGCTGGGCGGCTCGGCCTCGTACTTTTCGCTCTCGGCGAGCCAGTTCGCCCCGGTGGGTGTGGTGGCCGTGGTGGGCGAGGACTTCCCGGCGGAGCACCGCGCGCTCTTCGAGAGCCGCGGCGTCGACCTCTCGGGGCTGGAGACCGCCCCGGGACGCACCTTCCGCTGGCGCGGGGAGTACGGCCCGGAGCTGGCCCACGCGCACACGCTGGAGACCCAGCTGAACGTCTTCTCCACGTTCCACCCGCGGCTCGGGGAGCAGCACCGCGCCTGCCCGTACGTCTTCCTCGCCAACATCGACCCCGAGCTGCAGCTCGAGGTGCTCCAGCAGATGAAGAAGCCCCGGCTCACGCTCAGCGACACCATGAACTACTGGATCGCGCGCAAGCCCGACCTGGTGCTGGAGGTCCTGAGACGGGTGGACGTGGCCCTGCTGAATGAGGAGGAGGCGCGCGCGCTGGCCGGGGAGAGCCTGCTCGTGCGCGCGGCGGATCGGCTGCTCGAGCAGGGTGCGAAGGCGGTCATCATCAAGCAGGGCGAGCATGGGGCCCTCTTCCGCACGGCCGAGGAGCGCTTCATCACCCCGGCTTTCCCGGTGGACGCGATCCGGGACCCCACCGGTGCCGGCGACTCCTTCGCCGGCGGCTTCCTGGGGTGGGCGGCGCGGTGCGGCCGGACCGATAGGGGCATGCTCCAGCAGGCGATGGCCTGCGGGACGACCATGGCCTCGCTGGCCATCGAGGACTTCAGCCCCCGGCGCCTTGCCGAGACCGGGCCGGAGGAGATCGCCCGGCGGGTCGCGCTGCTGCACCGCATGGTCCATTTCGACCTCGAGCGGCTGTCCTAGCTCCGCGGGGGCCACGGTTTAGCCGCGCGTTCTCACACCGGACGCGAAGCCCCCAGTCGGCCGTGGCGACCCCGCGGGACGCTGTGCTAGGATGCGTCGTCGCCCCCTGAGGGCAAGGAGACCAGGTTTTGGAAGACACGCGCATGTCATGGACGACGGACGCTGAGAACGGGATTCGCGGCCTGCCCGACGTGGAGGACGCGAAGATCCTCGTCGAAGGCGGCGAGATCCGCGAGGTCCACGTCATCTCGGGCGCCCGCAAGCCGGCCAAGCTCATCGTCAAGGACGTGGTGGGGCTGATCTGGGCCCGCTATAACCGGCGTATCGACCACCGCCTGGTGGGCGTGGTGCGCGTGCGGTCCCAGGCGAACGCTGGTGCGAAGCTCGAGCCCGTGCCCGCCCTCGAAGAGCCCGCTCCGGTGCTCGAGGATGCAAGCCGCATCCGCTTCGGGAGCGTCAATCTCTACATGGACGGCGCCCGCGCCCAGGCGCAGGTGGAGTTGCGCTGGAAGGGCGTGCTGCGCATGGGGAGCGCCTCCGGCTGGTGTTCGCGCGAGGGCGCCCACCGGCTGGTGGCGGCCGCGACCCTGGCGGCGCTGCAGGAGTTCCTTGACGGCGACGTCGCCCTGGGGGTCGAGGGCGTGGACGTGGTACGACTGGGCGGGCACGAGGTCGCGATCGTGGGCCTTGCGCTGCTCACGCACCGGCAGGAGAAGCTCCTGACGGGCTGCTGCACGGTAGGCCGGGACCTCCCGCAGGCGGTCGTCCTGGCCTCCCTTTCGGCCTTGAATCGTGTGGTCGGCGGCCTGAAGACGAAGGAGCCGATCGAGTACATCTTGAGACCGGCATCGACCTAGGAGCCAGCGGAGCGACAAGACAATCGGGAAGCGAAGCGAAGCCACCTGTCGGGAAGATGTGCGTACCCGCAGAATCCCGTTCCATGTAAGGAGGTGGGCTTCGTGGAATTCATTCTCGAGGTTTTGCAGTTCTTCGGCCGCGCGGGCTGGTAAGAGCAGTCCGTTTGTCCGGACCTAGGCAGTGAGCTCCGAAGTGGATGCCGGTCTCTGCATCCTCCGCTTGCGGAAGTCCACCCGTCCTCCATGACCGACGACGCATGAGCGACTCACCGGCTGCGATCCACCCGCGAGCCTTCCGGCTCTACTATGCGCTGGTGGTGCTGGCCGCCTCCGCCTTCTTCATGCTGGCGACGCCCGCAACCGGTCCGCCGCGACTGGTGGCCCTGGGTGTCGTCCTCCTGTTGATGGTCCTGAGCGAGGCTCGCCCCGTGCCGCTGCCGAGCGGCGGCTACGCGACCGGCAGCGCGGTGCTCGATCTCGCGTCGATCATCATCCTGGGCCCGGTCTGGACCGCCTGGGTGGACCTGGCGAGCACGGTGATCGTCCAGGGGATCATGTTGCGCAGGCCCCTGGTGCGCGTGCTGCATAACGTGGCCATCTTCGCGCTCACCTCGTTCGCGGCCGGCTACGCCTTCCTCGGCGCCGGGGGCCAGGTGGGCACCCTCGCCTTCCCGCGGCACATCCTGCCGCTGCTGGTGTGCGGGGGCGTCTACTTCCTCTGCAACTCGGCGTTCGTCTCGATCGTGCTCGGGCTCACGGCCGGTCCCGGTCCGTGGCGGATCTGGCAGCGCAACTTCCTGCAGGGGATCCTCCACCACCTCTCCTTCGTCGCGCTCGGCACGCTGGTGGCCGTGGTCTACTTCAGCGCCGGGCCCTGGGGGCTCGTGCTGGTGGGGATCCCGTTCCTGGTCGCGCGGCACTCGTTCGGCGTCTACATGGAGATCCGGGCGGACCTCAAGGACTTCGTGCGCGCACTGTCCGAGGTGCTGGAGGAGGTGGACCCGTACACGCGGCACCACTCGCACCGGGTGGCGCAGTACACGGTGCGGCTGGCGCGCGGCATGAGACTCTCCGAGCGCGAGGTCGAGGAGATCGAGTACGCGGCCCTGGTGCACGACCTGGGCAAGATCGGCCCGCAGCACCAGCACATCCTGCAGAAGCCGGGCTCGCTCTCGCACGAGGAGCAGCGCACGCTGCGTGCCCACCCGGCCGCCGGGGCCGAGATCGTGGCGCGGGTGCGGGCGCTGCGGCGCTCGGCCGAGATCGTGCGCACGCACCACGAGCGGCCCGACGGCCAGGGCTATCCGCTCGGCCTGTGCGCGGCGGACGTGCCCGTGGGGGCGCGCATCCTGAACGTCTCGGACGCCTTCGACGCGATGACCTCGGACCGTCCGTACCGGCGTGCGCTGTCGGTGACTGCCGCGCTCGAGGAACTGCGGCGCGGCGCGGACTCCCAGTTCGACCGCGCGGTGGTGGACTGCCTGCTGCGCCTGCACCGGTCGGGGCAGTTCCCGCTCATCCCGAGCCCCACGAGCGAGGACCTGCAGTTGCTGCGCCTGAAGCCCCGTGAGGCCCAGGGCTGATGCGCTACCGGGACGCGGGGGTGGACATCGCGCGGGCGGAGCGGCTCAAGCAGCGTCTCGGCGAAGCCGTGCGCTCGACCTGGCGGACGGGCGTGGCGCGGCTGCCGGGTGGTTTCGCGGGGGTGATGGACTTCCCCGCCGCGGGGGCTGGAGGGCAGGCCCTGCTGGCCGCGAGCATGGACGGTGTGGGCACGAAGCTCCATCTCGCCCTGGCCACCGGCCGCGTCGCGGACGCGGCCGGGGATCTCGTCTACCACGGAGCGAACGACGTGCTCGCGCACGGCGCGAGCCCGCTGGCCTTCCTGGACTACATCGCCCAGTCGCGGCTCGACCCGGAGGTCGTGCTCGCGGCCGTGGAGGGGATCGCGCGCGCCTGCCGCAGCGTCGGGGCGGTGCTGCTGGGCGGAGAGACGGCCGAGATGCCGGACACCTACCTGCCCGGGGTCGTGGACATCGCGGGCTGCATGCTGGGCACCGTGCCGGAAGGCGGGTTGCTCGACGGTAGCGCCGTGCGGCCGGGTGACGTGGTGCTGGGGCTCGCCGCGGCGGGACTCCATACGAACGGTTACTCCCTCGCTCGCGCGGTGCTCGGGCGTTCGGGCCTGGGGCTGGACGACCTGCTCCCGGGGGGCGCGGGGGAGACGCTCGGGGCGGCGCTGCTCGCCCCCCATCGCTGGTACGGCCCGGCGCTCGGCCCCGCGCTCGGGGAGCGCCGCGTGCACGCGCTGGCGCACGTGACCGGCGGGGGCATCGCGGGCAACCTCGTGCGGGTGCTGCCGGCGGGCTGCAGGGCCCGCGTTCACGCCTCGGCGTGGAAGCGCCCGGCCCTCGTCCGCTGGCTCGTCGAGACGGGCGAGGTCCCCGAAGGCGATGCCCGGGCCACGCTGAACCTGGGCATCGGCATGGTGGCGGTGTGTGCCCCCGAAGAGGCGGACCGGCTCGCGCGCGATCTGGCGAGGGCCGGCGAGCGCGTCTTCCCGCTGGGCTCGGTGCTGGCCGGCGAGCGCGGCGTGGAGTGGACGGAGGATCCGGGGCCGTGAGCGCCGCCCCGCTGCGTTCCGTGGGGCGGAAGGGGAGGGACGGGGGGATGGAGCGCCTGCGAGGCGAACGAGAGCTCGATCAGTCCGCCGCGAGGGGGGACCGCGTGGCGATGCCGGCCATGCTGGGAGAGTCACCGGCCTGGGCGGCGGTGCTGGAGGCGCTGCCGCGGGTGGCCCGCAGCGGACTTCCGGTGGTGGTGCTGGGGGAGACCGGTACCGGCAAGGAGCTGGTGGCGAGGGCGATCCATGTGCTCTCAGCCCGCGCCGCGCAGGTCTTCGTGGCGCAGAACTGCGGCGCCACGCCCGACACGCTGATCGAGAGCGAGCTGTTCGGCCACAGCCGCGGGGCCTTCACGGGCGCGGTGGCGGACCGGGCGGGGCTCTTCGAATCCGCCGCCGGGGGCACCCTGTTCCTGGACGAGATCGGGGATGCGAGCGCGCTGCTCCAGATGAAGCTCCTGCGCGTCCTGCAGGAGGGCGAGGCCCGGCGGGTGGGGGACACGCGCCTGCGCCGGGTGGACGTGCGGGTGGTCTCGGCCACGCACCGCTGCCTCGAGGAAGCGGTCGCGGGCGGGGCCTTCCGGGCGGACCTCTTCTTCCGCCTGAACGCGGTCCGGGTGCGCCTGCCGCCGCTGCGCGAGCGCGGCGAGGACGTGCTGCTGCTGGCGCGCCACTTCCTGGCCGGGGCCGCCGCGCAGCTGGGGCAGGACCCGCCCGAGCCGGCCCGGTCGCTGGCCCTCCACCTGCGGGCGTACCCGTGGCCGGGAAACGTGCGCGAGCTGGCGAACGCCTGCGCCTTCGCCGTCCATGTGGGCGGGGCGCGAAGCTTGGTGGACCTGGAGCATTGGCCGGAGACGCCGGTGCTGCCGGGGGCCGGCGCGGGGTCGGTGGCGCCCGGGCTGCACGCCGAGACCCGCGCGCTCGAGGAGCGCAGGTTGCGCGAGACCCTGCAGCGCACGCGCGGGAACAAGTCTCAGGCGGCCCGCGTGCTGGGCCTGTCGCGCCAGGGGCTGCTGAAGAAGCTGCGGCGCTACGGGCTCACCCGCGGAGAGTCGGCGGCGCTCGCTCTTGACGGTGCGGGGGGCGCTCCCTAGAGTGCCCGCTTCGGCAGGACCGACCCGCGATCCGCCGGGGCACCCACCGCCTGTGGGGCCGCAGGAGCGGCGGGTTCGCACCGTGCAAGAGGGAGGCAACTCGTGGCCCGCAAGACGCTTCGCATCGGGCTCGTCGGCGTTGGCGCCGCGGCTCAGATCAACCACATCCCGGCGCTGAAGAGGATCGAGGACTTCGAGCTGGTGGCGCTCTGCGACCACGACGCCGAGAAGGGCGCGCGCGTGGCGCAGAAGTTCCAGGTCCCGAAGTCGTACGGGCGGCTCGAGGAGCTGCTCAGCGACGAGGAAGTGGACGTGGTGGACCTGTGCACGCCGAATTACCTGCACGCGCCGATGGCGGTCGCGGCGCTGGAGGCTGGCAAACACGTGTTCTGCGAGCGCCCGCTCTCGCGCAGCGCCGACGAGGCCGCGGCCATGGTCAAGGCGGCGAAGAAGCACGAGCGCACCCTCATGTGCTCGGTGCAGCACCGCTTCCGCCCGGACGCGCAGCTGCTGCGCAAGTTCGTCGAGAAGGGCGACCTGGGTGAGATCTTCTTCGTCAAGGCGGGGTGGCTGCGCCAGCGCACGCAGTGGGACTCCGACGAGTGGCGCCGGCAGAAGCGCGAATCGGGGGGCGGCGTGATCCTCGATCTCGGCTTCCAGATGCTGGACCAGGCGCTCTGGATCCTGGGTGGCCCGAAGGTGGAGTCGGTGACCGCGAGCCTGCACCGGGCCCGCAAGGGTGAGGTGGAGGACAACGCGATCGCGTTCTTCCGCCTGGCGTCCGGGGCGACCCTCACGCTCGAGGTGACCTGGGGCCTGCTCATGGAGAAGGACTTCGCGTACGTGAACCTGTTCGGCTCGGGCGGCGCGGCGTTGCTCAACCCGCTCCGCATCCACAAGGGCATGCACGGCACGCTGGTGAACGTGACGCCGCAGATCGACACCTCGCGCTTCCAGTACAAGCAGTCCATGGAAGCCCAGCTCGCCCATTTCGCCGACGCGCTGCGCAAGGGCGGCCAGCCGATGGGGGCGGCGGAGGAGATCCTGCCCGTCATGGAGATGCTGGACGCGGTCTATCGCTCGGCCGAGCAGGGCAAGGAGGTCCGGCTCGCATAGCCGGGACCATTCATGACCTGCGTCGCGAGAATGCGAGATGATCGTGGGAGGCAAGGCCCTGTGACGGGCCGCGACGCAGTCGGGGTCGAGCACCCCGGACCCACGCTGCGCGTGGGTGCCCCGGAGCGGCCCGTCACAGGACCGCGGCAGACCGCGGTCAGATCGCGTTCGCAGCAGCGGGTCATGAATGGTCCCGGCTAGGTCCGCCGGGTCTCGAGAGCGCGCGCTGGCGATCGTCTCGGGCATCCTGCTCGGGGTCGCCTTCCTGCCAGGCGTGCCGGGCTTCGTCGCGTGGGGGGCGCTGGTGCCCCTGCTCATCGGGCTCGAGCGGCGCGCGCGCCGCCGTGCCACGGCCGGATCCCTGTTCCGGCTGGGCTGGCTCTTCGGGTTCGTGTTCTTCCTGATCGGGACCCACTGGATCGCGCTGCTCTCGGAGGTGGCGATCACGGTGCCGTGGCTCAAGTACCCGGCCTGGGTCGTGGCCGCCGCCTACCTCGCGCTCTACAGCGGGCTCGCCACCCTCGTCGCCGGGGTGCTCGCCCGGCCGGCGGGGCCGCGATGGCAGGGGGCGGGGCCGGGCGGTGCGCCCCGGGTCCCACTGGCGCTCGCCTTCCCGGCCGTCTTGCTGTGCGTCGAGGAGCTGCGCGCGTCGGGTGAAGTCGGCTTCCCGTGGTTCCAGCCGGGCTACACGCAGCATGGCTACGTGCCCCTGCTGCAGCTCGCGAGCCTGGGGAGCGTCAGCCTGGTGACGCTCTGGGTGGTGGTGCTGAACGTGCTCCTGTGGCGCTCGCTCGCGGGGGGGGCGCGCCTGCGCTCGGCGCTCGGCGCCCTCCTACTCGTGCTCGTGCCCTGGCTCTGGGGGCAGCGCGTGCTGCAGGTCACCGCGGGGCCCGCCGGAGCAGCGGAGCCGGCGCGGGTGGTGGCGCTGGTGCAGGGGAACGTGGCGGGGGAGATCAAGTGGTCGGGGAAGCACCAGCCCGAGATCCTCGCCACGTTCCTCGGGCTCTCCGGCGAAGCCGCGGGCCGCAGGCCGCGGCCGGTCTTGGCGATCTGGCCGGAGACCGCGACAGGCAGCTACCTGCGCAAGCAGGTCGGGCAGGCGCTGGCCGTGGCGGCCTTCGCCGCCCGCACGGGCGTACCGGTCTTCTCGGGCTTCGCCGACTACGGCTGGGACCCGGACGGCCGGCAGCGCTCGTACAACTCGGCGGGCCTGTTCGCGAGCGACGGCTCGCTCGGACCGGTCTACGCGAAGCGGCACCTGGTGCCGTTCGGCGAGCGTATGCCGTTCCAGCGCCTGTTCCCCTGGCTCGGCCGCCTCGAGCTGGGGCAGGCCGAGTGGACCCCCGGCGAGCGGACGGTGCTGTTCCCCAGTGCGGCGGGGCCCTTCGCCTGCCTGGTCTGCTTCGAGGCGATCTTCCCCGACCTCGCGCGCGCCGACGTGCGCGCGGGGGCGCGCTGGCTGGTGAACATCACCAATGACGAGTGGTTCGGGAACAGCGCGGCGCTCTACCAGCACGCGGCGATGTCGGTCTTCCGCGCGGTGGAGAACCGGGTCCCGCTGGCGCGCTGCGCCAACACCGGCTTGACGCTGGTGGCGGACGCGAGCGGCCGCGTGGTCTCGACGCTGCCCGTGTTCGAGCCGGGACTGCTGGTGACGGAGCTCCCGCGTCCCGCCGCGATCGGGTTTCCGACGCCGTATACGCGCTTCGGCGACTGGCCGGGCCTGGTGAGCCTGCTGGCGCTCGTCGGGTGCGCGCTGCGCGCCGCGGCGCGGTCGCGTTGACACCTGCTCGAGCGCGTGGCTACCATGCGCCTTCCGCTTCCCTCACCCCGCGACCCTGTAGCCTCTGGAGTGCCGGTGCCGTGACGCCAGCTTCGGTGGTGCGATGAGCCTCCGCCTGGGGATCCTGGGCGCGACGGGACTCGTTGGCAGGACCATGCTCGCCCTCCTGGACGAGCGCGACTTCCCGGTGGACGAGCCCCGGTTGCTGGCCAGCGGGCGATCCGAAGAGCGCACCCTGCGCTTCCGCGGACGGGCGGTCCCGGTCCTGCCGGTCTCGGCGGAGGCGTTCGCGGGCCTCGAGGTGGTCCTCTCGGCGGTCTCGAACCCGCTGGCCGAGGAGTGGGTGCCGGTGGCACGGGCCGCGGGCGCGGTGGTCGTGGACAACAGCAGCGCCTTCCGCTACGACGAAACGGTGCCCCTGGTGATCCCGGAGGTGAACGGAGCCCTGCTGGCGGATCGGCCCGGGCTCATCGCCAACCCCAACTGCTCGACCATGGGAATCGTGATGGCGCTCGCCCCGCTGGCGCGGGTGGCGAGGCTGCTGCAGCTGGTGGTGTCGACCTACCAGTCGGTCTCGGGCGCGGGCTCCGAGGCGCTCGAGGAGCTCGAGCGCGGAGTGCGCGCCGGACTCGGGGGCGACCCGCCCGGGTGCGCCGACGGATCGCCGCCTTTCGCCTTCAACGTCATCCCCCAGATCGACCGCTTCGAGGCGAACGGCTACACGCGCGAAGAGATGAAGGTGGTGTGGGAGACGCGCAAGATCCTCGGGTTGCCCGGCCTGCCGGTGGTCTGCAGCGCCGTGCGGGTGCCGGTGCGGGTCGGCCACGGCGCGACGGTGCACGCCGTGTTCGACCGTCCGGTCCCGCCGACCGAGGCGCGCGCGTTGTGGGCGTCGTTCCCCGGGTTGGAAGTGATGGACGATCCGGCCCGCGGACGTTTCCCCACGCCGCTGGCGTCGGCCGGCCGCGACGAGGTGCTCGTGGGCCGGGCGCGGCCCGACCTCGACGACGCGCGGGGGCTGGAGTTCTTCGTCTGCTCGGACAACCTGCGCAAGGGAGCGGCCCTGAACGCCGTGCAGATCGTCGAGCGCAGGTTCGGGGTCGAGCCCCGCGTGCCACGGGGGGGGCGGCGCGCATGACCTCCCGCGAGCGCATGGCGCCGCTCCTGCTGGGGGCGCTGGCCGGGTCGCTCGTTGCCGGGCGGCTCGCGTCGGCCGCGGGCTGCCTGGTGCTGGCGGGGACGTGTGCGACGCTCGCGGGGGCACGCTGGCCGCGGGCCTCCGCGCTGCGGCTGGTGGGCTTCGGGATGGCCGTGGCCGTCGTGCTGAACACCCTGCTGGTCTCCGGCCGGCCGCTGGGCCCGGTGCCGCACGCGAGCGTCGAGGGCCTCCGGCTGGGAGCGCTCCTGAGCCTGCGTCTCGCGGGCGCTGCCGCTGCAGTCCACGGGTTGGCCGCGGCCTGGCCCGGGGAGCGCGCCGCCGACGAGCTGGCGCGTCTGCTGGGCCCGCTGGAGCGTGTGCGGGTCCCGGTGCGCGAGGCGCGCGCCGTGCTCGGGCTGGCACTGCGCTTCGTCCCGCTGCTGGCGGGCGAGGGCGCGCGCATCGCTCGCATCCAGGGATTGCGCGCGGGCCGGCCGCCGCGGGGCTGGCGGGAGCGCTTCACGCGCCGGCGCGCGGTCGTGATCCCGGTCATGGTGAACGCGCTCGAGCGCGCCGAGCGCGTGAGCCTGGCGCTCGAGGCCCGGCACCACCTCCTGCGGGCCGTGGCGCCCCCGGCGGCGCGCGCGGGCCGGGGGGCCCGCTGGGCGTGGGGGCTCGCGGGGCTCGCGGTGGCGGTGACGAGCCTGGTGTGGCGGGGCTGAGTGGAGACGATCCGGTTGCACGTCGCGTACGACGGGACGGAGTTCCACGGCTGGCAGCGGCAGCCGGGGTGCCGCACGGTGCAGGGGGTGCTCGAAGCGGCTTTGGCGGCGCTGCTCGAGCTGGAGGAGGTCAGGCTCCAGGGCGCGGGGAGGACGGACGCGGGGGTGCACGCGCGCGGACAGGTGGCCTCGTTCCGCGCACAGACGCCGATCCCGGGCGCCGCGCTGAAGCACGCGCTCGGCCCGTGCCTGCCGCGGGACGTGCGCGTGCTGGCCTCGGCGTCGGCGCCGGACGACTTCGACGCGCGCCGCTCCGCGCTGGCGCGGCGCTACTCGTACCGCCTGCTGCGCGCGGAGGACCCGCTCGAGGAGAGGTTCGCGTGGCGGCCACGGCACTGGCCGGAGCCCGCGGCGCTGGAAGCGGCCACCCGCGTGCTCGAGGGACGGCGGGACTTCTCGTCGTTCCGCTCGACCGGAAGTTCGGAATCGAACCCGGTGTGCGACGTCACGCGCGCGCGCTGGGCCGTGCGGGAGGGGGGGCTCCGGTTCGAGATCGTGGCGGACCACTTCCTCTACCACATGGTGCGGAGCATGGTGGGCACGGCACTGGAGGTCTGCGGGGCCGCCGATCCGGCGGCCCGGATGCGGGCGGTGATCGAGGCAGGGGACCGCTCGGCCGCGGGGCCGACTGCGCCGGCGCACGGACTCTGCCTGGAGGAGGTCATGTACCCGGGGGTGACGTCATGAAGCGCATGGACACCTGGCCGCTGCTGGCGGTCCTGACCTGCATGGTGGCTGGCGGGCTTCCGGTGGAGGCCCGCGCGCAGCGGGCCGACCCGGGCGGCGCGCCGGCCCGCGCCCAGCTCGGTGCGCAGCTCTCGGCCGCCCGGCGGAACGTGATCAGCGCCGCCGCCCAGCGCGTGAGCCCGGCGGTCGTGACGGTGAGCGTCGAGGCCACGCGGATGGTGCGCATGGACCCGTTCGGGGGGTTGTTCCGGGACCCCTTCTTCGACCAGTTCATGCCGTCTCCCGAGCGGGCGCAACGCATCTCGGGGCTGGGCTCGGGCGTGATCGTGGATGCGAGCGGAGTCGTGCTCACGAACGAGCACGTGGTGCGCGAGGCGCAGAAGGTCTCGGTCACGCTCTCCGACGGGCGCCAGTTCGCGGCCGAGGTGCTGGGTGGCTCGACGGCCTACGACCTGGCCGTGCTGCGGATCAAGGGAAGCCGGCTGCCGGAGGCACCGCTGGGGCGCAGCGACGACCTGGTGGTGGGCGAGTGGGCGATCGCCATCGGCAACCCATTCGCGAATCTGCTCGAGAGCACGGAGCCGACGGTGACGGCCGGCGTGATCAGCGCCACGAACCGGGACATCAAGGGCGGGGCCACGCAGACCGGGGTCTACAAGCACATGATCCAGACCGACGCCGCCATCAACCCGGGCAACAGCGGCGGCGCGCTGGTGAATGCGGACGGCGAGGTGATCGGCATCAACACCTTCATCCTCTCCGGCAGCGGCGGCTCGGTGGGCATCGGTTTCGCCATCCCGATCGATCTGGCGCGGCGCATCCTCGACGAAGTGACTCGCTACGGGCGGGTGCGGGTGGCCTGGCCCGGGATGCAGGTGCAGGTGGTGGACGGCCGCCTGGCGCAGCAGCTTGGCTGGCCGGAGGAGGGGGGCATGGTCGTGACACGGGTCGACGCGGGCGGGCCCGCGGCCCGGGCCGGCGTGCAGGTCCGGGACCGCATCCGCCAGGTGAACGGGCGCGCGGTGGACACGGTGGACGACATCCAGGCCAGCGTCTACGGGCGGTTCGTGGGGGACCCGCTGACGCTCACGCTCGAGCGGGAAGGGCGCGCGCTCACGCTCCCGGTCGTGCTGGCCGAAGCCCCGCGGGCCACGGAATGATCGCGCGCTACTGCCGGCCGGAGATGCGGCGCGCCTGGTGCGACGAGCGCCGGCTGGAGCGCTGGCTCGAGGTGGAGCTGGCGGCGACCGGCGCCCGCGAGGAGCGCGGGTGGGTCCCCGCCGGCACCACCGCCCGGATCGGCGCCGCCGCGCGCCTCGACCGGTGCCGGATGGAGTCCATCGAAGCCGTCGTCGGACACGACGTCATCGCGTTCCTGACGATGCTGGGCGAGTCCGTGGGCGGGGACGCCCGTCAGCTGCACGTGGGGATGACCTCTTCGGACCTGGTGGACACCGCACTCGCGCTCCAGATCGGCGAAGCGGGCGCGGTGCTCGTGGCCGGCGTGAGGCGCGCGCGGCGTGCGGCCTGGGAGCTGGCGCAGGGGCATCGCCGCACGGTGATGGTGGGGCGCACGCACGGCATGCACGCGGAGCCCATCACCTTCGGGCTCAAGTGCCTGAGCTGGAGCGAGGAGCTGGGGCGCGACCTGGCGCGCCTCGGCGCCGCTCTCGAGGAGTGCGCGGTGGGCAAGCTCTCGGGCGCGGTGGGCACGCTCGCGCACCTCGACGCCGCGACCGAGGTGGCGGTGCTCGCGCGCCTGGGGCTGCGGCCCGAACCGGCCGCGAGCCAGGTGGTCTGCCGCGACCGTCACGCCACGCTGCTCGCGACCCTCGCCGTGCTGGGGGGCACGCTCGAGCGGATCGCGACCGAGGTGCGCCACCTGCAGCGCAGCGAGGTGCGCGAGGTGGCGGAGCCCTTCGGGTCGGAGCAGAAGGGCTCCTCTGCCATGCCGCACAAGCGCAACCCGGTGCGCTGCGAGCGCGTGAGCGGCCTCGCGCGCCTCCTGAGAGGCTACGCGGCGGCCGGCTTCGAGGACCAGGCGCTGTGGCACGAGCGGGACATCAGCCATTCCTCGGTGGAGCGCGTCATCCTGCCGGACGCATTCCTGGTCGCGGATTTCATGGCGGCCGAGCTGGGCGAGGTGCTCGCGCACCTGCGCGTGGACCCCGCGGCGATGCGCCGCAACCTGGAGGCCGGCGGGGGGCTGGTGCATTCGCAGCAGGTGCTGCTCGCGCTCACCGCGGCCGGGGTGGCGCGCGACGAGGCCTACCGCATCGTGCAGGAGCACGCGCTGGGGGCGCTCGAGGGCGGGGTGGCGTTCCGCGCCGCGCTCGAGGCCGACCCGCGCGTGGCCGCGGCGCTGACGCCTGTCGGCCTCGCGGCGTGCTTCGACCTCGAGCATCACCTGAAGAGCGTGGACGAGATCTTCGCGCGCGCCGCGGAGCCCGGGGCGTGAGTCCCGTCGCCCGGGTCGCGCCGGCCTGGACCACGGCCGAAGCCGCGGACCCGGGGGCGGTCTCGGCGGGGCTCGCGACCCGCGGCGTGAGCCTCGAGCCCGACGAGGTCACGCTCCTGGGCGACCTGCTCGGCCGCCCGCCCACCTGGCCGGAGGCGGTGCTCTTCGGCATCCTCTGGAGCGAGCATTGCTCCTACAAGTCCACGCGGCATCTGCTGCGCCGCCTGCCGACGCACGCGCCGCAGGTGATCCTCGGGCCTGGCGAGGACGCCGGGGTCGTGGCCCTGCCCGCCCCCTGCGACGACCTCGCGCTCGTGCTGGCGCACGAGAGCCACAACCACCCGAGCCAGGTGCTGCCGGTCGAGGGCGCGGCGACCGGCATCGGCGGGATCGTGCGGGACGTCGGCTGCATGGGCGCCGAAGTGGTGGGGGTGCTGGACTCGCTGCGCTTCGGTGACCCGCGGGGCCCCGTGCACGTGCGGGACGTGGTGCGGGGCGTGGTGCAGGGGATCGCCGACTACGGCAACGCGCTCGGCGTGCCGAACCTGGGCGGTGACGTCGTGTTCGACGCGGGCTTCGACGCCAACTGCCTGGTGAACGTGATGGCCGTGGGGCTCGCCCCGCGCGACGGCATCCTGCGCAGCCGGGTGCCCGAGGGCGCGGGTCCGTGGGCGTTCGTGCTGGTGGGCAAGCCGACCGACGAGAGCGGTTTCGGTGGCGCCGCGTTCGCCTCGGGCGAGCTGGGGGGAGACCAGCGTGGGGCGGTCCAGCTCCCCGACCCGTTCCTGAAGCGGGTGCTGCACGTGGCGAACGCCGAGGCCATCCGCGTGATCCGCGAGCGCGGTGTGCCGGCGGGGTTCAAGGACCTCGGCGCGGGAGGGGCCGCGTGCGCCACGAGCGAGCTGGCCGCCGCGGGCGGGCGCGGTGCGGACATCGCCCTCGACCGGCTACACCGCGTGCCGCGCCCGCTGCCGCCGGAGGTGCTGCTGTGCGCCGAGACGCAGGAGCGTTTCTGCTGGGTCGTGCCCGAGGCCTTCGCGCCGGAACTGGCGGCGCTCTACAACGACACCTTCGCGCTCGGCACCGTCTACCCCGGGGCGGGGGCGAGCGTCATCGGGCGGGTGCGGGACGAGCCGCGCTACCGCGTGACCTGGCACGGCGAGACGCTGGTGGACTGCGCGGTCGAGGCCATCACCGCCGGGCGGCGCGTGGAGCGCCGCGCCCGCCGCCGCCCGCCGGCGGCGCGGGCGAAGCCCCGGCGCCACGATGCCGACCCGAGGGCAGCGCTGCTCGCGCTGCTTTCCTCGTTCCACCTGTGCTCGCGCGAGTACCTCTTCCGCCACTACGACGGCGAGGTGCAGGGGCGCACCTGGCTGCGTCCCGGCGAGGGCGACGCCGCGGTGGTCCGCGCGCACCCGGAGCGCCCCACGGGGATCGCCTTCGCCGTGGGCGGGAACCCGTTCTGGTGCGCGGGCGACCCGGAGCTGGGGGCGCGGCACGCGGTGGCCGAGGCCGCCCGGAACGTGGCCTGCGTGGGGGCGCGGCCCTGGGCCCTGACCGACTGCCTCAACTTCGGCCACCCGGAGGACGCGGGGGTGATGGGTGACCTGGAGGCCACGCTCGAAGGGCTCGCGGTCGCGGCGGAGGCGCTCGGCGGGCTGGCGGCCCGTGGGGCGCCGCTGCCCTACGTGAGCGGGAACGTGAGCCTTTACAACCAGACCGGCGGCCACGCGATCCCCCCCTCGCCCATCGTGCTGTGCGCGGGGGTCCTGGGCGACGTGACGCGGGCCGTGGGGCAGGCCGTCGTGAGCGCGGGCGACTTCCTCGTGCTGGTGGGGGAGCCCCGCGACGAGCTGGGGGGCTCGGCCTTCCTGCGCGACGTCCTGCGCGAGGAGGCCGGCGGACCGCCCGCGCTCGACCTGGAGCACGAGGCGCGGCTGCAGGAGCTGGCGGTGGCCGCGGCGGAGGGCCGCTGGGTGCGCGCGGCGCACGACGTCTCGGACGGAGGCCTCGGGGTCACGCTCGCGGAGATGCTGCTGGCTGCGCCGCGCCCGCGTGGGCTGGGGCTCGAGGTGGACCTCGCCGTGCTGGAGACCGAGACCGCGCTGGCGCTGTTCTCGGAGCGCCCGGGCATCGTCTTCGAGGTGAGCCCCGAGCGGGCCGCGCGCCTCTTCCAGGCGGCGCGCGAGCGCTCGCTGCTCGCCTGGCCGATCGGGGCGGTGAGTGTGGGAGGGAATCTGCGCGTCCGACTCGCGGGGTCGGTTATCGAGTGGACGGCCCTCGAGCTCGCCGCGGCGGCGAACGGGCCGCTCGAGGGGCTCTGGAACGAGGAGCTCGGATGAGCGCCCCGCGCGTGGCCGTGATCCAGTTCCCCGGCGTGAACTGCGAGGCCGAGACGGTGCGGGCGCTCGGGCGCGCGGGGCTCGCGGGCGAGGTCTTCCGCTGGACCCGGCCGGCCCGCGAACTCGGGGGCTACCAGGCCTACGTGCTGCCGGGCGGATTCTCGTGGCAGGACCGGGTGCGGGCCGGCGCGCTGGCCGCGAAGGACGCGCTGATGGAGACGCTCGCGGGCGAAGCCGGGGCGCGGGGCAAGCCGGTACTCGGGATCTGCAATGGCGCGCAGGTGCTGGTGGAGGCCGGTCTCGTGCCCGGGGGGGACGGGGTCGCCCTGGCGCTGGCGACGAACCGCATGGGAGGCCGCTCCGGGTACTTCGCGCGCTGGATCCACGTGCGCGTCGAGCGCTCGGCGTGTGTGTTCACGCGGGACCTCCCCGAGGGCACCGTGCTCCCGCTTCCCGTGGCCCACGGCGAGGGGCGTTTCACGTCGGGAAGTCGGGGGCGCATGGCCGCCCTGCTGGATGCGGGCCAGGTGCCGCTGCGCTATGCCGACGCGGGCGGCGGGATCGCCACGACCTTCCCGGAGGACCCCAACGGCTCCGAGCTGGGCGCGGCCGCCGTCTGCAACGCGGCGGGCAACGTGCTCGGGATGATGCCGCACCCGGAGCGCGCGTTCGAGCTGGGCCAGTTGAGCCGCTGCATCCCGGGCGAATGGGCCGTCCGGCGCGAGCGCGCCAGCGAGACCGGGACGGCGGCCGGGGAGCCGGGGCCCGGCCTGCTGCTCTTCGACGGGCTGCGGCGCCACCTGGAGGGAGCGTGAGCGGGCGCGCGGGACTGCGCGAGGTGCAGGCGTGGATCCGGCTGCGGGCCGACGACCCGGCCGCGGTCTCCGCGCTCACGGTCGCGCGCCGGTCGCTCGCCGCGGGG